>ENA-OSEY01000964-OSEY01000964.1-marine-metagenome-genome-assembly--contig:-NODE-964-length-20360-cov-3.178672_pt1 | contig 20360 bp, 18 predicted proteins | sample MGYA00248465_ERZ534230 | MGnify/ENA primary metagenome ERZ534230 (study PRJEB26409, sample SAMN06344110) | marine metagenome | isolation source: Sea water from surface | place: Atlantic Ocean:Southern...
CTTCCGATCTCCCTTTTCAAAGCGTTTTGTCGAAATTTCAGCCTGCTTAAGGATCTCTTTGGAATCCCATTCCACCATCGGTTTCAAAGGCACCGCGCTTTCTTCCATGCTGCGGACCACATCCAAAAACCTTTGAGCGACCTGGGACGGGGTGGTGATGCCTTCAAGATAAGCCTGGTGGAAATCAAATACGGTTTCCACTCCTTCCCGTTCAATGGATTTTCTGACCTGACTTTTTGTTGATTTCTCTTTTTTGGGTCGAATGATTTTTGATGATGCCGAGTGTTTATTCTTTGCAGAATCAAAAAAATCCTGAATTGATTTCAACGCTTCTTTTTTGCTCTGCTGACGAAAATTTGGATGGACCGGATGCATGAGTGCTTCTCCAGAGGGCCGGCTTTTCCTGAACCTGTAAACCCCCAGTTGCCATAACACAAATCTGCCGATCAGTCCCCGAATCAAAGGAATCCGAATCATAATGGCCAGAGTCTTGAGAACTCTTCCAGCAACCCTTGCTCCATGAACCGGTCGCAAATCGTATTTTTCAGGAGGTTGTTTCTGAAAAGCCTGAGAGGAAGCAGTTGGCTGGGTCATTGAATTCAAAATCAAATTGGGTTCGGAAGTTCAAAAACAAAACGGGCTCCTTCACTTGGTTTAGGCTCCACCCGGATGATCCCCCCATGGGCCTTGAGGATGCGGTCCGATGTAGCAAGTCCTATCCCACTTCCCTCGGTCTCATGATCCGCCCTCACAAAAGGCTGAAATATGTTTTCAAATTCATGATCCGGAATTCCAGGGCCATTGTCATCCACCCAAAATTTCCAGCCGTTTTGCAGCAAACCTCCTCCAAGACTAACTCGGACTGGATTTTTCTCTCCGCGGTATTTGATCGCGTTGGCAATCAAATTTTGCCAGACCTGAACCATTCTCACAGGATCACACCAGACTTCCGGGAAACTGCCCTCTTTTTCAAAATGGACCATGCCTTCATTGACTGCATATTCAAAATTTTGCACGACTGCACTGAGGACTTTGTCCATTGATACCATTTCCTGCTTCCCTATCACACGTCCTGCCTCCGCGTAATCGAGCATGGTATTGATGAAAGAAAGCAACTTGGTGAAGGTGTCCGGGATCCTCTGGAGCATTTCATTCATCCCGTCATCTTCCAGGATTTCCGGATAATCGTCACGGAGACGGTAAAGAAAGAAATTAAAAAGACTCGCGGCCCCTACAACCGGAGATTTGAGGTCATGGCTGACCATGTGGGTAAAATTACTCAGTTCTTTTTTTTGTGCAAGGAGGTCTTGATTAAGATCTCTGACCTGCTGAAAGGCGTGTCGCGTTCTGAGTGCGGAACGAACCCTGGCAAGAAGGGCTGTTGGTTCCACCGGCTTGACCAAGTAATCTACGGCGCCCGCATCTAAGGCATCCTGGATTCCTGAAACTTCATCACGGGCAGTGATCATCAGAACAGGAATTTCCTCAAAAGCTTTGAGGGATTTGATTCTGCGGGTCGTCTCAACACCATCCATCCCGGGCATCATGATGTCCATCAGGATGCAGTCGGGTTTGATCGCTGATAGCATCTCCAATGCTTCTTCCCCCGATGACGCCCCATGGATATCACACCGAAGTTTGCGAAGATGGTCCTCTACAACCAGTCGGTTATTTTCCTGATCGTCTACAATTAGAATCTGCTCGCGTGTTGACATTGGAACTTGATTCCAGATCGATTCCTAGGGAACAGAACTATTTTATCCTAAAAATGATTTTATCTGACTTCAGCTGAGATCAGACTTAATTCTTGAACCACAATGATTAGACTAATGCAGAGACCGCACGGGAACAATTCTATTAATCAATTCTGTACTGAAAATGAAAAATGATGAGGGATAAAAGACCTAAACGATCAGACCGTTTTCTTTAAAGAATGCATGGATTTCACCATGATTCCTGCTAAGCCGACTCCGAGAATATTGGCTGCGAGATCCATGAAATCACCGTGTCTCCAGGGAACAAGAAGTTGCAAAGCTTCTGTTAAAATAGAAAAAAGTGCTGCGGCTCCTAATGCCTTTCCAAAATTTCTAAATTTGAAGTTTTTAAATCCTTGTGTGCCCACATTGAGGTAACTGATTGCCAGAATCATAAAAATCAGAAGGTGTACAATTTTATCTGTCCATAGGGAGTCATCCTGAAGGGGTTCAGGAATTTTCCAGAGTAAGGCAATGAGGATTAAAACGCTTAATCCCAGTGCCATTTTTAGTTGGATTGAAACCCTAACCATCGGAATGGCTTCCTGAAGGCGTGGTTTAAAAACGAATGACCTTCAGCAATAAAACGGTCAAAGATGCAGGGGACGCTTTGCCGTAGCATCAAGAGCAGCTTCTTTGACTGCCTCTGCAAAAGTAGGATGGGCATGGGACATTCTTGAAAGGTCTTCTGCGCTGGCACGATACTCCAAAGCAACAACGGCTTCAGCAATCAAATCCGCAATTCGCGCTCCCATCATGTGCACACCCAGAATTTCATCAGTATCTGGGTCAGCAAGGATTTTCACCAGACCATCGGTTTCCATTGCAGCACGAGCCCGCCCAAGAGCCCTGAAGGGGAAACTTCCGGATTTGTAAGGTCTCTCTTCAGAAATCAGTTCTTCTTCGGTGAAACCTACTCCTGCGGCTTCAGGCCAGGTATAAAGCACACTAGGAATATTTCGGTAATTAATGTGAGGCTTTTCTCCAGCAATAACTTCAGCAACAAACACTCCCTCTTCCTCTGCTTTATGTGCGAGCATGGCACCCCTCACCACATCTCCAATCGCATAAATTCCAGGAGTTTGAGTTTGAAGATTTTCGTCGACTGGAACCCTTCCTTTCTCATCAATTTCAAGACCTGCGGCATTCAGATTGAGCCCCTCGGTATAGGGACGTCTACCAACCGCAACGAGGCAGTAATCCGCATCAAATTCAACCTCTTGCTCTTTTTTGTTCAATGCCTTGACAACCACCTTATCACCAAAATTTTTAGCTTCTTGTACTGCGTGGCTGAGGAAAAACTGAATCCCCTGTTTTTTCAAGGTACGCAGCATTTCCTTGCCCAAGCTTCCATCCATCGAAGGAATCAAACGGTCCAGATATTCCACCACCTGTACTTCAGTACCCAAACGTGAATAAACGGATCCTAGTTCCAATCCGATGATTCCTCCGCCGATGACCACCATTTTTTTGGGGATTTCAGCTAATTTCAGAGCTTCCGTGGAAGTAATAATTCGCTGCTTATCAATTTGAACCCCAGGAATGCTGGATGGCTTCGAACCTGTCGCAATGATGACGTTTTCTGTTTCAACAGAAATATTGGATCCGTCTTCTCCTTGGACCAACATTTTCTGATTGGTTTCAAAGGAGCCATGTCCGTGAATGACCTTGATCTCGTTTTTTTTCATCAGGTATTCAACACCAGAACAGGTCTGACCGACAACATCATCCTTCCTGCCAAGCATTCCAGGCCAATTCAAGCGGACTCCATCGGTTTCAATACCGTGTTTCCCGAAATTCTTTATGGCGTTGTGATAATGTTCGCTTGAATCCAAAAGAGCTTTAGAAGGAATACAGCCCACATTGAGACAGGTTCCCCCTAGGGTTGAATAGCGTTCAATGATTGCGGTCTTCATTCCTAATTGTGCACATCGAATGGCAGCCACATAACCCCCTGGGCCTGAACCAATCACGGTGACGTCAAATTTGTCCATCAAGAAATTGCTAAGTTAGAAGTCTTAAATTAATGAAATAGAATTTTTAAAATGAACTTGTTCGAGCATTCATCCTGTTTTCATTAAACTCCCAACATCATTCTGGCAGGTGTTTCCAGGAGTTCTTTAACTCGAACTAAAAAACTGACCGATTGCTGTCCATCGATCAAACGATGGTCATAGGAAAGGGCTAAATACATCACCGGTCGGATTTTGACTTCTCCATTGACGGCCATAGGTCTCTCGACAATGTTGTGCATTCCCAAAATGGCTGCCTGGGGAGGATTAAGGATGGGTGTGGAAAGCATGGAGCCGAAAACGCCGCCATTGGTAATGGAGAAGGTTCCGCCTTCCATCTCTTCGAGACTCAGTTGATTATCTCTGGCCCTCGCAGCCAATCTTCGAATTTCCGTTTCCAATTCAGCGATACTTCTAGTTTCAGCATTTCGGATCACAGGCACCATCAAACCTTTAGGTGCACTCACCGCAATCCCCATGTCCACATAATCATAAGTGACGATTTCATCACCTTCGATCTGTGAGTTCACTGCAGGAAATTCTCCCAGTGCTTGTGAGCAGGCTTTAACAAAAAACCCCATGAATCCAAGACGGACTCCGTGCTTCTTTTCAAAAGAATCTTTGTACTCTCCCCTCAAGTCAAAAATCTGCTGCATGTCGACTTCATTGAAGGTGGTCAGCATGGCCGTTTCATTTTTGACAGCAACCAGGCGTTCCGAGAGTTTCCTGCGCAATCGTGACATTCTTTGCCGTTTAACCTCTCGCTTTCCTGAAGAATGTTCAGCGGACCCCAAAGTTTGACTGGACGCATCAGAACCTTCCTGAACAGGATTATCTTCGGCAGTTACTGATTCTTTATTGCTTTGCACCTCTTTTGGAACCTCCTGCTGCTTTTCCGGAACATCCTGTTTCAAAATCCTTCCTCCCGGACCTGTACCCTCAATTTGTTCCGTTTCCAGACCTCTTTCCTCAATCATTTTTCTGGCGGCAGGAGAAGGATGGCCTTTCGGATATCCAGTTTCTTGAGAATCCTTTTTTTCTGCGATCAATGATGTTTCCTCCTGAAGAGGCGCTGAAGGCTTAGAAGCACTTTTGTTCTCCTGAACAAGCCCCGCAGCATCCGAATCAATGCTGCAAGCGACATCTCCGACATTGGCGACTGAGCCCTGCTCGAGGATGATTTTCAGCCTGCCTGAAACTTCCGCAACCAAAGGCAAGGTAGCTTTATCAGTTTCTATTTCGCAGAGCGACTCATCGATTTGAACCAAGTCTCCATCCTGTTTAAGCCAATTCCCGATTTCGACTTCCGTGATTGATTCACCCGGGCTGGGAATTTTTATTTCATGAACTGCCATGATCTGAAAATGAAATGATTAGGTTTATCCTATGCTGAAGGCCCTTTCGATCAAGGCCTGTTGATTCTGCTGATGAATTTTTGCAAATCCCCCTGCGGGAGATGAAGATTCCTTCCGCGAAACCAGTTGAAGGGGCTTGGGGGTGAATTTAAACTTTCGATTCATGAAACACCATGCCCCCATATTTTCAGGTTCCTCCTGAACCCAACACCAAGTTTGGCAATTGGAATATTGTTCAATCACTGCTTCAAGTTGTTTTACAGGCAAGGGATGAAGTTGTTCAAGCCTGACGATTGCCACATGGTCCTGACCTTTTTCTTCCCGGAACGACTCAAGCTCATAATAGATTTTCCCTGAACAGAATAATACCTTCCGCACTTTTTCAGGCTCCACTTTGGTATCATCCAGAACTTCCCGGAATCTTGACCCTCCGAGAAAATCCTCCAATGGACTCACACATTTCGGATGCCGAAGTAGACTTTTGGGTGTAAACACAATAAGTGGTTTCCTGAACGGTTGCTCTACTTGCCTGCGTAAAGCGTGGAACATATTTGCCGGGAGAGTGCAGTTGATGATCATCAGGTTGTTATCCGCACAAAGTTCCAAATAGCGTTCAATACGTGCGGAAGAGTGTTCCGGCCCCTGACCTTCATATCCATGGGGGAGAAGCACCACCAGTCCGTTCATCCGATGCCATTTGGTTTCTGCAGAACTAATGAACTGGTCAAAAATGATCTGTGCTCCATTTCCGAAATCACCAAACTGAGCCTCCCAAATAGTAAGACTCCTCGGAGTTGCATACGCATATCCAAATTCGAAACCGAGCACTCCGTATTCAGAAAGCAGAGAATTATAAACAGAAAAAGGAGCCTGTTTGTCGGATAAATGATTTAGAGGAACGTATTTAGAATCTTCTTCGGTTGTAACTATCGCATGCCGGTGGGCAAAGGTTCCTCTTCCGGAATCCTGTCCACTGATACGAACCGGGCGGTATTCTTCCAATAAGGTAGCAAAAGCCATCGTCTCGCCTGCCCCCCAATCCAGCATCTGCTTTTCCAAAACCATTGCTCTCCGCTCAGCATAAAGTTTGCGGATTTTTGGGAAAAAATTCATTTGCTCTGGAAGTTCAGTCACCTTTTCAGCCAAGCGGAGAAAAGTCGATTTCTCAACACCCGTTTCAGGAGAATGTTCAAAATCGATCATTCCTGGTTGACGGATTCCTGACCAGGCTCCTTCCAGAAATGAAGTTGAAGCAGAAATTTCCTGTTTTCTAGTGCTTTCCAGCTTTTCAGACAGTTGCTTTTTAAAATCCTCAACCAATTTCTGTACCTCTGATTCAGAGACCCTTCCTTCCTGAATGAGACGTTTAGAGTAGACTTGGAGGGGATTGGGATGTTCAGCAATTTTTTTATAGAGAGCGGGCTGGGTGAAACGAGGCTCATCAGATTCGTTGTGACCATGGCGGCGATACGCAACAATATCCACAAATACATCACGATGAAACTTCTGTCGGAATTCTAACGCCAGTTCTGTCACATAGGCAACGGCATCAAGATCATCTCCGTTCACATGAAAAACCGGGGAAAGCGTCGTCTTCGCGACATCCGTGCAGTAGGTGCTAGAACGTCCTTCAAAATAATCCGCCGTGAACCCCACCTGATTGTTGAGCACCACATGAACCGTTCCTCCTATGTGATAACCAGGCAACTGCGACATCTGAAGTACCTCATAGACAATGCCTTGGCCTGCAATAGAAGCATCTCCATGAATCAGAATCGGAACGAGTTTGTCTACATCTCCATGGTAACGCCGGTCGATCTTTCCTCTTGAAATTCCTGCAACCACAGGATTGACCGCTTCAAGATGAGAGGGATTTGGTGTCAGGCTGAGATGAACGGTATTCCCGTTTCTCACCAGCCGATCACTGGAATGTCCCATATGGTATTTGACATCTCCGTCAAACCCATCGGAACCGACCATTTTACCCTCGAACTCCATAAAAATATCCTCGTAAGGTTTACCCAGGATATTTGCCAATACATTCAATCGTCCACGATGGGCCATACCGATAATAAACTCTTCCACTCCAAGCATTGCCCCCTTCTCAACAAGGGTGTCCAGTGCAGGAATAATCGCCTCAGACCCCTCCAGTGAAAATCGTTTTTGTCCAACAAACTTGGTATGCAGAAAAGATTCGAAACCTACTGCTTCATTGATGTTCTTAAGATGTTCGAGTTGCTCCTCAACAGAATAATCAGGAGCATTCGAGCATCCTTCCATTTTTTCTTCTAACCATTGTAATACTTCCGGATTACGAACAAATTTGTATTCAACTCCGACCGAACTGCAGTAGGTTTTTTCTAAAAAAGCGAGGATATCCCTTAACGTGGAAGGCCCAATACCAATCCTGTGTCCACTTTGGAAAATCGTGTCCATCTCAGATTCTCCCAGACCAAAATCCTCCAGGATGATTGGCATTTCATGTTTTCGACGAGCTCGAACCGGATTCGTTTTGGCAAAGAGATGCCCGCGTTGACGGTAGGCATCAATCAGATTGCTGACGGCAATTTCCTTTTTTGAATTTTCAGCCTTCGAATCATTTGGAGAAGGATTCAATGAATTTCCATCATGATCCTCAAATTCGGTTCGAGAAAACTCAAATCCCTGAAAAAAATTACGCCATTCAGAATCAATCGATTCTGGATTCTTACAATATTGCTCGTATAGCCCTTCTATTGCTGCCGGATCACCATTGCTCAAAAATGAACTCATTGCTCAAAAGGATGAAGTACGTTTAGTTAGTTGAAGGAAGGTTTATTTAGAGCTGATTTTATATCAAGCAAGCACGGGAAATGGAATCAAAATTTCCAGGTTGGCAGTTCAAATCCTGATTAGAATCCCTAAATCTATCCTTTTTTCTTCACAGAATCTTTTCATCAGACCGCTTCACAGGATTTCATGTCGTTTCAACATTTCCCGGAAGAAAAAGTCTACTCCGAAAAGACACATATCATTTAATTTTCCAATCCTAATTCTTCATGGAGAGAGACACTTTTTTGTATCTCAATGGGAATCCTCCGAAATATTTTTTGTGAAGTCTTGGGAAAAATTTCCGATAAGGAATCAAGTCCAGGGAAGGCCTCACCCCAGGGAAGGGGTCCTTATCTGTTCAAGGAGGAAATAAGGCCCAAGGAGGGGCCCAACTTTCATCATCAAGGAGTGATTATGATTTGTGACATTACCAGTGATTCGAACACGTTTGATTATTTTTTGGAAGAAGCACTGGTGAAACGAAGTGTAGAACCGGCTGAAATTGCCCTGCTGAAAACAAGCCCCCTTAATTCATTGATTGGTGTTAAACCAGCAAATCATAGGGCAAAACAGGGAAAATGAAGTTTGTTTCCAAATGCCGCATTGCATATGAAATTTTAATCAATTCAATGCGGCAGCTTCATTTGTAAAAGCTTCAGTTTTTCTTTTCTTAGATTCCCTCTTCGACAAAAAATCCTAATAATCTAAGCAGCTTGGGGATTCCTCGTTCCCTGCCAGATCCCTCAATTTTTAAATTATTATTCAGAATTTTTATTCTGCTTTAGGGCTTCTTTTTTTCGTGATTCCTGCCATTCAAGCATTTTTTGCTGGTCACGGGTTTGAGCTTCTTCACTGAATTCTCCAATCCATAAAATGACTCCAAGAACTGAAACAAGGATCAAGTAATAGATGACGTATATTTTTTTGCCGGTAGGACTGCGTTCACTCCATTTGCGGCGTTTCAGTTTGAAAGGATCGTACCAGGACATAGTCAGGAATTTTTTAAGAATTGGTATTTATAGAGTTGGTCGATTCCAGCAGGTCTCTCAAAAAAAGTTCAATTTCACAATTTATCTAATATTGACCCTTGCACTTTCGAATTCTATTATAGCTAGTTGGGCATTAATTCAAGAACTAACTTTAGAATAAAAACCTGGCAGGAATAAGGTCCTTATCCAGGTTAATTCATAAACGGCTTCAGACCATTATAACTCACTGCGATTCTGGACAACATGGATTCTGATAAACAATTCTCTTTCCAGGAAAAATTCAAGTACAAGCTCGATAATCTGATGTCTCGAGGAGGGCTTTATGTGTTTTTAGCCCTGCTCCTGATGTTTACCATTGCATTCATTGTCATGGGTGGACTTCGGGTGATTATTTATCTCTTCTTTCATGATCCAAATATTGAGGATCCATTACAACTCATCTGGCATGCCTTCTCGCAAATCACTGATTCAGGAGCTCTTGCCGAATTAGATACTGATTCAAACATTGCAGGCAAACTCGTTGGCATCGCCACGATTTCAATTGGTATTGTACTTTTCTCAAGCATGGTCGCTTTTATCACCCAAGAATTTGATAAGCGCCTTGCCATGCTCAGAAAAGGCAAAAGCAAGGTCATCGAAGAGGATCATATCCTAATCGTGGGTTTCAGTGAGAGAGTTATTGATATCATCCGTGAAATTGTCATTGCCAATGAATCGGATGAAGGCGTCATTGCAATCCTTGCTGACATGGATAAAGAAGAGATGGATGACTATCTTCGCGACCGGATCATGGATTTGCAGTCAACCAGAGTCATTACTCGAAGCGGATCGACGACCAGTCTACTGAATCTTCGCAACGCAGGGATTGATGTCGCGCATTCGGTGGTTGTCTTAAACACGGCGAAAGCTTCCGACAGCAACGATGTTAAAGAAGCAGCGGATGCCAAAGTGATCAAAACCATCATGGCGGTCGTTGCTGCCAAAGGGGAGGACTCCGTTCCTCCAGTCGTAGCAGAAGTCCACATTGAGCGTTATCGAAAACTCGCGGAAACGATTGTTGAAGGAAAAATCACCACCCTTAACGAAGCCGATCTTTTAGCAAGAATGTTGGTACAAACATCCAGATGCGAAGGACTTTCCATGGTTTATATGGATTTGGTGGGATTTGAGGGCAATGAATTTTACTTTTTCCGCCCGGACCAGGGATGGGGAACTCAGAACTTTGGAGAACTTCAATTTCATTTCATGGAAACCGTTCCTTTGGGAGTCAGAAATTCCAAAGGAATGATTACGATGAATCCTCCTCTCGATTATGTTTTAAAGGATGATGACGATGTTATTGTTCTCGCAGAAGACGATTCGACGATTAATTATTCATCCCACCAAGTGATCGAACCAAAAACCAGGAGTTACTCTACCGATCGGGCAGATATACCTGTCGAAAAACACATGATTGTTGGCTGGAACAATAAAGCACCAATTGTATTGCGAGAATATGCGAGTTACATGATTGAAGGATCATCAGTCAATCTGGTCGTTGAAAACCTTGACCCAGCCATTAAAAAGGAATTTGAAGCAATAAAAAAAGAATTTGCTGACATTCAAATGAAATGTAGCCAAATCGACTACCATTCCAAAGATCAGTTAAAAAAGCTGAAGCTGGAAGAATACACAACGGTTTCCATCCTGGCTGGAAGCGGAGAAGAAGCTGAAGAAATCGATTCAAAAACAATCATGCGACTGCTTCAAATCAGAAATATTTTCCAGGAACATACCCGTGACACAGGAAAAGAAATAGACACCAAATTGATTACTGAAATTGTGGAATCGGAAAACACGGAACTGGTGCTTAAAGCCGGGGTTAAAGATTTCCTGATTTCCAATCAATTTGTTTCAAAAATCTTTGCCCAGGTTGCTGATGACCCGGATGTGATGCAGGTCTATGATGACTTGTTTTCTGAAGAGGGAAGTGAGGTCTATGTCAAACCCATCAGCCTCTATTTTAAAGAATTTGAAAATGAGGAAATCAGTTTTGCTGATTGTATGCTTGCGGCACAACAAAGATCAGAAGTCTGTTTTGGAGTTAAAATCCGTGCAGAAGAGTTTGATTCCTCAAAATCTTTTGGAATTTATTTAATCCCCAATAAAAAGACGAACTACCGTTTCCAGCCTGGCGATTCGCTGATCACACTCGCCGAAGATGAAAGTTAGGAGATTTTCAGGCGCTTGCGATGGTGTGATAAATTCCTGATTCTTCCGAGATCAATTGTCTGGGGTCAATCTCGATCATGATCCCTCCCGGAAGGGATTCAATCCCAACCCGGAGCATTCTCTGATGGACTTCATCAACGGTCCCCTTAAGTCCTTTCAAAGGTCCTTCGCGAACCATTACTTTCTCTCCGACACTAAATTCCGGAGCTTCAAAACATTCCCCAACATGCTTTTCAAGTAGCATGATGTTATCAATTTCTTCATTTGGAATCGTTTTGGGACCCTGACTGTTTTTTAAAATTTCTACCACTCCAAGAGTTTTCAAGACCTCCAAATGTAAAGTGGCATCAAGTTGAAGGCGTATGAAAAGATACCCTTTGAAAATCGGTTTGGTCAGTACCTTATGCCTGTCTTTCCGCTGACTCACCGCCTGATAAGTTGGCATCAGGAGTTCAAAACCTTTCTGGCTTAATCCGTGTCTTGCTAATTCCTCAGCTTGCGACCTTGTACGAACGGCGTACCAATTTAAATTTTGGGAATATCGCATAATAAAACTTTTGTTTTCATGGTCTTAACCAGTCAAACTAGAATCTAATCCAATATGAAGCAAGTGCAAAGTTCAATAATTGAACATAAATCTCTTGGTGAGATTATGTGTGCTTTATTACATAGAGCCGAATATCGTTTAACAACATAACATCACAGCAAATTGAAACCATGAATAGATGGATCTTGATCTTATTTTCGATCTTCATTTTATCGGCATGTACCGAAGAATCACGGAACCAAATGTTTAAACAGGCAGACAATCTGCTCGGGAAAGACCTTCGTGTGTCTTATGTGGCAGACAACGGAAACATTGTTAAAACCTGGACGGTTCGGGACGGCAAAGTTACCAGCGAAAAGGATTCTTCCGGAAATGCAGTCGGCTACTATTATTTTTGGAGCAACGAAACAGGATATGTTCAAATTCCTGTGATGCGGACCATCATTGAAGAAATCAAACAGTAAACAGGATTCATGAAAAATCTTCCTGTCCCTGAAGATGTCCTTAAAGCCGAGAACAGAATCAGAGGACATATTTCTGTAACTCCGGTCCTGACCAGTAATGGTTTGGACAACATTTGCGGATCAGAATTGTTCTTTAAATGTGAAAACTTACAGAAAACCGGTTCCTTCAAATTCAGAGGGGCAAGCAATGCGCTGCAAATGCTTCAAGAAGAAGGCCTTCCCAAATCGGTTGCAACACATTCATCCGGGAATCACGGAGCAGCACTGGCCAGGGCAGCCTCAGAGCGAGGGGTTAACGCTCAAATCGTCATGCCCTTTAATGCTCCGGAAGTAAAACAACAGGCGGTACAAGCATATGGAGGCATCATCACTCACTGTGACTCCAATCTTGAGGCAAGAGAATCGACATTAAAGGATGTTCTAGAGAAACAGGAAGCCGAAGAAGTGCCTCCATATAATGATCCTAGAATCATACCAGGACAGGGAACCGCGGCCTTGGAATTATGCAGAGAAATCAAGGACCTCGATCTAGTGGTAGCTCCAGTCGGAGGAGGAGGCCTTTTGAGCGGAACGGCTTTGGCTCTTCAAACAGAATGGCCTCACATACGATTGATCGGAGCAGAACCACTGAATGCTGATGATGCTAAACGCTCGTTTGAGGCCGGCAAGCTGATTCCCGCAACTCGAACAGACACGGTTGCCGATGGATTGAGAACCTCCCTTGGAGATTTGACCTTCGCATTGATTCAAAAATATGTGGAAACGATCCTCACGGTTACAGAAGAACAGATTCTTTCTGCAACCCGATTGATTTGGCAGAGGATGAAAATGGTCGTTGAACCTTCAGGGGCTGTTCCCTTGGCTGTGATTCTAAACCATCAGGAAGTTTTCAGAGGGAAAAAAGTTGGTGTAATTTTGAGCGGCGGAAATATCGATCCAGTGTTTTAGCCCATGAATGACTTCAGGGATAAGATTTTGAGGCCCCTAAAAACGCCCTTGAACGACTAAACCTAGTCCACCCTGTAATTTGATTGTTTCCGTCTGCGGTCGGTTGTTATCACTGTTGAGGACACCTAAATCTTCTGAAGTGATGGTTTGAGCATCTTCACTTCCAAAAAACGTCTGTTTGGTACTGAAGTATTCAAATCGAAATACTGCCGTTTCCAAAATCCATTCTAAGCCTAACTTTACAATTTCAACAGGGATCGTGTGACTTGATTCCTGGGTTGTGTTGTAAGTAATGTCTGAATCCGGATCAGATCCACCATCATAAACATTACCATTTTGAAAAGTTTGCTTTACAGCCATCGATCCTGTCATAAGCCCTACTGACCAGTTAAAGCCTTCTTCACCTCCGTCAGAAAAATATACGTTACCTCCATAAAGATAATTCGTATTAATTTTTTGTAAAATGTCCCCAATCTTCTTATTACTGTTTTCAAGGGTGAAATTTCTTTGACCAGTACTTGTTCCAAGATCAAATTCAACTCCAAAAAGAGCAGGACTTTTTCTTCCACCAAACAAATATTCTAACACAAGAGAAGTACTGTATAATTGCCCTGAACTGTTTGCTGAAACTTTAGTCTTATCTGAATCTCCTTTTTTTGTCTCATATCCATAATAAACCGTATTGATCATCCTCCCTAATCCAATTCTCCAATTACGCTGCTTTTTCGCTGCAAGCGCTTGATGACTTAATATCAAAACCAGTAATGAAGTAAACAAAAATGATTTCAGAAAAATAGAAATATTGGTCATGTGGTTTTAAAAAATTTGAGGTAAATAATTTTTTCAGGATTTGACATGCAGAGAGCAAGCCAGAACAAAATATGGATTCTTAAGGGAGGAGAGCCTTAACTCAAAACCGTGTGATTATCAAATATTCACATCCGGAAGACACCATAATTAGAGTCAGTTGCATGCTCAGTGGCCTGCAGGGACAAAACCAGTCCCAAAACTCTTCTGGTTTCCAAAGGATCAAGAATTCCGTCATCCCAAAGCCTTCCCGTTGCATAATAGGGATGACCTTGATTTTCATACTGTTCTCTAATCTCTTTCTTGAAAGATTCTTCATCCTCAGCAGACCATTTTGTGTTTTTTTCTCCAAGCTTATCACGTTTGACCTGGGAGAGCACCGAAGCCGCCTGCTCGCCGCCCATCACCGATATTCTTGCATTAGGCCAGGTCCAGAGCATTCTAGGACTATAGGCTCTACCGCACATGCCATAGTTTCCGGCACCATGGGAACCACCAATGATGATCGTATATTTGGGCACATTGACACAGGATACCGCCATGACCATCTTTGCACCGTCCTTTGCAATCCCGCCATGCTCATATTCTTTGCCGACCATGAAACCACTGATATTTTGAAGAAACAACAGCGGGATATTTCTCTGACCACATAACTCGATAAAGTGTGCACCTTTAAGGGCTGATTCTGAAAAAAGAATACCGTTATTTGCTACAATTCCAACCCTATAGCCATGGATTTTTGCAAAAGCGGTAATCAAAGTAGTCCCATAGAGACTTTTGAATTCCTGCATTTCTGATCCATCGACCAGTCTAGCGATCACTTCACGAACATCATAACTCTGGCGTGAATCCGAAGGCAGGATTCCATATAATTCGTTCATCGAATAAAGAGGAGGGTTAATTTCTTCAAGTATGCTTCCAGTTTTCGTGGTCTGGATGTCTGTTCCTGAAATAATGTTTCGGGCAATTTCAAGAGCATGAGAATCATCCCTAGCAAGATGATCTACCACTCCGGAAATTTTCGCATGAACCTCTCCCCCTCCCAATTCTTCTGAACTCACCTCCACACCTGTGGCTGCCTTGACCAAAGGAGGCCCTCCAAGGAAAATAGTCCCCTGGTTCTCAACAATCACTGACTCATCGCACATTGCGGGCACGTAGGCTCCCCCTGCAGTACACGATCCCAGAACTACTGCAATCTGGGGGATTCCCTCTGCAGATAGTTTCGCCTGATTGAAAAAAATCCTGCCGAAATGATCCCGATCTGGAAACACCTGATCCTGAAGCGGAAGGAAAGCACCCCCAGAATCGACTAGGTAGATGCAGGGAAGACGGTTTTCCATTGCAATCTCTTGAGCTCTCAGGTGTTTCTTGACCGTCAGCGGGTAATAGGTGCCGCCTTTGACGGTGGCATCATTGGCCACTACCATCACTTCTCTTCCTCCCACTCGGCCAATCCCGCAGATGATCCCTGCTGCGGGAACTTCATTTTCATAAAGCCCAAAAGCAGCCATCGGAGAAATTTCTAGAAAGGGTGACCCCGAATCTAGGAGCCGATTGACCCTTTCACGAGGAAGAAGTTTCCCCCTTGATTGATGGAGTTGCCTAGAAAACTCCTTCCCTCCCTCAGAGACCTTCGCCAAATCGTTCTTGAGTTGTTGTGCAAGATTTTGATGATACTGGAAATTATTTTTGAATCCTTCAGTATCTGGATCAATTTTAGATTTGAAAACCTTCATGTTTTGAACTTTCAAATGTTTATGTGATGCATTTTCAGAGTTTTGATAAGAGCTCATAGATAATTTATCTTTTTACCACAGAATATCTTGTACCTTCACGGGAATTTATGCAAAAAAGTTTATGATCAAATAAAATCAAGGGTTACATGAGAAAACAGGACGAAACCATGAAAGTGATTTACTATTCATGGGAAGAGTCGATCCAGGATCTTCATGAACTGGTTCGACAAATGTCAATTGATCGTTTCCGCCCCCAAGTGATTGTTGGAATAAGCCGGGGTGGACTTCCACCAGCAGTCATGCTCAGTGCTTATTACGACATCCCCCTAAAACCACTGAAAGCAAGTTTGCGGCATTTTCCTCAATGGGAGGAATACATGCCTTATCCCACGGATCAGGACATTCTAATCGTTGATGATATCTGTGACAGCGGGGCCACTTTCACCAAGATCCGTGATGATATCTTGAATCATACCAAAGTGGATGATGGCCCTAATGTCCGTTTTGCCTCCCTCTATTCAAATGCGGATCAGGAATTTACACCGGATTACTATGTCCGTGAGCTGAATCAAAATCAGCAGCAGGTATGGATCGAATTTCCCTGGAAAGTATGGTGGAAAACTGGAATGCGTCTACCTTGAAAAACAATCTCGGAACCAAGATTTATCTATAAATCAAAGCCATGAGCAGTCTTAGTTCACAAGGATTTTTCATGCCCGCGGAATGGCATCCCCATGATTGTTGCTGGATGGGTTGGCCTTGCCGTATTAAAACATGGGGAGAAAGGATGTATGAGGCCAAGCTGGCTTATGCCGAGATAGCCCAAGCAATCAACCAGTTTGAACCAGTCAAAATGACTGCCCGTCCGGAAGATGCTGAAGAAGCACGCAAGATGTGCGGGACTCAAATCGAAATCGTTCCCTTACCGATGGACGATTCCTGGACCCGTGACAGTGGTCCAACATTCATTATTGACCGGAAAGGGAAATTAGCTGGAATCGACTGGGAATTCAACCAGTGGGGTGCAGATTATCCGGACTGTGAAGACGATGCTGATTTTGCCCGAGCACTTCTGAATCATATATCCGTAGAGCACTTCAAGGCTCCATTTGTCCTTGAGGGAGGTTCGATTCATGTCGATGGTGATGGCACTTTAATGACCACAGAACAGTGTCTGCTCCATCCTAACCGAAATCCCGAACTTGACCAGGAGGAGATAGAACAACTACTCCGTGAACATCTGAATGTTCATAACATCATTTGGCTTGGGGAAGGATTGATGGATGACGAAACCGACGGTCACGTTGACAACCTGGCATGTTTCATCAAACCGGGAGCAGTCATGGCTTTAATCAGTAATGACCCTGAAGATGAAAACTATGACGTGTTGCAGGACAATCTGCTCCGACTCAAGCATGCCAAAGATGCACGTGAAAGAAGTCTTGAAATTATTACTGTCGAACAACCTGAAGCCCGATGGAAAGAAGATGAACGCCTGGCTCAGTCTTACATTAATTTTTATCTGCCGAACAAAGGAATCGTGATGCCGGCATTCAATGATCCAGTTCATGACAATCAGGCAAGGGAAATTTTTGAAAAGGTTTTCCCTGACAGAGAAATCATTCAGTTGGATGCCCAGGAAATTGTAATGGGGGGTGGTGGGATACACTGTATCACCCAACAACAACCCAAGGCTTTTGTTATTAGCTAATTAACACTATCAACAAACTGATTCTTTGACCAATGAGCCGTAACCTTACCATTGCCGTCACGCAAATGGCATGTACTCCGGACTTTGAAGAAAACAGGGACCGTGCTGAAAAATTGATCCGAGACGCTGCTTCAAAAGGTGCTCAAGTCATCCTGCTTCAGGAGCTTTTTGAAGGTCCTTATTTCTGTAAGGACCAAAATCCTGATTATTTCAATTGGGCACAACCTGCGGAAAACCATCCTTTGCTGGAACGGTTTTCAGCTCTTGCAAAAGAATTGGAGGTCGTCCTACCTGTCAGTTTTTTTGAATCGGTAGAAAATGTTTTTTTCAACTCATTGGCACTTCTCGACTCTGATGGAGGTTGTCAGGGAATTTATAGAAAGTCCCATATTCCCGATGGACCGGGCTACCAGGAAAAATTTTATTTCACCCCCGGCAACACCGGCTTTAAAATCTGGGAGACCCGTTATGGCAAACTAGGCGTAGGCATCTGCTGGGACCAGTGGTTCCCTGAAGCGGCGAGGGCGATGGCCCTTCAGGGTGCGGAAATCCTCCTCTATCCGACAGCCATCGGTTCAGAACCGCAAGCTCCCGAAATGGATACCAGTTCACACTGGCAAAGGGTGATGCAGGGCCATGCAGCAGCAAATCTGATCCCTGTTGCTGCATCTAACCGAATCGGTTACGAGGAAGGCACCGATGCATCAATTACCTTCTACGGCAGTTCTTTTATTTGCGGACCGACCGGTGAGATCGTGGTGCAAGCTGGTAAAAATGACGAAAATGTTTTAACTGCAACATTCGACCTAGATCACATTTTAAAAATGCGGCAAGCCTGGGGGGTTTTCCGTGACCGGCGCCCGGAACTGTATCAAACCCTGTCTGAGCACCCTAAAGACTAAACTCAGGCATTAACAGAAAGGCTAAAATCAATCCTGTAGAAAATAAACTCTGAGGGGCGTTCATCCTCAGTTTCGCAATAAGGATTAAATCGGACCTTTCATGGAATTCTCACTTTGATCTCACCCACTAAAATCTGATTGTGATTCTTGATTTTACTGGGAGAAAGTATTTCAGCTTGCTGCTCATCCACGAGATCAAGTTTTTGAATGAGCGCAACTAGACCCGCCTCAGAAGCTCTTTTTTGACCATCATGACATTTGAGCGCCATTCCGAGTCCCAGTTCTGGAAAGGCAGCGCAATACACTCCTTCGGCACCGGTTTTTACGAGGACTTTTCCCTTGAAATGGCTTAAAACTCTTGTGCAGCAACGCCCCTGTCCTGCAACCAAATGTGGATGAAGGACCATTGCCTTGGAAATTATTTCAGAGGCCTTACAAAATCCTGGATCAAGTTTTGAACCTGTTCCCCAACGTGCCATCCCTATCGCTATGTTTTCAAGGGGCATCGCCCAGGTTGGAACTGAACAGCCATCAATAGCCGGTTCCATTTTGGATAATTCAACATCACAGCTTTTTTCCAAGACCTCCTTTACCCGGAGTTGAACAGGGTGATCTGGCTGGATGTAATTCTTATGCGGATATCCCAATTGAAGGGCCAGTGTCAAAAAACCGGCATGCTTGCCCGAACAGTTATTATGCTCCGCTTGGTGGAAGACCCCGTCTGCAATCATTCTGTGTGCCGATTCCTGATGGGATGGCCAGTGAGATCCGCATTCCAAATCTGTTGTCTGTAAGCCAACCTTTGAAAGCCAGTTCCTGACCCCTTCCACATGCATCGTCTCACCTCCATGTGACGCGCAAGCCAATGCGATTTCCTGGGAAGTCAGGTTGAATTTTTCTACCGCTCCGGAACTCACAAGTGCCATCGCCTGTAAAGGTTTGACCGCAGAACGAGGAAAGACCAACATTTTGGGATCTCCCCAACACTCCCCTAAAGTTCCGTCAGGATGCATCATTACCGCCGAGATCTGATGTCGGCTTTCCACCAAGCCTCCGCGTTTTATGTCAACGCTTATCGGATCTCTAAAAAAAGTTTTCATGGTTTAATCCTGGGATGAGTCAATATCATCTGCTAAAAGGCTGGTTAATTCAGATGAAGCTTGACGAAGTCGTGGAACATGCGCCAATCCCTCTTCCAGGGAAAGTCGGCTGCTTGGAGCGTGAAAAGAAAGGGTCGCAAAAAAACGCTTTTGCTGATCAACAATAGGTACTGCAACACAAACCATACCCTCAAGAAATTCCTCTCTATCCGTTCCTATTTTCTCTTTCCTGATTTGCACTATTTCTCTTTTTAATGCATCAACAGAAGTCAAGGTGTTCGCTGTATGAGCTTCAAACCTGAAACGACCAACCAATTGATTCAATTTCTTTTCCGGCAGTGTACTTAAATAAAGTTTACCGCTTGAGGTGCAATATAAAGGCACCTTGGTGCCTACAGGAAGCTGCATCCTGAGAGGCCAATGGCTCTCTGCACGTTCCACGTAACGCATTTGGATACCGTCCGGCACCGAAATATTACAGGTTTCTCCAATATCGTCGGATAATTGTTGGAGTATCAGGCTGCGTTCCAAACGGAACTGATCGTTACGAAAAACCCCCAAAGCAATCTTCCTCAGACGGGAGCCTGGAATCAGCCTTTTCCCCTCAAGAGATTTTTGAAGAAACTGTTCATCTTCCAGAAATTGACAAAGCCGATGGATGGTCGCCTTTGGAATTTGCAGTTCGTTATTGATTTCTGTCGGAGTCAGTGGTCTTTCAGCCAATGCTGCTTTTTCGATCACTGCCAGGGCACGTGTCAGGTATGATCCTTTTTTTTGATCAGTTTCCAAATTTAATCCTGAGTTTTAGAAAAGTACTGTTTTAATCCCAATCAGGCGAATACAAACTTATAAAATGAGACTTTTAGTCTCACCGATGAGAGGAACTCAGTACAAGACAAGAAAAGCATCAACGAAATAATTTTGTTGATTGATATTTTTAAGCATCTTCATTTTTTTTGGCTTTACATCCATTTACCAGATCAGCAAAGTTCGGTAAATCACATTCGAAA
>ENA-OSEY01000965-OSEY01000965.1-marine-metagenome-genome-assembly--contig:-NODE-965-length-20343-cov-2.328432_pt1 | contig 20343 bp, 16 predicted proteins | sample MGYA00248465_ERZ534230 | MGnify/ENA primary metagenome ERZ534230 (study PRJEB26409, sample SAMN06344110) | marine metagenome | isolation source: Sea water from surface | place: Atlantic Ocean:Southern...
TTACGACGCCCCGTTTTTAGATATGCACAATCGCATGAAAGAAGCTCTTCATTATCTAGGTCGTCTTCCGGAAGCCCACGTTCGCCCGCCGCTGATGAAGCTTACTAGCAGTGAGATACAAAAAATTAGGCACTGCATGGATGCTGCAGGGCTATCTCACAATACTGTCTATCAAAAAGTGGCATAATGCGCCGTTTACACGAAGTATTTAGAGTTTAATTGGCATTACTAAAGATCGTTGAGCTTTCGGAACAGATGTACGGACAACACCTAGTTATTAGCTGGTATCCTTTTGCCTACCCCCGGCCAACCGATCAATTAACTCTCCTAGGACACCTTTAGGCAAAAAGATGATAAATAGAATTAGCATTAGCCCATAAATCGATGTATCTAACCCAGCCAAGTCAATCCCTTCGGTTCGGAGCGAAGTTATCCAGTTTCTAAAGATCTCGGTCATTAATAGTGTAATTATTGCTCCGATTGTGGGACCCATCATTGTGTACAAGCCACCTACGACAACGGCGAAGACAATTTGCAATGAAATTCCTATCCCGCCTATGACTTCAGGGCCGATAAACATTTGATATTGACAATATAACGCTCCGCCCAATGCCGTTAAAACAGCACTTAACATCGTAATTTTAAGCTTACTACCCGTAACGTGGATCCCTGCAGCAGCCGATGCGTCCTCATCTTCTGAGATAGAGTCTAACGCATACCGCATCATAGATTTATCTACTAAACGCCATATTACGAGTCCTATCGCCCAGGCGCCAAGCGCAACAAAATAAAACGTTTCTTTATCCGCAAATTGAAGTGCATAGAGAGAAGTGCCGTCGCCTTCTCGATTAGGCGTAAAACCAAGACTACCCCCAGTATGATCTCTTGAAGCTATGATAACAAGTTTAACTACTTCACTCAAAGCAAGCGTCACCAAAGCAAAGTAATGTCCCACAATTTTAAATTGGAAACAGGGATAAGCCACTAGAAAGGCCATAATTGCCGCAGTGATCATCGCCGCAGGAATTCCAATTCAAGGCGAAATCCCCCCATAATTCCATAGTAAGGCCGTTACATATGCACCTATACTCATAAAGGCACCATGTCCAAGTGATACCAGTCCGAAGCGGCCCATTAAAGACCACGCTGTGTAAACTAAAGACCAAATTAATATCATTATCAATAAATGAAGCGGATACTGCGGAGCAATAAAGGGTGCAATCAAGAGTAGAATGCCAATTATAAAAGGAATAGTTTTTGTCATCATTTTTTCCCCAATAAACCTTGAGGTCGGATGAACATCATGACTATGAAGAAGACAAACGCTAAAACGTATCCCCACTCTATTTCACTATATAACCCACCTACACTTATGATTATTGACAAAATGAAAGCTGCGATAAACCCGCCAATCATGTTACCAAGACCACCCAAAACACAAATTATGAAGGTGATGGGACCAAAACTTATACCTACAAATGGATGAACGTCATACTGTAAAACTAACAAACACGCAGCTAAGCCTGCTAATCCACCGCCAACGCCTGCAGTTACCCAATAGATTTTTTTTGCATCTACACCCATCAAGACCATTATTTCACGGTCTTGGCTAATCGCTCTAATTGCAGCGCCTATATAAGTTCTGGTTAAAAAGAGATACACTACTACCATTCCAACTAGTGCAACGCCAAATGCCAATAATCGTGCATAACTGAAATACATCTCACTAAACTCAAGGATCGGCAGTCTTAAACCCAGATTACGGAATTCAATGCTGAACATTAAAGTCGCTACGCTTTGCAGAAAAAAAAGCAGCCCACCTGTTGCTAGTAATTGGTTAATTGGTGCAGTCCCTAAGATAGGCGATATAATCAATACGTGCACCAGCCAACCTAAAACCGATACAAGTGCTATAGCTGCCATCGCAGCAATAAAAATATTTATATCGTAGACGCCAGCCAGCCAATAGACGGTATACATTCCGAACATGACGAGCTCGGCGTAACAAATCCAAACCACATCGACCACACCAAAAATCAAGTTTAAGCCTAATGAAAGCAATGCCAGCACCCCTCCAAAAAGGATCCCGTTAATAATTGCTTCTAGTAAAAATATATCAAAAATTTCACTCATAATGTTTCTTTCTACTAGCCTAACTCACAAGCCCATATAAGCTTTTCGAACGCTTTCACTTTCCAAAAGATCTTCTGATTTGCCGCTATCAATTAATTGTCCTGCTTCAAGAAGATAAGCTCGGTCGACCACCTGGAGAACTTGCTGGACATTTTGTTCGACAATTAAAACCGTATAGCCTTCCTCTCTTATTCTTCTTACAAGACTAAAGACTTGTTGAACTACAACTGGCGCCAAGCCGGCCGATGGTTCATCCATAAGTAACAATTTAGGACCTGACATAATAGCGCGACCAATTGCACACATTTGTTGTTCCCCACCAGACATTGTCCCCGCCAATTGACTTCGTCTCTCCTTCATCCTTGGGAATAGTTCGTAAACAAACTCCAGGTTTTTTGCACTGTCACCTCTCGCTGTTTTTGCAAATGCGCCTAATTTTAGGTTATCTTCTACGGTCATACCTGGAAATAAACGCCTATTTTCTGGAACATGTGCAATCCCCAGTTCGACAATCTGGTGCGGAGGAAAAGATGAAAGCGATTTTCCTTCCATTTCCATTTCACCTGAAAAAGGTGCTGTCATTCCAGAAATAACGCGCATCAAAGTGGTCTTTCCAGCACCATTGGGGCCGATGACCGAGACGGCCTCACCTGCGTTGACGGTTAGAGAAATGTCAAACAAGGCCTGAAAAGAACCGTAACCAGCATTTATCCCCTTCAAATCAAGCATTTTCTTCCATTCTCCATGAGATAACGGGGTTTAGTTCCTGAACTATAATCATTTTTTATAAAGTTTCTTTTTGGGTGTCTGCTGAAGCCTGCGCATCGCTAGCATCTGTCCCGAGGTAAACTTCGATTACCTTAGGATCGTTAGCAACTTGAGTTGGCAGGCCTTCGGATATCTTCTCGCCATGGTCCAACACCATAACTCGATCCACAACCCGCATCAAAACACCCATTATGTGCTCTACCCAAATAATAGTGATACCCATCTCGGATCGAATACGCTTCAACATGTCAGCAGCTTGATCCATCTCAGAATTATCCAGACCACCTAGACTTTCATCAGCCAGAAGGAGTTCTGGTTTAGTTGCAAGTGCTCTTGCAAGTTCCAATTTTTTTAAACCGGCAGCCCCCAGCGTAGAAATACTGGCTCCGCTATCAGTAGGGAGACCAACCATTTCCAAAGCATCTTTAGCAGAGTCAAATGATGCAGCCTGACTTTCCTTACCATTTTGGCCAAAGTAGGCTGCCACGACGACATTTTCTAAAATCGACAACCTCTTTATTGGGCGAGGAATTTGGAATGTTCGTCCAATACCCATGTGACAAATCTTATTAGGTAAATTTCCACCTATTTCCTGACCTTTGAATAAAACGGAACCCGAAGTGGGCTTCAAAGCTCCAGAAATCATGTTGAAAATAGTGCTTTTGCCCGAACCGTTTGGTCCGATCAAACCAACTATTTCCCCCTCATCAACCTTAAAGGACACGTTGTCGACCGCGGTAAAACCACCGAAGCGTTTAGTTAGCGCTTCGGTGGCTATAATTTGATTAGCCATAAAAACACACTCAATCTGTGACTATTTTGCGTAAGGAGAACCCTTTGGAAGGGGAAGCACTGGATTGAGTGTTTGCAATGGCTTAGGCCAAGCAATCTTTGCTGCGCCATCAATGTACTGCACCACAACAGGAAAAGCTCTTTCGTTTTGGCCAGACATATCTGCTCCTTTGGGCTGAAATTTAACACCATATCCCATTAGCGTACTTCCGACGGGAAGATCTGTTTCCGCGGAAGCCTTTCTAAGTGCGTCAGCAGATATGCCACCATGTTTCTTTATTGCCCGGGGAAGGACTTCGTCAAAGAACGTATAGGTGTTGCTTGCTGCCATTCCCACATGAGCTGAAAACGTCTTAACATTCGGTTGAGCTTTTTTATATTCACGACCAACCATTTCAGTGATTTTTCCTAAACCCGGCGCCAACGTTTTTGGATCAATCAGCCAAATAGAGACCGGATCGACATTAAAAATATAGTTAGCATCATTCCCAAAAGCTTCGTAGAGTTTATCTGGAACACCGTAACCTGCTCCGTGACCTATCAACGCCTTCCATTTCAATCCCAACTCTCTGCTCTGGCGAAGGAATAATGTGATATCAGGATTGTAACCTGTGTGAAAAATTACATCCGGACGCTTGCGCTTTAACTTGGTCACTAACGAGGATAAATCTGGAGATGTAGCGGCGTAACCCTCTTTCAAAACTATCTTGAAGCCATGTTTTTTTGACCCCGCCTCGTTTCCTCCAGCAACCCCACTTCCATACGGCCCATCTTCATGGATAATTGCCACTTTCAACTTAGATGGGTCAACACCCAATTTTTCTTTTGCGTAATGCGCAACAAAATCGGGAGACGTTGTCCCAAACATACCGCCATGTGGCTGAATACGGAATACATTCTCAAGATTTCGGCCTTTTAGAACCGCTGGCGAAATACATGTGGTGATCCACATGAACTTTTTCATAGCATCAACTTTCGCTGAAACGGGAACACACTGGGCACTCGAATAGAAGCCCAGCAGCATGTCCACTTTTTCCTGCTCAATTAAGCGAACGGCTTCGTTGATTGCTATTTCTGGCTTAGATTGGGCATCAGCATAAATTGCGTTAATTTTATAACCCTCTACACCGCCTTTAGAATTGAAATAATCTATAATTATTTTTGCACCCAATGCATGCAGGGAAGATCCACCCGCAGCCAAAGGGCCGGTATAATCGTAAATTACACCGATTTTAATTTCCTTAGCGCTTAAGTTACCCACCGACATTAAAAACAGTGCTGCGGTGAGCCCGACTAAAACTCTTTTAACGGACTTGAAGAGGGACATTTCGACTTCTCCTTGAAAGTAGTAGATCACTTAAAGCCTGCCTCAGTCTTACGCCTAGATCAATCCCTTACTTTCACTTCTTCTAATAGTCTGAGGTGACTATTTGATACTAATGCAAGGATAACTTATTCAAATAGTTTCCTTTGAGAAGAGTCAAAAGCTCCCGAAAACAATGGAAAAATAAAAGTTGCATTTTAAAAGTATGCAGTTGTTTTTTTAAGAAACGAATAATTATCATCTCGATTCCGAGCATAAATAAAAAACAAACCATCACAGATGTGTAAAATTTTCTTCTGAACTACGCCCGCAGAACCGCTCTTTTTGATTCTCGTTATTTTTTTTCTGGCTCTAATCTTTTACGGCGCAACTGAACCAAAGTGGGATGCCATATTTCCAAACTCATTGATCTCTGCTAAATATTTTTCGAGGTTCTTTGAACATGAAACAGTTTCTTAACAATCCACTTACGAGGCATTATGAATTTCGATCTGCACCCAGAAATAGAAGAATACCGCTCCAAGGTTAGAGAATTTGTCAACGAGCATATTATCCCCCTAGAAAATGACAGAGCTAACTACGATCACCACGAAAATATTGCTCCTGACGTTCTTTTAAAAATCCAAAAGCAAGTTAAACAGGCAGGCCTTTGGGCTCCGCAAATGCCAAAAGAACGTGGGGGACTTGGTTTTGACCAGATAGGCATGGCGGCTTCGTACGAGGAAATGAACAGATCAATTTTTGGACCTGTATGCTTTAATTGCAGCGCACCTGATGATGGAAATATGTTTGTTCTCAATAAAGTTGCCACCGAAAAACAAAAAGACAAATGGCTGCAACCTATAATAGATGGAACTGTTAGATCATCATTTGTTATGACCGAGCCACATCCTGGTTCTGGTTCTGATCCATCTATGATGCTTACAAAAGCAGAACCTGTAGGTAATTCTAAATGGAAAATCAGTGGTCATAAATGGTTTATTACGGGCGCCGAAGTAGCTGAGCACTTTATTTTGATGGCCAAAACGTCGGATGATCCTAGAAAAGGTCTGACCGCATTCATGTTTCATAAAGATCAACCAGGGTGGGAAATAATAAGAAGAATTGAAATAATGGGTCCAGAAGAACATGGTGGACACTGCGAAATTCGCTTTGACGGCTTAGAGATAGACGACGCCGACCGGATAATGGAAGTTGGCGATGGCCTCAAACTTACACAAATACGCCTAGGTACTGCAAGGCTAACTCATTGCATGAGATGGTTAGGACTTGCAAAACGCTCTATGGAGGTTGCCTCAGAGTATGTGGAGCAACGGGAGAGCTTTAATATAAAATTAGCGGATAGAGAGAGTGTTCAAATGATGCTCGGAGGACTAGCGGCTGACATAGAGCTTGGGCGCTTGATAACAATGAGGGCGGCATGGAAATTAGCAAATGGTGATTTTGCTAGGAAAGAGGTTTCAATGGCTAAAAATCACGTTGCAGATACATTACACCGTGCCGTAGACACAGCACTGCAATTAAATGGAGCACGAGGGTACTCCAAAGATACGCCCCTCGAGTGGATATATAGATATGCAAGGCAGGCTCGACTGGTTGATGGGGCTTCTGAAGTGCACAAGATGGTATTATCAAGAATTTATCGAAATGAAGGCCTAAATTTTTGGTCTTGGGGCGTATAGATTGCATGAGCTAAAAGCCGAAACCTTAGCCAATTGGCTAACCGAAAAGACAAATGCAATAAAGACAGAAATTAAATCTATCTCTCAATTAAATGGTGGCGCGTCTATGTACACTTGGGAGATTACGGCGTCTTTTGAAGGGGGTCTTTTAGAGGGTACGTCACGATTAATTTTAAGATCTCAGAGTGATACACCGCTCCTACCAAGCATTGGGATTGACTGCGAATTTCAATTGCTCAGATTTTTAAAGTCAAAAAAATTTAAAGTTCCAAAACCTATATACATGGATAGGTCTGGCCTTTTGACTGGTAACCCCGCCTTCATGATGCAAAAGACAATCGGGTCATCAAAATTTATAGGGACTGATAGTAAGTTAAACATTCTAGATAGAAAACAACTTACCCGCGATATTGGCCACCAACTTGGTAAGCTTCATAAGCTAAAAATACCGTCAAACCAATTGCGATTATTCAAAAAAGCGAGAGAACAAAGTGTAATCGACCGCTTGTACACTCAACTGGATCTTTTACCGTACTCATTACCTGTAATCGAATGGGCATTGAGATGGTTAGAAAAAAATAGACCTGTTAAACGAAGCCAAAGCCTATGCCATGGCGATTTTCGGAATGGGAATCTTTTAATACATAGAAAACGGCTTACAGGCATAATAGATTGGGAGTTTGCCCATATTGGTAACCCGCTTGAAGACATTGGATGGTTCTGCGCGAGATGTTGGCGTTTTGGTAACGATATGGAAGAGGCTGGAGGAATTGGACACTTATCAGATTTTATGGAGAGTTATGAAACATTAAATCCACGAAAAGTTAATTGGGTGGAACTGCCATATTGGAACATTGTTGCTACTGTTAAATGGGCGTTAATAGCGCACAGACAAGGTCTACGAGATTCATGGAACAGTACAAGAAAACTTGAACTGGCCCTTACTGGTTTTAAGGGCGTTCAATTAGAACACGAAATATTAAAACTCATAAAAAACCATGAAAGAGTAAAGATATGAAGGATGCTGACAAAATGACCAAACTATTAGAAGCAGCAAAAATAGTTTTAGAGGAGGATATCATACCTTCACTTCCTTCTAGGAAACGCTTGAGTGCCCTACTGGTAGAAGAAGCGCTATCAATCGCTCTGAATACAACATATCAACTGGTTAGGCAGGAGGAGAATGAGACAGTTAAAAATAATAAAGTGCTATCAAATCAAATTAGATCAGGTGTTTATGATACTTCTTTGGATGGGGAGATTACTAAGATTCTATCTCGGGATGTCTCAGAACGATTGGAAGCATCCACTCCTGATTTCAAAATGCATCAAAAATTCTCTCAATATTTGACGAACTAGTGTTTACCGTAAAACTCACATCCCTTTTGTCGCAGGTTGAAGCTGTCTAGCTTTTTCTTCGATCCCAGGAATGATCTTCCTGACTAGGTCATCGTCCAGGTCCTTAGCTATATCTGGATAGCCTGCCCCTGTTATCATTTGACGTAATTTTCCGGCTTTTAATACATCTAAAGTCCATTCTAACGGGTCTGGAACCACTATCTTGTCCCAGTAGTAACGTAAGTTTTTATTCCTAGGGCCATAGTGGTAATGAGGCTTAATACGAAAACAGTCAAAAGCTAAGATTTCTGTTTCCTCTGAATATTCGTGGCTAGAACTGCCGCATAAATCTGTAAGCACATGGATCGCTAAACCACCATCATCACCAAGGGTTCTAAGCTCTAAGCCAAACCGGATATTTCCAGCCTCAAAAATAAAATCGCCCCTTTTGTGTTTGACAAGTTGTATACTGTTTTTGAATTTATCCCGCGCTAACTTTTCCACCTCTGGGATTGCATTTAAAACCGTTTGCATATCAATTTTGCTAGCGATATTTCCATAACCAGCCGCCTCAATCATTTCTACCAGTCTTGTTTTAAGTTTTTGGATGGACCATCCTATAGCGTTTCCATCCGTTAGAGGGTCAATTTGACAGATTTTAGAACGACCGTCGGGATCATAGATATATGTTGGCTGTAAAAAGAAGCAGTTGAACTGTAACAAATTTATTTCGTTATTTTGACTACTACTTCGCACCTGAATTATTACTCCCTGATCAGCGTGATGATGTATATTTGCATCCCACTGCTCGTGCCAAATAGCGAAAAATACTGCACCTGCTTCTACCTTCGAATAATCCGTTTTCATTCCCAGCCCCCCTATAGTTTTCAATGCATCTCCCAGCAATTGATTTGGGATCAAATAATATTTAATCTTTTACAACTTAAGCATAGGAAGAATTTCATATCCTGAAAATCAAATTCTTTTTATACTCCCATAAAGTCAAAATATTTTGATAATCTTCATAGATTTTAGTAGGGGTAATAAAAGATGATTTATGAACTTAGAATATACCATTGTGTGCCTGGGCAGCTCCCGGCCCTTCTAAATCGTTTCGATACCATCACGCTAAAGTTGTGGGAAAAACATGGCATAAAGCAAGCCGGCTTTTGGACAGTCGGGATAGGCGACTCAAACCAAGATCTCTACTATTTACTCGCCTGGGATTCCTTAGCAGACAGAGAGAAGAAATGGGACGCATTTGCCAGTGATCCAGAATGGCTAGAAAAAAAAGCAGCAACTGAAGCAGACGGCCAAATTGTTGCATCGGTTAACAACCAAATTCTCATGCCTACAAAATTTTCAGCAGTTCAATAGAGTTGAATAATTTTTTAGATGTATGACGATATATAAATCGTTAACTTTAAGCCTTTATTTATCTATCAGACGATATCGAAAACCGTCAGTTGCATGACTAATAACGTGTCCCATTGTTGGAGAACCAAAATGGGCTGGGCATAACAGAGTATTCGTGTCGGCAACCCTTTCTAGCATCTTTGTTCTGCTGACTGCGGACAAATGGGGGTCTTCGCAAGCCCGGCTAGACCATTCAGGTCGAATAAGTTGTAGTGGATGATGAATTACATCACCACTCATCAAAGCTGTCTCTTCGCCTGATTTTAGGTTAAGCATTACGTGCCCTGGTGTATGACCTGGAGCAGGCTCTAACCACATGCCATCATCGATTTGATGCGTATCCTCTACAATGATCGCTTGACCAGCCTCAACAATTGGGAGGACACTATCCTCATAAACCAACGGGACAGGCACCGTCTCCCCTTTTTCATAGCGAGCCGCCCACAATTCAAATTCATTCCGTGAGAATATATATTTGGCATTGGGAAATGTAGGGACCCACCTCCCATCTAGAAGCTTGGTATTCCAACCGACATGGTCAACATGAAGATGAGTGCATAAAACAAAATCTACTTCCTCAGGGTGCACACCAACGCTCGCTAACTCCTCAATGAATGGCGAGTTCTGCATATGCCAGCTCGGTCGTGCAGGCCTGGACTTGTGGTTACCAACGCATGTATCAACCAAGATGGTGTGGTGTGATGTTTTAATCACATACGATTGAATGCATAAAATTACTTCGATTGTTTTGGGGTCAATATACCTCGGCATTAGCCAATCTTTATTAGCTTCCACGACCTCCCTAGTAGCGTCTGGGAAGAAAGTAAATGTATCAAAAATTGGAACTTCACTCTCTATTGCCCGATGTATCTCTAATTCCCCTAATTTATACATGGTATCCCTTTCTTAATCTAAGATGCCAGTTTCTCTTCTAGAATTACGAACCTTCACCAATCACAATCTGGGCCGGTGGCGCTTTTCCATCCTTGTCCTCACCAAAATACATTGTCGTATGAGGAAATGGAATTTCGATACCCTCTTGATCAAAACGCTTTTTAACACGTCGTAAAAATTCTCTTTTAACAGACCATTGCATAATAGGTTCAGTTTTAATTCTAGACCTAATAATAACGGCGCTATCTGCCAATTCTTGGACACCCATCACGTGAATAGGCTCTAAGATTTTCTCCCCCCAATCTTCATCCGCCTGCAGATCTTCGCATATCTCCTGCAAAATCTTACTAACCACGTCAGTATCCTCTCGATAAGCTATCCCTATATCTAAAAGAGCGTACGAAAAATCCTTTGTCAGGTTTTCAACCGAGGTTACATCGCCAAAAGGAACTGTATGAACCGTTCCTGCAACATCGCGGAGTCGTATAGTTCTAATAGACAAGTCTTCCACTAGTCCCGTATGCCCTCCTACTGTTACGACATCACCAACTGCAATGGTGTCTTCAATGAGAATAAACAAGCCAGTTATTATATCTCTAACAAGAGCTTGAGATCCAAAGCCTATGGCGAGACCGATAACGCCAGCCCCGGCCATAAGCGGGGCGATATCGACGCCTATCTCAGAGAGTATAATAAGCCCACCAAAAACTATAAGAGCTATAAATATGGCTCTTCGTAATAGAGGTAAGAGTGTGCGACTACGGCTACCTGCTCGCCCAAAAGAGGCACGTTCTTCCGACCTTGCAAGTATTTTCGCAATGTAACTTGATGAAAGCTCCCAGGCCACAACACAAATAATGAGCACGACCAAAATTGTTCCTCCGGCGCCTAGGATTTTGCCTTGGATTTCAGGGGAAACGGTCGCAAATAAATTCACATCCCAAGCCGCAAAAATAAACAAGATTACAACGACAGATAAGATGCCATCTACAATTTTCCTTATAATGGGTCTGTAAAGACTGCTGCGTTCCAACAAGCCGGGAAATCGCTTATTAAGTTCTGCATCTATTTTAAATACACGATCAATCACTCGCTTTGATCCGAGTGAAAACAACACACCCACGAAAACAACTAAAATAGTTAGCGATGTACTCTTTACTAGGAAAAGAAATCCACTTTGCGCTCCAAAACCGAAGACACAAAAAACAAGAAAAATGTATATTAAAGCGAGTACGTGCCAAACATCACCGAGACGGGACCTAATTTGATTATTATTGGTTCCTCGTATTGATAACGCTACCGGATCCCGGTTTTGCAGAACAAGTATTGTTAAGAGGAGGGCAAAGATCAGAGCAGATAGCACTTCGACTAAAATTGTCAGTTCTGGATTAGCCGTCAAAGAAGTAATTTTCGACAAAGTATACCCCGCAACTCCCACTAGGGATAACCTTCTGGCCCAAACATATAAATAGGCAGATGTTCTGCCAGAAACTGGCATTAGCCTCAGCTGGTCAGCATGAGGCGCGAGCAAAGCACGAGCAATAACGCTAACTCCTGTTATAAAAGCTATTGCGTTAATTAATAGCTGAGCTATCTCAACTGAAAAGGGTGATCGCGGAACAATACCAAGTATAGTATATCCTGCAACTAGGACTGCAGCCACGCTTACTGCATCCAACAAAAATCTTACCGTACCCTTGAAAACTCGCTCTTGCAGCGTGTCAACTTCTGCATTTCTCAATCTTTTGATTGTAGAGGAAAATAAACTACTGACTATCCACTTCGCTACGATTGCTATGAGAATAGGAAAACCAACTCCAAGAAGAGCGAGTTCTAGCCAGAACGTCCTATTTCTTTCGTGGCCGAACTGTTGAAACAACCAATCTGGAAAATCAACTATCTGAGAAAGATTATCGCCAATGGATGAAACAGCTTTCAAGAATCTATCCGTTTGATTTTGCACCTCGTCTAAAAAGTGCCAATTAGCGGCAACTTTTGTTACATTTCCGTCAACTTTCACTTTTTTGTTAGAGTTTCCTGCCCGATCACTACCCTCTTCCAAGTACTTTTTTATTTCCTCTAATTTTCTCAGGAAATTTTTCCGTTTTTCTTCGTCATTTATTGTTTCGATTATAGTGGTTAACGTCGTTATATCTTTGGTGTTATTTGTCGACTGATCACTCGCAAAAGCACGACATGAACAAACCGCAAGTACGAAAAAAACGAAAAATACGCACCAGTGAGCTTTGCTGTTTGTTATCTTTGACACCATAGATATCTTTCCCTATGTGCAACTTTTATTGCCAATCAGGCAATTGGCATTCTTCATTTTACTCTAACTATATAAGCAAGTTGACCATCACTGCGCTAGCATAATAGGCTCGGGGGGAGTTTTTCCTAAAATCAGGTCAGATCCTTTTTCGGCGATCATCATAGTACCAGCATTAAGATTAGCAGAAAGCATAGAAGGCATTATAGATGCATCTATAACTCTTAATGATTCAATGCCTCGAACTTTTAATGTATCATCAACCACAGCTGTAGGATCACTGGCTGGCCCCATTCGACACGTCCCCATTACGTGATAAGTCGTACTCCCCCAATGCCTCGCTGCATCTAAAAGTTCATCGTCTGATTGTACCTCTGCGCCAGGATATTCTTCGCCATCAAAAAAAGGTTTTAGCGCGTTCGATTGCATAAGTTTCCGGGATAGCTTCATTGCCGCTACCGTCACTTTCCTATCGATCTCCTCCGATAAATAATTTGGTTGTATAAGTGGTTTCTCTATTGGGTCAGCTGAACGGGCTCGCACCCATCCTTTACTTTCGGGTCGATGCTGCCAAGCTGCCACCGTAAACCCCGGATGATCGGCCAACAGCCCGTGATTCCCAAGCTTGTAACTCGCAGGAGCAAAAACAAATTGCAAATCATTCGTTTTCAAATCTGGATTTGAGTGCCAGAACCCATAGACCATTGAAGGACTCAAATTTAGAATACTTTTACCGCCGAGGAAGTACTTCACCACCTCCCCCACCATGGCTAAACCCTTTGATTGTTCGTTAATTGTACTAATGTTTTTTACGCGCCCGCAAAAACGTGGGGCGTAGTGATCACGCAGATTCTCACCTACGCCGCCAAGTTCGTGAATGACTTCAACACCGATCGATTTTAATAACTCTGAAGAGCCTATCCCAGATAGTTGCAACAAGTGAGGAGAATTAATTGCACCGGCCGATATTATGACTTCTCTGTTAGCTGAAATATAATTTTTGTTACTCTGGTTTCCTTTTCCTTTAAGTTCAACGCCAAGAGCTTTTTTATTCTCCACAACTACCCTACAGACTAACGTATTTGTTTTAATTTCTAAGTTCGGCCTTGACTTTGCCGGGTTTAAAAAGGCTTTAGCCGTGCTCACTCTCCTTCTTTTGTAAGTTGTTCTTTGAACATAGGATATTCCTTCTTGAACCGCCCCGTTGTAATCGTTGTTAATTGGAATACCCAGCTCTCCAGCACCCGCGATGAACGCATCGCAAAGTGGGTGTTGATAATTGAGATCAGTTACCTGCAGTCCCCCTTCTCTACCGCGAAAAGTATCATCTCCATAACCAATCCTCTGTTCACATCGTTTGAAATATGGCAGTACATCAAAGTACCCCCAACCATTATTACCTTTTTGGGCCCAACTATCGTAGTCCATCCGCTGCCCACGATTGTATATGTGACCGTTAATAGAACTCGATCCCCCCAAGGTTTTCCCCCTTGGTACATCTATTGACCGATTAGCGGTCCAATAACTAGGCTCAGCTTTATACATCCAGTTAACTTTTGGATTGTATAAAGTCTTTATGAAGCCCGCTGGAATGTGAATAAAAGGATTATAATCCGAAGGACCGGCTTCTATTAAACAAATACTATATTTCCCACTTTCGCTAAGCCTATTTGCCAGAATACAACCAGCAGAACCCGCACCAATTATTATATAATCAAAATTTTCTGGCATGATGGTCGTTTTCAATCATTTATCACTATTGGCTCGAGTGGCGTTTTTCCTAAAATTAAATCAGAACCTTTTTCGGCAATCATCATCACCGCCGCATTAAGGTTTGCAGACAACATATTGGGCATTATAGAAGCGTCAATTACTCTTAATCCCTCTATGCCTCTTACGCATAGATTATCATCGACTACCGCTGACGGATCAGATGCCGGGCCCATGCGGCATGTTCCCATGACGTGGAAAGTGGTTGTCCCACGCTCTTTGGCAACCTGAAGCAGTTCATCATCGGACTGAACCTTCTCACCTGGATATTGCTCATAATCAAAGTAAGGCTTTAATGCATCCGTTTTCATTAATTTTCGTGCTAACTTCATCCCAGCTAGCAACACAGTTCTGTCGCTCTCCTCTTTCAAGTAATTCGGCTGTATTTCCGGTGCTTCAAAAGGATTTGATGTCCTTGCCCTGACGTACCCCCTGCTGTCAGGTCGTTGTTGCCACGACGCTATGGTGAATCCAGGTTGGTCATCAAGCTCCGATTGAACACCTTCCTTATAACTAGCTGGCGTAAAAGTAAGCTGTAAGTCTTTATTCCTAACATTCTCATCCGAGTGCCAAAAACAATAGACAAGAGTGGGGCTCAAGTTCACAATACTGTTACCGCCAAGCAAGTATTTAGCAACCTCCCACCATAGTCTGGGGCCCCGCGCCTTCTCATTAATAGTATCGATGTTTTTCACTCGCGCTGTAAAGCGCGGCGCATAGTGATCTCTTAAATTTTCTCCCACTCCGGGCAAATCATGTACCAACGGAATTTCAAGATCGTTAAGTAAATTTGCGGGTCCAATCCCCGACAATTGCAGTACTTGAGGCGAATTTATTGCTCCTCCTGATAAAATGACCTCTCTCTTCGCAATAATACGTTGAGTTTGACCACCACTATCTCCTCGTTTTAACTCAACACCAATAGCTCGTCGTGCCTCAAATAAAATTCGAGTAACATGGGCGTTGGTGTATACTGTCAGATTTTTTCTTGATTTAGCTGGATTCAAAAACGCTCTAGCTGAGCTGACACGACGCCTCTTGTATGTGGTACGTTGTACATAAGAAACGCCCTCCTGATTAGCGCCATTGTAATCAGTATTTGTTGGAATTCCGATAGAATTGGCCCCTTTAATAAAAGCGTCACAAAGGGGATGGCGCCATTCAAGGTCAGTGATTTTTAGATTTCCACTCTTACCTCTATAAAGCTCATCACCCTCACCTATCTTTTCTTCACAGCGTTTAAAATAAGGTAATACGTCCGAATACCCCCAACCCGAATTTCCTAATTGAGCCCAACTATCGAAGTCCATTCTCTGACCTCGATTATATACATGTCCATTTATAGAACTCGAGCCTCCAAGTGTTTTGCCTCTAGGCACTGCCACCACCCTGCCACCAGTCCACTCACTCGGTGTTGCCTCGTACAGCCAATTTATTTTCGGGTTCACTAAAGTTTTCATAAAACCCGCCGGAATATGAATAAATGGATCCCAATCTGACGGACCCGCTTCTAGAACACAAACGCTAAACCTACCATCAGCAGTTAACCGATTAGCTAATACACATCCCGCAGATCCAGCCCCTATGATAATGTAATCAAACTGTTCCATTCCGTATTTAAACCCAAATATTTTTGCAGCCAACTCCTTAGGACTTCAACTTCAATATTATGTGATGTTGAACAAGCTACCGCATAAAAATTTAGTATAACCAATCCCGGGGTTTTGATAAATGTTATTCCGTGTAGATTTCTGTCCACCATCGTATTATTTATTACTGGCACGTCGACAAAATACTTAGCAAAACGGAGGAATTTTAATGGAAGCCGGCGCAGCTCTAGTTGAGGCCATAACAGACGCAGGAATAGATGTAGCTTTCACCGTCCCTGGTGAGAGCTTTCTACCGGCTTTGGAGGCGATGAGGACAAACAAAGATAAAATACGTGTTATCTCCGTAAGACAAGAGGGTGGTGGGTCACTTGCGGCTCACGGCTTTGGCCAACTCACTGGCAGACCTGCTGCGGTTTTTGTAAGCCGCGGCCCTGGAGCTACGAATGCTTCAATTGGATTACATGCGGCTTATCAAGACTCAATCCCCTTAGTAATGTTCGTGGGGCATGTGAGAAGCCATATGATAGGACGAGAAGCATTTCAAGAAATCGACCATCGTACGACATTCGAATCTATGTCCAAGGCAGTCTTTATACCAACAACTCCTAAAGAGATGGTTGCAATGGCAAAAGAAGCCATTGACCTTTCTATGAACAAAAGGCCAGGACCTGTAGTTGTCGTGATGCCACGAGACTTCGGTGACGCAAAGGTTGACCCTAGTGCAAATAATAAAAGTCAGAATTTGCAGCTAGAACTTAGTAAGGAAACCCAATTTCAGTGCGATCAGCTTGCGGACGCCTTAAAAAAATCAAAAACCCCGCTCATTATTGCCGGCGAATTAGCTCGTCAAAAAGAAAATAGGAATGCTTTAAAAGAATTTGCACACAAACTTGGAGCACCAGTATTGGCGGCTTATAGATGCCAGGATGTCATCGATAATCACGATAAACATTATGCTGGGCATCTAGAAATCAATCACGTCAGTTATCAAGAACAGCTAATCAAAGATGCTGATTTCATAGTGGTGGCTGGGAGCCGGCTCGACGGCATAACGAGCCGAGAAGAAACAATAATAAATGATGATGCTTGGGCGCATATTTATAATGACGAAGCAGTTCTTGAACGTTTTGATGCTAGATTCAAGTTAAAAGCTAGCGTTTCATCTGCCCTTTACTATTTAACAGAAAAGCTAAATGAACCAAGACAAGATAACTTGGCATGGAGAGACCAAGCACATAAGTCGTTCAATAATTTTTCAGCCCCAGGTTCTTATCCTGTCTCCGGAAATGTTGACATGTCATTGATTGCTGACCAAGCACGTAAACTTCTCCCGGATAATGCCATTATTATTACAGACGGAGGTAGCTACGCACGATGGATACATCGATTTTTTAAATTTAAGGCTCCTCTTACACAAGGGGGATCCGCAAGCGGGGCTATGGGAGCAGCTGTACCAGGATCAATCGGGGCATTCCTCGCAACTAATGATAAAAGACCTGTAATAGCTTTTTGCGGTGATGGTGGTTTCATGATGACTGGCCAAGAACTATCAACTGCGGTTCGGGAAAACATTCCAGTAAAAATTATCGTTTGTGATAATAATGTGCATGGATCAATTATCAAAGGTCAGCTGGACAAATATGGAGCTGCTAACGCCTTCGCCACGGTCATGGGAAGCCCAGATTTCATCAAACTTGCAGAAGGGTATGGTGCGGCTGCATGGAAAGTCGAGGATACCGAAACTTGGTCTAATGCTTTAACACAGGCACTGGAACATGATGGACCAGCTCTGATACATATAAAGTTTGATCCAAAAGATATAGCTCCATATGGTAACGAAAAAGATGCAGTTTAGGCACAATGCCTCCCACTACCAATTACTTGTAAAAATTTTATTCGGGCTAATCTTCTCCCTCAACATAGGCTAAGAAGAAGTTCTATTTAGCTAAAAATTCAAGTATGCAATCGGTTTGAACTGGTACATTAAGCGCAGGAGCGTGGCCACAACCTTTGCACTCAACTAACTCCGTTTTAGGCCCTCTTGTCGTCATAGCCTCTGCCATTTCTCTTGAAAGTAAGTCGGAGTACTCTCCTCTTAACAAGAGTGTATCCGAGTTTATTGCGTCGTAATAATCCCAAATAAGCCAGTCATTTCTGTGAAGGACAAACTGATTAACAATTTTTGGATCGTAGTGTGTCGTAATATTTCCATTAGATAATCTGCGAGCGGAATATTCTGTAAATTTTCGCCACTCATCACCTGGAATGTAACCAAAGGGAGCATAAATGACCCGTAAATAGCGTTCGAGTTCTGTTATTGTTTTAAATTCCGGAGGCGACCCAACATATTTCACTATTCTATCCATTGCTTCTTGAGGCATCTCGGGACCAATGTCATTTATTACTAGATGACTTATACGATCCCTAAAAATTGAGCCTGCTAGCCAGATACCAAAAGCACCCCCCATCGAAGTACCTATCCACGCAAGCTTGGAAATGCCCAATTTTTCACAAAAATCATTTACTATTTGCCCATAAACGGCGAAACAATAATCGGCGTCACCATTCGTCGACCAGCTACTTAGCCCTCTACCAATTGTGTCTGGAGCAATCACACGAAATTTACTCGACAATTCACGCGCCAAAACATCAAAGTCATACCCTACGCGAGCTAACCCGTGCCAGGCTATAACGGGTGGCAAACTCGGCGACCCCCATTCCAAATAATGAATTTCCCATCCAGCACACTCTACGTATTTAGAAATTGGAGATAGATCGCTCATTGAATTACCCTCATTCTTCTATTAAAAATCAAGACATGAAAATAGGTGCTTACTATACGTAACACAAAGATACACGTGTGCTGGGGTTTAAAACGGATATCAACCAATAATTTTTCCCATGGTTTAATTTTGCTAGGTTCAAACAAATGTCGCTTGGATTAAATTTAATTGATGCGAAGGTTTCTTTTGGCAATAGCACAATACTGGATCATATAAATTTATCCATACCAATAGGCGAAGCAACAGCAATTATTGGACCTGCCGCATCGGGAAAATCGGTCCTGTTCAAATATATTCTGGATCTTCTAGACGGACAGGAACCGAAATTAGAATTTTTTAATATCCTCAAAGAAAAAGTAGAACCGCAACCAGGTGAAATAGGGGTAATGTTTCAAGAGAACGCGCTGTTCGATAGTATGACAGCTTGCGAAAATATTTCCTTTCAGATCATCAACACTTTGTCATATTCGAAGTTAAAAGCACTAGAGGTAGCAAATAAACTATTAAGCGAAATGGGGCTCTCAGCTGGAACTGGCAATAAGTACCCAAGTGAATTATCAGGTGGAATGCAAAAACGTGTAGCTCTTGCACGAGCTCTTTCGAGCAAACCAAAACTTTTAATGCTTGACGAACCTACGGCCGGTCTTGACCCGGTTTTGACAGTCGATATTTGTCATTTAATTAAATCCAAAACTCAGTCGGAAGATATAACGGTTTTAGCGATTACAAGCGACATCCAAGTAGCATTAACCTACTTCGAAAATCTCGTATTACTTGAAGATGGTGGGGTAGTCTGGAGTGGGAAAGTGAGTTCAATCAAAATGCACGAAGACAAGCCAATTAATAGATTTCTACGAGGCGAATAGTGGAAAACAATTTTTCGCCTGGCAAGTAGGTAGCTCATCGAAAACTTAGACCAGCATCTAACTCAGTATTTTTAAGCAGCAAAAAGATTTTTGAGGGCTAGTCTGCTACCAAAATTTTGGCGGAAATAAAAGCTTTGGTGTATTTGCGATAATTAGTCGGTTACGCAGCCTGTGCCGAACTTCTGCCATTAGCAAATTTATTGACAGCATTTAAAAGGGATTCGACCAGAAACTCCTTACCCGAAACAATCCTCGGATGTGGAGCCCCAATACCAATTGCTAATGGCCTCGTGGATGGACCGTTCTTAAGAAGTGTAGCTACCACCCCAGCACCCGGTGTCGCTAAATTAGCGGTGATCAAGAAACCTTTTTCCCTGACGTCATTTACTCGCTCCATCACTTCTGATTCCAATACTCCTTCCTCCGGGCGCTCGGCTTCTGTATTAACACGGCGGATCATCCTACCGATTTCATTATCGTCTTTTTGGCTGGCTAACACCAAGCCAATAGCGGTTCTAAACATTGGCCTCAACATCCCTGGCCTCAATTGAAATCGCAGACGCTGATATGAATTAACAACATGTATATATTGGGCTTCGACACCGTTCAGAACTCCGAGAATAACGGTATCCCCAGTGGTAGAGTTCAGATCCTGCAACATTGTCAAAAGATTATCCTGGTTTTGAGGCCCTCCCATT
>ENA-OSEY01000967-OSEY01000967.1-marine-metagenome-genome-assembly--contig:-NODE-967-length-20331-cov-13.676805_pt1 | contig 20331 bp, 19 predicted proteins | sample MGYA00248465_ERZ534230 | MGnify/ENA primary metagenome ERZ534230 (study PRJEB26409, sample SAMN06344110) | marine metagenome | isolation source: Sea water from surface | place: Atlantic Ocean:Southern...
TAATTCCATTTAGATATTCAATTTTTTGCCTTGATAAACCAGCATCTCTAAACTTTTGGTTAAGTTTTATATTTTCCTTTTTATACTTATTTTCTTTAAGGATTTTATCTGTCCTTTTCCATATTGCCGCCGCTGATTGAACAGAAAGCTGTTGACCAATAATTATTTTTGATAAATGGCTTACAAAATCCATCTTAGATACTTTGATTTTTAAAGGGCCAACTCTCTTAATATGATTTGCAAGTTGGATAAAGCCTTTTTCAATAGCTTTGTCATATAAAAATTTGTGTGCAAGTTTATATTCCATAGTTCTTTATTGAATCTATTTCTTTGCTAGATAATTCTATATAGCCACCTTTTTTTAATGAAGAAGGCAAAAAAATAGGTCCAAATCTTGTTCTTTTTAATCTGCTTATCTCTAACCCAACAGCATTAAATATTTTTCTTACTTCTCTGTTTTTTCCAGACATAAGACAAACAGAAAACCATTGATTAGATGATTGTTTTTCTCCTTCTACAATATCTGTAAATCTATAAATATCATTGTCAATCTTAATTCCTGAGAGCATTTTTTCTTTCTTTTCTTTTGTAAAATCTCCTCTAGCCCTTACCAAATACTCTCTGTCAATACTTGATGAAGGATGCATGCAATAATTAGCGAATGTCCCATCATTTGTAAAAAGCATCAAACCTGACGAATTTATGTCTAACCTCCCAATTGAAATCCATCTGGTTTTTGATTTACCTTCAGGCAAAAAATCAAAAACTATTGGTATGTTTTTTTCTTTTTTGTTTGAAGACAAAACCCCCTCAGGTTTATTTAGCATTAATAATCTAATTTCTGACTCAGTAAAAGAAATAATGTTGCCATCATATTCAACTTCATCATTTTTATTTACCGACGAACCTATTAAAGCTATTTGACCGTTAACCTTAATTTTTTTAGATTTAATTAATTCCTCACAATACCTTCTTGATCCGATACCAGATTTTGCTAAGAATTTTTGAAGTCTCTCTGCCATTAATTAATTATATGGCTTGAGACAATATGTCTTTCTCTTCGTTTTCCTCAATTTCAGGTAATTCTGGTAATTCAGAAATACTTTTAAGGTTCAAATCATTTAAGAAATCTTTTGTTGTTACGTATAAAGTTGGCCTTCCAGGAACATCTCTATAACCAGATACTTTTATCCAATTCCTTTCCAATAGAGATCTTATGATCCTTGTACTTACTGTAATACCTCTGATGTCTTCAATATCACCTCTAGTAACAGGTTGCTTATAAGCAATTATTGAGATAGTTTCCATTAATGCTTTTGAAACTCTTGGAGCTTTTTCATTCCAAAGTGCGCTAAGAATATGACCATGATCCTCTTTGATTTGAAGTCTATATCCAGATGCAACTTCTGTAACTTTAAGAGATGTCCCTTCATATCTCATCTCTAAATCATTAATTGCTCTTTTGATTTCACTTAGCTCAACACTTAATCCGGTGTTTTCAAGAATACTTTTTATTTCTGACAATCTTATAGGCCTTCCAGAACCAAAAAGAAGAGCTTCAACAGAATTAATAACCTTGTGTTCCAATTTATATACCCCTTACAGATTTAATAAACAATTCTTCACTCTTATTTTGAATTAACTCAATATAACCATCTTTAGCAAGTTCCAATGAGGCTAGAAGAGTTACTACGACTCCCTTTTTACCCTCTGGTTTTCTGAGTGTCTTTGAGAAACTGATAATGTTTTTATTGTTTAATATATCCAACAGAATCTGAATTCTCTCTTTGGTTGATAATTCTTCGAAATCTATTAAATGACTATTTTTATAGTTCGGTCTGTTCAATACTTCAACTACAGAAGTAAATAAGTCCGTAATATTTATTTCAGATTCTTCTTTTAATAATGATTCTTGTAATTTTGGTACCTTAGCACTTGCTATAAAAAAATCTCTATCAACCCTTGGTAAAATTGCTATTTTTTCAGAAACTGTCTTAAATCTTTTGTACTCCTGCAATCTTTTTATAAGAGCTGCTCTTGGATCTTCTTCCTCATCTTCAAAAGATTCTTTTGGTAACATTAATCTTGATTTTATCTCAGCAAGAGTTGCCGCCATGACAAGATAATCAGCTGCTAATTCAAATTTTAAAGAATCCATTAATTCTATGTACTCTAAATATTGGTCGGTTATCTTTGATATATCTAAATCAAGAATATCAATATCATCCTTTCTTATAAGATATAAAAGAAGGTCCAGGGGCCCAGAAAATGTCTCAAGAAAAATCTCTAGAGCGTTTGGAGGAATGAAAAGATCGTCTGGCAACTCTTCCAGGTGATTTCCCATCACTACAGGAATTTCAAGCTGCGCAAGACTATTATGTTGCATATTTAAACACTATATAGTGTAAGTTTTAGCTATTTTAATACAATATATTGTGTATTTCCTTAAAAAATGCATATTTATAACAAATTTTTTATTTTCAATTACTTCATAAAAATGGTTTTAATCAGTGAATATTAATTTAATAATATGAAACCATTTCTCTAAATAGAGTTATAAAATATAAAAAATATGAATTATTCAACTGATAACACAAGAATTATTGATAGAAAGAAAGTTCCTGCTCCCTATGAGTTAGTAAATAAGTACCCTATTAATGATGAAATTTCAAAACTTGTATACGGTACAAGAAATGAAATTAGCCAAATTCTTCATGATAAAGATGATCGAATATTTGTAGTGGTTGGGCCATGTTCAATACATGATCCACAAAGTGCAATTGAATACGCAAAAAAGTTATCTAATGAAAATAAAAATTTTAGTGAAAATCTCTTAGTAATAATGAGAGTTTATTTTGAAAAGCCAAGAACTACAGTTGGATGGAAAGGATTGATAAATGATCCCGATATTAATGAAACCTATAACATTGCCAAAGGTGTTGAGATGGCTAGAAAATTGCTTATTGAAATTGCTGAATTGGGATTGCCTGCAGGAACAGAATTTTTAGATCCAATTTCACCTCAATATGTAACTGATATTATTTCGTGGGGAGCAATTGGTGCAAGAACAGCAGAAAGCCAAATTCATCGAGAGCTCGCATCTGGTCTTTCATGTCCTATTGGCATAAAGAACGGTACAGATGGTGGTTTAAAAGCTGCAATTGATGGAATACAAGCAGCAAATCATTCCCATGTTTTTCTTGGTGCAACAAAAGAAGCTGATATTGCTATGCTTAAAACAGCTGGCAATAATGATACCCACATTATTTTAAGAGGTGGTAAAGTGCCAAATTTTGACAAAGAATCAGTAGAAAGCACTTTGACTGCTCTTAAAGAAGCTGAAGTTAATGAATCCATAATGATTGATGCCAGTCATGGAAATAGTCAAAAGAAATTTAAACAACAAATCCCTGTTATTGATTCGATATGCGAACAGATTTCAGATGGTAACAAAAATATAAAAGGTGTAATGATTGAAAGCCACTTAAATGAGGGTAACCAAAAAATTACTGAAAAACTTAACTATGGTCAAAGTATTACAGATGCATGTATGGGTTGGGAAGATACTGTAATGTGCCTTAGCAAATTAAATGATGCAATAAATCTAAAAAGAGGTAAATAATCTAATTGAGCAGTGAGAAAAATTTATCTTTTTCAAGTGAGGTAGCAGAAACACTTGGCGTTGAGTGTGCAATCATCCTGAATCAATATAATGAAAACTTGTTAGAAGATATCACTTCATTAGATAGCCTAATAAAGTCAACAAAAAAAAATATAAGTTTTCTTGATGAAGAAAAAATTAAAGAATCTATAAACACGCTAATAAAATATCAATTAATTGATATCAATAAAAAGACTTATAGACTTAAAACTCCAAACAAAACTTCAGATTCATGCCAGCTTGATATTGAGTGGATCCCATCACCTGAAGTAGATGAAGTCTTAAATATGACTGAAATTACTGACGATTTCTATAACCTTAAACTTAAAGAATTTAAAATTTATTGGATGGAAAGAGGTCAAAAGAAGAATAACTGGAATTCAACATTTATTGATTTTATAAGACGTGAATGGGCAAAAGAAACTAATTCAAAAAAGACTATCCCTCATATTATTGATGAAAACTGGTATCCTGATGATGATGTGTTTGATATTCTTAATCTATCAGAAATAAATAAAGATTCTGCGTTAAGATATCTTAGAGAATTTATCTTATATTGGAAGGATAAAGGCTCTGCATTTACAACATGGAATTCTAAATTCATTGAGCATGTTAAAAGACGTCATATGATGAGTAATGAAATAGGTAGTGATGAAGAAAATAAAAAATATTCTGAGCCAGGAAAATATAAAAAAGACTTCAAAACAAGAAAAAATGACAACACTTGGGCAAAAGAAATCAATCTCGACTAAAGAGGATTTTATAAAATCCATTGATGCTATGTTCCTTAAGCTTGAGTTAGCCTATCACTATCAATTTTATAAAGTGTTTGGCACTGACGAAAAACTTAAAGAAGGTAAAAAACTTTGGGCTATTACATTAAAAAATGAATCTCCAGAAACAATTCTTGCCGCTGTCGAGAAAGTAGTAGCGTCTCAATCATATTTACCTACACTGACTGATCTCATCAAAGCATGCAAAGAAATTAACAAAATGGATGGCTTCCCCACTGCAGAAGAAGCATATATAGAAGCAAGAAAGTCATTCCAGCCAAGAGCTGAATTTAATTGGTCTCATCCTATTATTTATTTCACTGGAAAGAAGATTGGTTGGAATAATCTAATTGAAAAAGATACAAAAGAAAATTTTAATTTATTTAAAAAAATATTTAATAATTTAAAAAATGAAGTTATTAATGGAAAAATTTTTGAAATAAAAGATAATACAGACCTTGAAACTAGAAAACCTCTTAATAAAGATTTATTCGAAAAATTAAGAAAGGAACATAAAGTTTAAAACTATTAATTTTTATTTCAGTAGTTTGATTCTAATAATATGAACTTAACTAAAAATATAAGAATATCATTGTACATACTTGTCCCAATTCTTTTGTGGATGATTTCAGGTTTTTTTAAAAATGATTCAATTCAAGAACCTATTCAATCATCCGAATTATTTAATGTTCAAACAGTTTTAAGTATTGCCGAGGAATATCAACCTTATATAAAACTTAAAGCTACAACGAAATCTGAAAAAAGAATTAATGTAAAAGCAAAAACATCAGGCGAAGTAGTAAAAATAGGTGCTGTTCAAGGACAATATGTTCAAAAAGATACTGTCCTATGTAGCTTAGGAGTAGTAGAACTTAATAGAACAGAAGTTAAAGCGCCCTTTTCTGGTTATATCGAGCAAATTGTAAAGCCTGGAAATTTTCTTGAAAGAGGTCAGGTGTGTGCAACAATTATACAATTAGATCCAATATCACTTGTTGCTGGAGTTCCAGAATATGACATTAACAAAGTAAGAATAAATCAAAATGTTTATGTTGATTTAGTAACTGGGCAAGCCATTGAAGGAAAACTTACATTTGTTTCTAAAAGTGCCTCTCCAGATACAAGAACCTTTAATGTAGAATCACAAATTAATAATCCTAATGGCATAATCAAAGATGGTCTTACAGCAGAAATAAGCATTGAAATTGATAAAGTTAAGGCACATAAAATTTCACCTTCAATTCTTCTTTTAAATGATGAGGGAAAATTAGGAATTAGAGTAGTAAATCTAGGCAACCTTGCACAATTTATTGAAATTGAAATCTTAGAGGATTCTGAAGAAGGACTTTGGGTTACTGGCATTCCTGAAGAAGTTGAAATAATAATACAAGGTCAAGGTTTCGTTGAAGACGGTCAAGAAGTTATAACTAATCGTATATGATTAAAATAATTGACTTTGCGATAAAAAAAGCAAAAACAACTCTTTTAATTGCATTTATGGTAATAATTGCAGGATCATATGCAAGACAAGAAATACCAATTGCTGCTTCACCGAATGTACAACTCCCTTTTATAACCGTATCAGTTTTCCTTGATGGTGCATCTCCAAGCGATACTTCAAGACTGATTGCAAGACCCTTAGAGAACAGATTAAAAACAGTTACTGGTGTTGAGAGTATTAGATCAACCAGCTACTTGAGCTATGCAAGAGTATTTCTAGAATTTGAAGTAGGTTTTGATATTGATAAAGCTTTGGTTGATGTAAAACAAGGAGTTGAAGAGATTAAATATCAGTTGCCACTTGAAGCCGAAGATCCTCAGATTCAAGAGTATAGCGAAGCTAGTTTTCCTGTAATGAATATAAGTATTGTTGGTGGCAGTTCTGTAAGGCAAAAAGTCTTTTACGCCAGAGAACTAAAAGATCTGATTGAACCTATTGAACAGATTTTAGAAGTTAGAATGACAGGAGCTCCTGAGGAAGTTCTTGAAGGTGTTATTGATAAAGCAAAAATGGAGTCTTACGGCGTAACATTGTCTGATATCTATTATTCTGTTTCTAATAATAACTTAATAATTCCTGGTGGTAAGCAAGATACTGGAAGAGGAAGTTTTAATATTGAAGTTCCAAGTATTATTGAATCTGCAAAAGATGTATATGCAATTCCGGTAAAAGTTACGAAAGATGCAATAGTAACTCTAGGTGATATTGCAATAATTAAAAGAACATTTAAAGATTTCACCTCTTATGCACGAGTAAATGGAGAGGATGCAGTTACATTAGAAATTTCTTTAAGAGAAAGTGCTAACGCAATAGATGCCTCAACTGCCATCAGAGAAATACTTACTAGCTTCGAGAAAACACTTCCAAATAATCTTGATATTGTTGTTTCTAATGACGATACGATATATGCAAGTCTCATGGTAAAAGAGCTCAATGGGAATATCATAGCTGCAGTAATGTTAATTATGGTGCTAGTAATAGCAAGTATGGGGACTAGAGTGTCAATGTTGGTTGGTCTTTCGATTCCTTTTTGTTTTTTAATGACATATTTAATTTTGTATGCTTTAGATATGGAAGTAAATTTTCTTGTAATGATGGGTTTGCTTCTCGGTATGGGAATGTTAATTGATGGTTCCATTGTTATTACAGAATATGCGGATAAGAAAATAGCTGAAGGTCTCTCTCGAGTTGAAGGATATACTCTAGCTTCAAAAAGAATGTTTTATCCAATTATTGCATCAACTGGAACAACACTTGCTGCTTTCATACCAATGATGTTTTGGCCAGGCTTCACAGGCCAATTCATGAAATATTTGCCCATTACAATTTTCTTTGTTTTATCGGCATCTTTATTTTATTCACTTATTGTAATACCTGTTCTTGGTGCATACTTTGGACAAAAAGAATCTGCTCTAAATAATGATGATGGCCATACTTCAATTTTTGTAAAGCTGACTGATTGGTATGGAAAATATATTAAAAGATTTGTAAGAAATCCCATTGAAACTGTAACTGCAGTTGTATCTGTGCTGCTAATAATAATTATGAGTTACTCTATTTCTGGCATGGGCACAATTTATTTTGCAATTGTTGATCCAATACAGGCAAATGTAACCATCAAGGCTCGAGGTAATTTTTCTGCACTTGAAACAAAGGAAATCATTGAACAAGTTGAAGAAAGATTTATGGAAGTTGAAGGTATAAAGAATGTGTATCTAAGATCTGGTTCAAATTGGTGGGAATCAGGCTCGGACAGAGTTGGTGGTGGTTTTATAGAAACATTGGAACCTTCCCAAACAAAAATTTCTGGTTTCGAGATTATGGATCGCTTAAAAGAGTCAACCAATGATTTACCAGGAATAACAGTTGAAATTGAGGCAGACGAAGGTGGACCATCATTTGACTCCCCTATTGAATTAGATATTTTTGGTGATACAGAAGAACAAGTGAATGAGGCAGTTACTAAAATTGAAAATTATATGCGTAATAGCATGATAGGTTTAAATAATATCTTCTCTTCCAAAGCATATCCATCTGTTGAATGGAGTGTTGAAGTTGATAAGCAAAAGGCTGCTCAATTGGGTGTTAGCGTAAGCGATGTTGGCGCTTTAGTGCAAATGTTAACGTCTGGATTTAAAGTAGGAGAATATAGGCCAGATGATGCTAAAGACGAAGTCGAAATAAGAGCACGGTTTCCTGACTCTGATAGGACTATTACTGGAATAAGAGACTTAAATGTAGTTACCAGACAAGGTACTGTGCCAGTGAGTTCTTTTGTACAAGTTGTGCCAAAAGAAAATCGTCAAACAGTTAACAGAAAAAATGGTAAATATTTTCAGGAAATTGGGGCTGGAACTGAAGATGAGTCCAAGGTTTCTGAAAAAATTAATCAGTTGAGTGATTGGTTAGAGACTACTAATCTTGGGCCTAATATTAGTTACAAATTCAGCGGAATGGCTGAAGAAACAGAGGATGTTAATAGATTTATAATTATAGCTGGAGTAACAGCTGTATTTATGATGCTTTTAATGCTCATCACCCAATTTAATAGCTTTTACCAATCTTTTATCATCCTATCAGCGGTAACAATCTCATTTGTTGGGGTGCTTTTGGGCCTTCTTATAACAGGTAAGTCTTTTAGTACTACAATGACTGGTATATCCATAGTCACACTAGCAGGTATCGTTGTGAACAATAATATTGTACTGATTGATACTTTTAATAAAATGAGAGATGAATCACCTCAAGTAGACCAATCAATTCATATCATTAATGCATGTAAGCAAAGGTTGCGGCCGATTATATTAACATCACTAACAACAATTTTTGGTTTATTGCCTCTAGCAATGGGTACAAGTGTAGACATAATTTCAAGAGATATTGTCATTGGAAGTAGAGTTGTAGATTGGTGGTCAAACCTTGCCGTTTCAATTGTATGGGGTCTTGGTTTTAGTACTTTTATGACACTAATATTAACTCCTGCGGTTTTATCACTACCTTATGCATTAAAAAATGAGTATAAAAAATTCTTTAAAACAGAAGCTAATGGCATACAATAAATCATGGCTAAAGAAGATAAAAAAATAGATTTTGAATCATCTCTTAAAGAGCTAGAAAATATAGTTGCTAAATTAGAAGATGAAAACATTAATTTAGAAGATTCAGTTAAGTCATTTGAAAAAGGTGTAAATCTTGTTAAAGAATGTCAAAAACAACTTCAAACAGCAGAACTAAAAATAAAAAAACTTCTTGATGATGGTTCTGCTTCCGAAATTGATAACGAATAAATAAAGTGTTAGAAAATTTCCTGTCTCAAACTAGGGATCAAGTTTCTCAAAATATTAAAAAATCAATTGGTAATTCCAATTTAATTGAAGAAGCTATGTCTTATTCAGCATTGGCCGATAGTAAGATGATTAGAGCGGCTTTAATTAATGCATCTGGAAAGATAAATAAAAAAATATCAGATTCAAGTCTTTTAACATTCGCAACAGGAGTAGAGCTAATTCATACTTACTCATTGATTCATGACGATCTTCCATCCATGGATGATGATGATTTAAGAAGAGGAAAGGATTCGAGTCATATTAAATTTGGCGAAGCTAATGCAATTCTAGCTGGAGATGCACTTCAATCTCTTGCCTACGAAATTATTTGTAATGAAAGCTCACTTGAGGATAAACATAAAATTGAAGCTATCAGAAAAATAAGTAAGGCATGTGGAAAAAATGGAATGGTTTATGGCCAACATTTAGATATAAATGCAGAAACAAAGAAAATAAATGAACAATTAATTGAAAATATTCATACTTTAAAAACTGGCAAGCTTATAGAGTGTTCTGTGATGTTAGGTCAAATTGGAAATGATAATTTTGAAGAAAAAGATTTTATAAAAAGTTTTGGCAATAAAATTGGTTTAGCATTTCAAATAACAGATGATATTCTTGAGGTGATCTCAAACGAGGAAGCTTTAGGAAAAAATATTAATTCTGATAAAAAAAATTCTAAGGCTACATATGTAAATATTCTTGGCCTAGATGAATCTATTAAAAAGTCAAAAGATCTTTGTGAGTCAGCAATTAATGAAATAAAAAACATTAAATCCGGTGAAATTGATTTACTGATAGAATTAGCAAAATACATTTGCTACAGAGAAAAATAAATTGAAAATTTTTAAAGAAATACCAACTGAGTTACCAAATACGCCATTATTAGATTCAGTTGATTATCCTTCAGATTTAAGATCATTTTCCATAAATGAACTTGAGACTCTTGCAAGTGAGTTGAGAGAATTTTTGCTGTATTCTGTGGGCCAAAGTGGTGGTCATTTAGGGGGCGGACTTGGTGTTATAGAGCTTACAATAATACTTCATCATCTTTATAACACTCCATATGACAATCTAGTGTGGGATGTTGGACATCAGGCTTATCCTCATAAAATTCTTACTGGAAGAAAAGATAAAATTATGTCTATTAGAAAGAAGGATGGTTTAGCGCCCTTTCCTTCAAGATCAGAAAGTGAATATGATACATTTGGGGTTGGTCATTCAAGCACATCTTTAAGTGCACTTGTTGGAATGGCGGAGGCTACAAAAAATTCAAATCCAGATAAAAAACATGTTGCTGTAATAGGTGATGGAGCAATGACTGCAGGCATGGCTTTCGAAGCACTGAGTCATATAGGACATTTAAAACCGAATTTATTAGTAATATTAAATGATAATGATATGTCTATATCTGAAAATGTTGGCGGTTTATCAAATTACTTTTCAAGAATATGGGCATCAAAAACTTACAAGGGTATTAAAAAAAGTGGTTCTAGTTTCTTGAAACCTTTACCTCAGGCATATCATTTAGCTAGAAAAGTAGAAACGCAAATGAAAGCAATGGTTGCACCAGGAACTATTTTTGAGGAACTAGGTTTAAATTATATTGGTCCTATAGACGGTCATAATTTAAAAGAGCTTAAAGATGTCATTTCAAATTTAAAAGAATTTGAAGGTCCTCAATTTCTTCACGTAATAACAAAAAAAGGTGCGGGTCTAGATTCAGCAGAAGCCGACAGAATTGGCTTTCATGCTATAGGAAAGATAAATGCAATAAAAGATAAAAAAATTAAGCAAAAAAAATATCAAGATATATTTGGCGAATGGATTATAGATATGGCTCAAATAAGTGATGATCTTATTGGCATTACACCAGCGATGAGAGAGGGATCAGGACTTGTTGAGTTCAGTAAAAAATTTCCAGATAGATACTTTGACGTTGCAATAGCTGAACAACATTCTGTAACATTTGCAGCTGGTTTATCAGTTGAAAAAAAGAAGCCAGTAGTAGCAATATACTCAACTTTTTTACAAAGAGCGTATGATCAATTAATTCATGATGTTGCAGTTCAAAATCTTGATGTAACATTTGCGTTAGATAGATCCGGTCTTGTTGGTGAAGATGGTCCTACTCACTCAGGAAATTATGATATTGCTTACTTAAGATGCATTCCAAATATGGTGATTTGTACTCCTTCAGATGAAAATGAAACAAGAAAATTATTAACGACAGCATACTTACATAATGGGCCAGCCTCTGTGAGATATCCAAGAGGTACTGGGCCAAATAGTAATGTTGATAAAGATCTAAAGCCTTTAAAGATTGGAGAAGCAAATATAATCAATGAAGAAAGTTCAGAAATAGTAATTTTGAACTTTGGAACTCTTTTAAATGAAGCAAATCAAATCTCAAAAGAACTAAAGGCCACTCTAGTGGATATGCGTTTTGTAAAACCTTTAGACGAAAAGCTTTTAAGAAAACTTTTTAAAAAGGCAAAGGTTTTCATTTCTATTGAGGATGGTTCAATTATGGGTGGTGCTGGAAGTGCTGTTCAAGAATTTGCATCAAAAGAGAATTTAAATGTTAGATCAATCCTTTTTGGTATTCCTGATAAATTTATTGAGCATGCCTCTAGAGAAGAAATGTTAGTTGAAGCTGGTTTAGACGTAGAAAATATTAAATCTAAATTAAGTAAACTGTTATAAGTGAAGCAAATATTGCTGCAAAAATTGCAGCAATAAGATCGTCAAGAACAACTCCAAATCCGTTTTTAAAATTTTTGTCTATGTACGAAATTGGAAAAGGTTTTGAAATATCAAATATTCTAAACATTGTTAGTGCAAGCAATGCATATATTGATCTTTCATATTGTGATGAAGCAATAAAAATTACAGGAATCATTGCTAACCATATGCCAGCCAATTCATCAATTACAATAGATTTGTGATCTTTTTCGATAAGGTCCTTGGTTACAATGCTAGATATAAAAACTGAAAATATAATTATAAAAGTTGTCAAAATAACTAGAGCAATTGCACTAATAAAATGAGACAAAACTATAAAAATGAACCAACCAAATATACTTCCAACAGTACCCGGCCCGATAGGAGAAAGTCCAAGACCACCTAAGGTTGCTAAAAAATGATATGGATCTTTTAAATTTGGGAATTTCTGCATCTCAAATCATTGTAACAATTTTTCTAGCAATGGTAGGCGATGTTGTCCATTTGCCACCAAATATAGTTAAGAGTGAGTCATTTTCTTGAATAAAGAAATCTCTTGAGGATTTATGAAAATTCTCTTTTGATTTTATTAAGGGTCTTACTCCAGAATACGCACTGATTATTTCATTTTTAGAGATAGGTTTTCTTAAAATTTGATTAAAACTATCAATAAGATATTTCATTTCATCTTTACTTATCTCTGGAAACTCAGGATGAGAGACTTTTTCTTCTGTTGTTCCTAGCAAGGTATGGTCTTTATAAGGTAAGGCAAAAATATATCTAGACTTACATATGCCTGAGAACATCAAACCAGATTCTAACCTTCTATTAATTATCAAATGACTACCTTTTATATAATCGATGTCTTTTTGACTCTTAATTTTATTTTGTTCGAGTAACATTTTTGACCATGGGCCTACTGCTAAAATTATTTTGTCAAAATGACGTTTATTAACAGTGCCTTGAGTATCAAAGTTTTTGACTTCATTAAATTCAAGTATTTCTATATTAAGTTCTTTCGCTAATGAAATTAATTCTCTTCCAAGAGATTCATCATCCATACTTCCATCAAAAAATGACAAATATGTTTTATAGTTATCTTTTAGAACAAAATGATCACTCTTGATTTGCTTTGATATTGAGCTTTTACCTAAATTTTTTGAGCCTGCTAAAAATTCATATAACTTAATTCCAAAAAAAGATTTAATTAATGTTAAAGAGAATATATTTTTAAATGGAATAAGTATCTTCAATTTTCTTGTATGATTTGGGAAATTTTCTAGCCACCACGATCTATCATTTAGGCCATTTTTAACTTCATTAAAGTGAAAATTCTCAAGATATCTCAATCCTCCATGTAAAAGTTTTGTCGTTTTTGAGCTTGTCTCACTTAGTAAAGTATTTTTTTCAAAAATTGATACCTTATGTCCCTCTTTTGCTAAAAAAATACCAACTATAAGGCCAGTAATTCCACCGCCAATTATTCCAATTTTTTTATTCAAAAGAATCCCATCCATGTTTTTTAAAATTAATTGATGAATTACCTTTATTTAAAATGATTTCGGTATCTGACTTTATTTCACCAATGCAAAAGTCTTGTGATATAAATTCGTTATCTCTAAATTCCGGTGAACATGTGTAACACAATTTATAGTCGTCGCCATAAGACAGATCATCGATATCATTTGTTATGGGTATATTTTCATAGATTATCTCAGCGCCTACTTCCGAAGATTTGCATATTCTAGATAGGTCTTTCATTAATCCATCTGAAATATCAATACAACTATTGGCATATTTAGAAATATATTTACTTTTATCAAAATCCACTTTAGGTTTAAAAAACTTTTTGATGTATTTTGTTTGTTGATTATTTTTCCAATCTTCTAATCCCTTTCTTCCTTCTCCAAGTGGACCAGTTATATATATTAAATCGCCAACTTTTGCAGTTGATCTTAAGATATTCTTCTCATATGCATAACCAAAAACATTTACACAAACACTAATTTCACCATTTGTAATATCTCCTCCAATCAACTTTAGTTGATACTCATTCAGTATTTCCTCAACTCCGCGAGTAAATTGTTTATACCATTTCAAATCAGTAATATTTGATGTCAGGCCAATTGATATAAATGCTGGAAATGCTCCCATGGCAGCTAAATCACTCAAAGCAACTGCAATAGATCTGTATGCGATGTCCTGAGGCATGGAATCTTCAGGAAAATGAGAATTAATTTTTGAAATATCAACAGAATGGACAAGATCTTTCTCTTGAGATTTTATTACAGCAGCATCGTCTCCTGATCCAACTATTACAATATCATCTTTATTAAGATCAACTAAATGTTGAAAGCAATTTAAAATTGCTGATTCTGATATCAAGAAGGATATCTTTCAAACAATCCGCTGGCTCCCATTCCACCGCCAACACACATTGTCACAACACCAAACTGTTTATCCAAATTTTGAAGCTGTCTTGCAAGGTGTCCAACTTGTCTAGAACCAGTCATTCCAAAAGGATGTCCAATTGAGATTGAACCACCATCTAAATTAAGCTTATCCATTGGTATGCCAAGCTTATCTCTGCAATATACTACTTGAACTGCAAAAGCTTCATTGAGCTCCCAGATATCAATGTCATCTACAGAAAGATTATAATTTTTTAATAATTTTGGAACAGAATAGATTGGTCCTATCCCCATTTCGTCTGGCTCACAACCCATTGTGGTAAAACCTCTAAAATATGCTAAAGGTTTTAAATTTAGCTCCTTGGCTTTTTCTTCTGACATAACCAAAGTTACTGATGCTCCATCAGATAATTGTGATGAGTTCCCTGCAGTAACAGAACCATTCTCAGGATCAAAAACTGGTTTTAAAGACGCCAAGCCTTCGAGAGTAGTTTCTGGTCTGTTGCATTCATCTTTATCAACTGTATAGTCAATTTCTTTTGATTCACCTGTTTCTTTGTTTGTAAGAAGCATTTTAGTATCCATTGCTATAATTTCGTCGTCATAACCACCAGACTGCTGAGCTGCTGCAGTTCTAATTTGGCTCTCTAAAGCATACTCATCTTGTGCTTCTCTTGAAATTTCATACCTTTTTGCGACAACTTCTGCTGTCATTCCCATTGGAAAATAAATTCCAGGAACTTCCTCAGCCAATCTCTCATTAACAAAGTTATCCATATTCATATTCATCATTGATATAGTTTCAGCGCCACCTGCAATAACTGTGTCATAGCAACCAGCCATAATTTGACCAGCAGCCATCGATATCGACTGGAGTCCAGATGAGCAATATCTATTAATAGTGGTTCCGCCAGTAGTTATTGGTAATTTTGATAATACTGCTGCATTTCTTCCAACATTATGACCTTGAGCTCCTTCAGGATTTCCACAACCCATAATTATATCTTCCACTGCTTCTGGTGGTAAATTTGGATTTCTTTCAAGCATTGCATCGATAATATGCGCAAGCATCTCATCTGGTCTCGTCATATTAAATCCACCTCTATGTGATTTAGCCAAGCCCGTCCTTACACTGTCAACAATTACTACATTTTTCATAATTTCTCCAAATTTAATAAATTATTCTATTCTATCTTCATCCTTACTTAAAGCTTTATACCAATCAGGAATTAAATCAATATTATATTCTTTAGCTCGTTTTAGAACATAGGGTATTGAAATGGGACTAAAAGGAAGAATTACAAGAATGCCTAAACCTAAGCTTTTAAAAACTTGTTTTAATTGATAATTTGCTTCTTCAATTTCATCGTTGGTTGCATAACCCTCAATATATTTAACATATATATCCAGCATTTTCTTATTCTCAGTAGTTTCGTCTAAGAAAGCATCTTTGAGCTTTAATAAATATTTTTCAATTGTTTTAGTATTCATAAAATTTAAATTATTATGCTACATTTATTTATATGAAGAAATCTGAGAGAGCTAAAATTGTAAAAAAAATTTTAGACAGGTCCTATCCGAATACACCTGTTCCTCTTGATCATAAGGATAATTTTACTCTACTTATTGCAGTACTTTTGTCAGCTCAATGTACTGATGAAAGAGTTAATCAGATTACACCAAAATTATTTTCAATTGCTTCTTCTCCTTTAGAAATGTCTAAAATCCCTGAAAATGAAATTTATAAAATTATCAAGCCCTGCGGTCTTGGACCACAAAAATCAAAGGCGATACATAAACTTTCTAATATTCTTGTGAAAAAATATGATCAAAAGATACCAGACAACTTTAAAGACCTTGAAAGTTTACCTGGAGTTGGTCATAAAACTGCTTCTGTAGTTATGAGTCAAGGATTTGGTATCCCTGCATTTGCAGTAGATACTCATATTCATAGATTGGCTCAAAGATGGGGGTTAACAAAAGGTAAAAATGTAAAAAAAACAGAAGAGGATCTCAAGAAAATTTTTCCTAAGAATTCTTGGAATAAACTACATTTACAAATTATTTTCTGGGGCAGAGAACATTGCATGGCTAAGGCTTGTTTTGGCCTAGAATGTGAAATATGTAAAAAATGTTATCCAAAAAGAAAGAAACCTTTTGTGCACAATAAGCCATAGATAATATAAAATTAGTTGTCTTTTTTATAAAATATAAAAAATAAAATCTTACTAACTATGAACTCATCAAAAAGCGACAATATTTTTTCAAATAATCAATCAATCAAAGATTATGATTCAGAACTTTGGCTATCTTTCCAAAAAGAAGCAGAAAGACAAGAAGATCATATTGAGTTAATTGCATCTGAAAACTATGCATCTAAAAGAATTCTTGAAGCCCAAGGATCTCTACTTACTAACAAATATGCGGAAGGCTATCCTTCAAAAAGGTATTATGGAGGATGTGAAAATGTCGATATTGCAGAAAATTTAGCAATTGAAAGAGCTAAAAAGCTATTTAAAGCAGATTATGCAAATGTTCAACCACATTCTGGTTCATCGGCAAATGCAGCGGCATATTTAGCACTCCTTGAGCCAAATGATACTATTCTTGGAATGAGTCTTGATCACGGAGGACATTTAACTCATGGCTCGAAAGTAAATTTCTCAGGCAGAAATTATAAAAGTGTCCAATATGGTTTACACCCTGAAACAAATGATATTAATTACGAAGAAGTAAGATCTCTTGCAAAAGAACATAAACCAAAACTTATAATTGCTGGCTTTTCAGCTTTCTCTGGTATTGTAAATTGGAAGAAATTTAGAGAAATTGCAGATGAAGTTAATGCATATTTTCTGGTTGATATGGCACATGTTTCAGGTCTAGTCGCAGCTGATCTATATCCATCTCCTGTACCATATGCTGACGTTGTTACTTCAACTACCCATAAAACTTTAAGAGGTCCTAGATCAGGTATTATCCTTGCAAGAGCAAATGAAGAAATTGAAAAGAAATTAAACTCTGCTGTTTTCCCAGGATCACAAGGAGGACCTTTAATGCATGTAGTTGCAGCAAAAGCTTTATGTTTCAAAGAAGCTTTAAATCCAGAATTCAAACTATATATTCAACAGGTCATGCAAAATGCAAAAGTCATGGCAGAAACCATCATATCCAATGGTGTGGACGTCGTTAGTAATGGAACACAAAATCATATTGTATTAGTTGATTTAAGAAATAAGAATATTACTGGAAAAGATTTAGAAAAAGTTCTTGGTTCTATAAATATTACAGTTAACAAAAATTCTGTGCCTAATGATCCTGCTTCTCCATTTGTTACATCAGGAATTAGAATAGGAACGCCTGCAGTTACAACTAGAGGATTTAAAGAAAAGGAAATTATTCAAGTAAGTAATTGGATATGTGAAATTATTAATAATTTTGATAATGAGGAATTGCAAAACAAAATTAAGAACGAAGTATCAAATCTCACTAATAATTTTCCAGTATATAATTTATAGATGTTTTGTCCCTTTTGCCAAACCGAGGATACTAAAGTCATTGACTCAAGGTTGGTAGCTGATGGCTCACAAATAAGAAGAAGGAGATCATGTGAAGTATGTCATTCAAGATTTACTACATTTGAAACTGCTGATTTAGCACTTCCGAGAGTTATCAAAACAAATGGTGAAAGACAGCCTTTTAATGGTTCAAAACTTAAAAAAGGTATGCTTCGTGCATTAGAAAAAAGACCCTTATCTACTGAAGAAATAGACACAGTTTTTGGAAAAATTCTTAAAGAAATTAGAACAAGAGGCGTTAGAGAAATTAAATCTATTGAAATTGGCGAAATAATGATGAACGCTTTAAAAGAGGTCGATACTGTAGCATATGTTAGATTCGCTTCTGTATATAGAGATTTTCAAGATATTAAAGATTTTTCTGAAGAGATTAATTCATTAAATAAAGAAAAGCCAAAAAAGAAAAAATCTAAGAAATGAATTATGAAGAAATTATGCTTCGTGCCATTTCTGAAGCTGAGAAATATAAATACACTGCAAAACCAAATCCAGTAGTTGGTGCTATTCTGTTAAAAAATGAAGAAATTATATCTGAGGGTTATCATGAAAATTATGGAAAAAATCATGCTGAAATTAATGCAATAATTAATGCAAATAAACAAAAAAACAAAAAATTTAATGATTTTTCCGAGCTTACACTTATTTGTACTTTAGAGCCTTGTAGTCATATTGGAAAAACAGGTTCATGTGCACATGCAATTGTAAAAACAGGAATAAAAAAAGTAGTTATTGGTTCAATTGATCCAAATCCAAAAGTATCTGGCAAAGGAATTCAAATTTTAAAAGAAAATAATGTTCATGTTGATGTTGGAATTCATCAAGATCTTGTTGCAAAGCAAAATAAATTTTTCTTTTATAGGCACATTAATAATAAACCATATATAACTGTCAAAATAGCAAGCTCATTAGATGGTAAATCTCATTATGAAAATCATGAAAGAGTTTTTGTTACAGGCGATAAAGCTAGGTTAGATGTTCAATTATTAAGAGCAAAATATGACGCAATCCTTACTGGAACAAATACTCTTTTGAATGATAATCCTAGAATGAATGCAAGAGTAAATTTCCCTGTCAACCAGCCTGAAAAAATATTAATGTCAACATCATTTAGCTTTGGAGCTAATACATCTGAAATGCCTTTTTTTGAAGGCAAAAGAGTTACACATTTTCAGCATAATGATATTGATTGCGTGATACCAATAATGCTTGAAAATGATAAGTGCTCTATTTTGGTAGAAGCCGGTCCAAAATTAACAAATGCATTCTTAAAAACTGATCATGTTGATGAGCTAATAATATACAAATCTCAAAAAAAGCTAGGTAAAACTGGTATAAGTTGGTTTAAAGAAGATAATGCTGTAGAAAATTATGGTTTTAAATTAGAATCGTCATGTAAAATTGGCACCGATCTAAAAGAAATATATAAAAGATGAAGAAAAGTAACATTTCAGAAATAATTGAGGACATCAAAAGTGGCAAAATGGTTATCATTGTGGATGATGAGTCTAGAGAGAATGAAGGAGATCTGATTTGTGCTGCAGATCTTATTACACCAGAAATAATTAATTTTATGGCCTCAAAAGGTAAGGGACTAATATGTTTACCAATGAGTAAAGATTTATGTGAAAAATACGATCTAAAAATGATGACCAACAATAACAGAGCAGCTAATAAAACTGCATTTACTGTATCAATAGAAGCTGCAGAGGGAATAACTACAGGAATCTCAGCAGCCGACCGTGCACATACAATCAAAACAGCTGTAAATAAAAATTCAAAACCTTCAGATATTGTCCAACCAGGTCATATATTCCCTTTAAAAGCAATGAAAGGCGGAGTTTTAAGCAGAGCTGGTCATACAGAAGCAGCTTGTGATCTAGCAAAAATTGCTGGGCTTCAGCCAGCTGGTGTAATTTGTGAAATTATGAATGATGATGGAACTATGGCAAGAAGAGATGATCTAATTAAATTTGGTCAAGAAAATGATATTAAGGTTGGAACTATAGCTGATCTGATTGATTACAGGCTTTCTAGAGATTCTACAATTGAATCTGTTATGGAAAAAAATGTTGAAAATGAATTTGGCAAATTCAAACTAAATGTATGGCGAGATAAAATTTATGATGAATACCATTTCTCACTAACAATGGGCGATCTTTCATCTGTTGAATCTCCACTTGTAAGAGTTCAAACACAAAGCATACTTCAAGATATTCTTGGCATTGATGAGCTTGGTAAAAACTGGTCGATAAGAAATTCTTTAAAAAGAATTGCACAAGAAGGAACAGGCTTGTTCGTTCTCATCAATCATAGAGATGCGAAAAGCTATTGGTTGAATAAGTTAGAAGAGAGAGAAATTG
>ENA-OSEY01000968-OSEY01000968.1-marine-metagenome-genome-assembly--contig:-NODE-968-length-20326-cov-4.648674_pt1 | contig 20326 bp, 24 predicted proteins | sample MGYA00248465_ERZ534230 | MGnify/ENA primary metagenome ERZ534230 (study PRJEB26409, sample SAMN06344110) | marine metagenome | isolation source: Sea water from surface | place: Atlantic Ocean:Southern...
TCTGAACTTACTACATTCATACAGAAACATAATTCATTTGAAGCAGAAGAGGGATGTAATGATGACCTTGCAATGTGCCTTGTCATATACGCATGGTTAGTTCAACAAGAATATTTTAAAGAACTTACAGATCAAGATGTAAGAAAAAGAATATATGAAGATCAAAGAGATCAGATCGAACAAGATATGTCACCGTTTGGATTTATTGTTGATGGAAGGGATGATGAGAGTTTTGTAGATGGTGAAGGAGATCGTTGGTACGCCGACGAATACGGTGATCGTTCTTACATGTGGGATTACAGATGATTAGACTTGTAAAATCATATTGTAAATTTACAATAGAGACCTTGGGAAACTTAGTAGATCCACAGTGGTGGGCAACACTAATTCTAAAGAAGACAGGGTTGTTGAGACGTTGTGAGAAGGTGGGAGAGAAAGTTGAAAAATGGAAGTCAAAGTTCTCACCAAGACAACGACTTTTTATAGAGATTTTAATGTTTACATTAATTGCACTAGCATTTGAACCATTGTTAAATATGGTAGGTATGTCAATGTTACCTTGGAGATGGTTTTGATAGTTTGGGGTGTTGTTATTATGGTAGCAATACTTCTCGTAATAGTCTCTTGGTATATCTACTATATACTTAGAATGGCATACAAGGAGATGAACGATGGCAGCGATGGAACCACCAAGCAGGAAGAGCTGCTACAACTTTCGAGTAACGGAGATTAATCGTGTTGTTGATGGAGATACTATTGACGTCACCATTGATCTTGGGTTTGATCTATACAAGAAAGAAAGAGTTAGAGTTGCAGGAGTTGATACGCCAGAAAAAAGGACTCGTGACCTCGAAGAAAAAGCGTTGGGTATTGACGCGACTAACTGGCTTAAGGAGAAATTGGAGGGAGCATTAGATGGAGACGATGAACTCACTATACGAACTGAACTTAAAGGTGGGGTTGGTAAGTATGGCAGGTTGCTTGGTTGGTTATACATTGGCGATGATAATGTATCGCTCAACGAAATGATGATTACCGAAGGATATGCATGGGCATATGATGGAGGTACAAAACAAAAGAACTTCGATGAACTCCGTGAAATTAGACGTAACTTCGGCACTCTGCTCTGATCTAGCATCGCTGATTAGAACAAAGATTTCAAGGTTACCACATTTAGAAGAACTCTTTTCAGACTATGATGAGATACATGACAATAATGTATCCATCTATAATAGAATGTGGGATGCTAGAGGTTTACGGAAGTTACATATAGAAAGAGCAATAACAAGTAAAGGGATCGAGATACTACACTGTGTATTATTTCCAGATCCAGAGTTTCCTATTCCTATTTTTGGATGTGATATAGTAGAAGCAGGTGGTAAAGTAACTGCTGCTATAGTTGATATATCACCAGTATATGAAGTAGATTATAGTTTAGGTAACTTAAAATATGATTTTAAAAAAGTTAGAAACTTACCAGAGTGGGGTGAGATATTTTCACCATGGTGTAAGTTTGTAAGACTAGACGAAGATGAGTATGATAAGTTTTTATTAATGTGTAGTGATTACCTAGAGGTATTCTGTCATATAGTTAGGACTGCAGAAAGAGAAACGGAATGGCAAAAGACTATGAGAAGGTATGATGACCAGTTATGGTACTGCACATCACAGATGAAAAATAAGAAAACTGAAGCAGTGTTATCCCAGTGGTTCGATAATTCGTGGGCAACTAAATACATACAGAATGTACTATTTGACAAACCCAAACTATGAGAGAGAAAATGATCAGTGCTCTTCTTGCTCACGCTCAAGGAGATATTCAAAAGCACAAAATGAATGTAGAAGTATACCTTACAAGTCCTGTTGGTATAGGAGAGCATTCAAATGTAATGGAAGCAATCGAAGAAGAGTTAAATATGATTGCTAAGTATGAAGATCAAGTATCTGTTTTAAAGAAACACTTTATCATTAAGGATTAATGGCAGTAAAGCAAGAACTATATCTTGGTAACCCCAATCTTAAAAAAGCAAATGTCTCTCAGAAATTTACTAAGAGACAGATTGCTGAGTTCTTGAAGTGTGCGGATAATCCTGTTTACTTTATATCAAAGTATATCAAGATTGTATCTCTAGACGAGGGTATCATACCATTTAAGATGTATGATTTCCAAGAGAATATGGTAGAAAGTTTCCATGCGGAGAGATTCAACATAGCAAAGTTACCTCGTCAGTCTGGTAAATCTACAATCGTTACAGCATATCTACTATGGTATGTACTATTCAATGACAACGTAAATGTCGCAATCCTCGCAAACAAAGCAGCAACTGCAAGAGAGATGTTGGGACGCCTACAGTTATCTTACGAGAATCTTCCTAAATGGTTGCAACAAGGTATACTGGGGTGGAACAAGGGATCCTTGGAGTTGGAGAACGGGAGTAAGATTCTGGCTGCAAGTACTAGTGCTTCTGCTGTTCGCGGTATGTCCTTTAACGTTATTTTTCTGGACGAATTCGCGTTCGTTCCGAATCACATTGCTGATCAGTTTTTCAGTTCTGTGTATCCAACAATTTCATCTGGTAAGAATACTAAAGTTATTATTATATCAACCCCACATGGGATGAACATGTTCTACAAACTGTGGCATGATGCTGAACGTGGACAGAATGAATACGTTCCAACAGAAGTGCATTGGTCACAAGTTCCAGGTAGAGACGAGGTTTGGAAAGAACAAACAATCAAGAACACATCTGAAGCACAGTTCAAAGTTGAGTTTGAATGTGAGTTTCTGGGCTCTGTTGATACACTAATAACTCCGAGTAAACTTAGGACTATGGCATACCATGATCCTATAAAAACTAATAGAGGACTAGCATTATATAAAAATAGAGAAGAAGATCATAACTATATCGTTACAGTAGACGTATCTCGTGGCGTAGGTCATGACTATTCCGCATTCACAGTTATAGATGTATCTGCTGTGCCATATGAAATGGTAGCAAGATATAAGAACAATGAGATCAAACCCATAGTATTACCCAACTTAATCGTAGATGTAGCAAAGAACTTTAACAATGCATACATCTTATGTGAAGTAAATGATATAGGTGGACAAGTAGCAGATATTATACAGTATGATCTAGAGTATGAAAATTTACTCATGGCATCTATGCGTGGTAGAGCAGGACAACAACTAGGTCAGGGATTCTCTGGTAAAAAGACACAACTAGGTATCAAGATGTCAACTGCCACAAAGCAAGTTGGATGTTCTAACCTCAAAGCATTGATAGAAGAAGATAAACTAATCATACCAGACTATGATACTATTGCAGAACTAACTACATTCATAGCAAAAGGACAATCATTCCAAGCGGAAGATGGATGTAATGATGACCTAGCAATGTGTTTGGTTATATTTGGATGGATGGCAATGCAACCATACTTCAAAGAGATGCATGATAACGATGTTCGTGCGCGGATATTTGATGATCAAAGGGATGCTATTGAACAAGATATGGCACCTTTTGGGTTCGTAGATGATGGTCTTGGAGGTGACCAGTTCCAAGATGCTCAGGGGGATGTCTGGAAAGTCGCGGAATATGGAGATAAATCTTACATGTGGGAGTTTAGGTAAGGTTTCATTTTTATAAATATCTTATAGACAACCAGAATTTACGGACCTACACAGGAGAAATTTAACATGGCAGCAAATCAATCTAGTCCTGGAGTTGTTATACAGGAAAGAGATCTGACCACTATCACTACCCTGACTACAGCGAATGTTGGAGTTATTGCAGCACCTTTTGAACTAGGTCCTGTTGAAGAGATAAAGGACATCGGATCTGAAAAAGAACTTGTAGCAACTTTCGGTGAACCAAACGAGTACAACTACGAGTTTTGGTATACTGCAGCGCAGTTCCTATCATACGGTGGAGTACTTAAAACAGTTCGCACGGACAGTTCAGCACTAAAAAATGCAGTTAACACAGGTACTGCAGTTAAGATTAAAAATCTACAAGACTACGAAACAACTTACCTAAACGGTTCTAACACTTGGAAGTGGGCAGCAAGAACTCCTGGTACTAAAGGAAACTCAATCGGAATCTTCATCACAGATGCAGGTGCTGATCAAATTGCTGTAGTTCCTGCACCTGGCTCAGGTAACGATCACGAGTTTGTTTCTGGTGAAGCACTAAGTGCAACATCTGGTGCTGCAGGTAAGGTCTTTAAGTACAGTGTATTATTAACAGTTGGATCTGTTGTAGGATCATTCGTTCCTGGAACAACAACTACAATCAGTATTTCTGGTTCTGCACAAACAGTTAACGTATTAGCATACGATGCAGACAACGGAAAGATTGAAATCGGAATGCCTTCTGGTGGTATTACTGGTATCATTGCTGATGGTCAAACTATCACTCAAGGTTCTAACACTGCTGTAATCGGCACATCTGGTATCGAAAGAAGAGTATATATTGCTAAAGATAAAGGAAGTATCGACTTTGCTGCAGCAGATAGCATTGCAGATACAAACTCTACTGCTGTTTCAATCAGTTCAGTCAGAGTTGAGTATGATGAAAGAGAGTATCTACCTTCACAGAAGTGGGTAAACGTTGCTCCTAGACCTGGAACTTCATCCTTTGCAACTGCTAATGGTGGATTCAGAGATGAAATGCACATCCTCGTCATTGACGTTGATGGTAAGATCACAGGTAACGCAGGAACATTACTTGAAAGATATATCGGTGTTTCTAAAGCAGTTGATAGTAAGTCATCTGTAGGAGAAGCAAACTACTATGTCGAAGTTGTACAGCAGAAGTCTGAGTACATCTATTGGGGAGAGCACGAGACAGGTTTATTTGATGTAGATGCTTCTAGTGGAGTATTCGGTGGAGCATCAACAGTATCCTTCGATCTATTCCTCAGTTCAGCAGGTTCTACTGACTATCCTGCAGGTGCAACCACAGTTGGTTCAAAAGGAAACGCAACATACTACTATAGATTAGAAAGTGGTGCTGACTACGCAATTGGATCTGGAGAGTACACAGTTGCTCAAGGTGATGTAACTACAGCATACGGACTACTAGAAGATCCTGAGTCACAAACAATTGACTTTATTCTTACTGGTCCTTCTGGTTCAGATGATGCAGCAGCACTTGCTAAGATCACAGCACTAGTAAGTATTGTTGAAGAAAGAAGAGACTGTATGTTATTTGTATCACCTAGAAGAGGAAACTTAATCGGTGTATCAAGTGCAGCAACACAGACAGACAATCTAATCGCATTCTTCGATCAGTTACCTTCAAGTAACTACATGGTATTTGATTCTGGATACAAGTACATCTATGATAAGTACAACGATGTATACAGATACGTTCCATGTAACGGTGACATCGCAGGTTTATGCTTACAGACAACTGAGGTTTCAGAACCATGGTTCTCACCTGCAGGTTTCCAACGTGGTATTCTAAGAAATGCTATTAAACTAGCATACACACCAACAAAGACACAAAGAGATCGTCTGTATGGAAACAGAATCAACCCTGTCGTATCATTCCCTGGTCAAGGCGTCGTCCTCTTTGGTGACAAGACTGCACAAGGATTTGCATCCGCGTTTGATAGAATCAACGTCCGTCGTCTATTCCTCACCATCGAACGTGTTATCTCAGGTGCTGCTAAGTCACAACTCTTTGAGCAAAACGATGAAGCACAGAGATCACTCTTCTTGAATATCATCGAACCTTATCTAAGGGATGTTCAAGGTCGTCGTGGTGTAACTGACTTCTTAGTTAAGTGTGATGCATCTAACAACCCACCAGAGGCAGTTGATCGTGGAGAGTTCTACGCGGAGATTTTCGTGAAACCAACACGCACAATCAACTACATTACCTTGACATTTGTAGCAACTAGAACTGGAGTTTCATTCAGCGAAGTAGCAAATTAAATTAAATACACACTTTTTTCAGAGGGTTTCCGCATTGGTACCCTCTGAAAATTTTTATTAGTCTAAATATAACTGACGGAGACACCTAAAAAAATGGCAAAAAGAGGAACTATTGACGATTTTAAGGCAAATGTCACATCAGACTTTGCTCGTCCTAACCTGTTTCAGGTTGATCTAGCATTTCCCACTGGAATCATTAATAATGCAAGTCTTGTAAACCTTGGAAAATTTACTGTTCGCGCAGCAAACCTTCCTTCATCTCAGATTGGCGTTATCGAAGTTCCTTTCAGAGGTCGTGTTTTAAAGATTGCAGGAGACAGAACGTTTGAACCTTGGACAATTACTGTTATGAATGACAGTGGATTTGTTCTAAGATCCGCATTTGAATTGTGGGCATCAAGTATTCAAGCGTACAACGAAAACTTCACTTCCGCAGCAACACTTGGAAACGAGAATGACTCGACTGGATACTTTGCTGACATGAGTGTTCACCAATTAGCAAAAGATATTAAGAGTGGTGGCAAGCCTAAAGTGCTTAAGTCATACAAGTTCTATAATATATTCCCTAGTGCAATCGCAGCGATTGATCTAGATTACGGAAACAATGATGCAATCGAAGAGTTTACAGTAGAGATGCAAGTTCAATACTGGACTCCACTTTCTGCGTCAGTAACACAGAACAGTTAACCCGCTAAATATAACAGGACCAATAATTTAACTTTAAATAATGGCAAATCAGCTCTTCGGTTTTTCACTTGAGAGAGCGAAGAAGGTTCCTAAGGGACCTTCTTTTGTTCAAAAGGATAGTATGGATGGATCGCAACCTATTGTAGGTGGCGGTTACTATGGATATTCCGTTGATTTTGATGGCACAGTCCGCAATGAGTATGAACTAATCACTCGTTATAGAGAGATGGTTCTACAACCAGAGTGTGACAGTGCGGTTGATGACATCGTGAATGAAACTATTTGTGGCAACTTTGATGACGTTCCCGTCGAAGTTGAGTTGTCCAACTTGAAACAATCCGACAAAATTAAAAAATTAATCAGAGAGGAGTTCGCAGAAATTCTTCGTTTGCTTGATTTTGATAATAGATCGTACGAAATCTTCCGTCGTTGGTATGTCGATGGAAGATTATTTTATCATAAGGTTATTGACCCAGATAACCCTAGGGACGGTCTTGTGGAATTGCGTTATATCGATCCCCGCAAGATTCGTAAGGTTACAGAATATGATCAGAAACGTCCTAACGATCTTCGTGGACTTGATCTTAATACTCAACTTACACAAAAATCTGCAGATTATTATCTATATAATCCTAAGGGTTTAAAAAACTCTGGATCACAGCAAGGAATTAAAATTGCTGCAGACTCAATCACTTATTGTCATTCTGGTATACAGGATCTCAATAAGAATATGACACTAAGTCATCTACATAAAGCAATCAAAGCGGTTAACCAACTCCGTATGATTGAAGACTCATTGGTAATCTATAGGTTATCAAGAGCACCAGAAAGAAGAATCTTCTACATCGATGTAGGTAACCTTCCTAAGAACAAAGCGGAACAATATCTCCGTGAAGTTATGGGAAGGTATCGTAATAAATTGGTGTATGATGCAAACACTGGTGAGATTAAAGATGACAAGAAGTTCATGTCCATGTTGGAAGACTTCTGGTTACCTCGTCGTGAAGGCGGTAGAGGAACAGAAATCACTACTCTTCCAGGTGGACAAAACCTTGGTGAACTAGAAGACGTTAAGTATTTCCAGAAAAAGTTATACAAAGCGTTGAACGTACCGTCATCAAGACTTGAAACTGAGACTACCTTTAACATAGGTCGTGCTGCTGAAATTACTAGGGACGAAGTAAAGTTCCAGAAATTCATTGCACGTCTCCGCAAGAGATTCTCAGAATTGTTCATGGATCTCCTTAAAACTCAACTTGTTCTCAAGGGCACAATGACTCTTGAAGATTGGGATGAGATGAAAGAGCATATCCAATTTGATTTCATTGCTGATAATTACTTCACTGAACTGAAAGAAATTGAAATCCGCAATGAGCGTATGAATCAAGTGAACACAATGGATCCTTACGTTGGTAAATACTTCTCTATTGAGTATATGCGTCGTCAGGTTCTAAAACAAACTGAACAGGAGATTAAGGAAATTGACAAACAAATGGATTCTGAACGAGAAGCAGGTCTTATACTTGATCCAGAGCAAGCAATGGATCCCGCTATGGATCCTGGCGCTGCCCCAAATGGGGAAGTAGCTCCACAAGAAACTCCTCAAGTAGACGCGGGTGACGCGAAACGGGGAGAAATCTAAACTATAAATAATAAATGTGAAAGGAAAATTATGCCTACTGAAATTGCAAAACAAATAGTTCAACAAATCTTCGGAGACGACAAAGCGAAAGCAGTTGACTCCGTGAATGATGCATTGAGTGCAACAGCATACGATGCAGTTCAAGCAAAGAAAGTTGAATTTGCTAAAGCAATGGGGTTTGAACTAGATGATACCGCACAAGCAGCTGCTGATGAAATAGAAGCAAACGCAACTGACGGTACAGATACTGAACCAGAAACTGTTGAAGTTGATGGTCGTAAACCTGAGGATCCACCAGAAGATGAGGTTGTTGATACAGCACCTTCTTCAATCGATCCACCAGAAGCTAAACAAGAAACCGAGGAACCAAAAGATGAGACTGATAGCTGAAGAGATTAATACTGTTGACTTTCTTTGTGAAGAGAAAGAAGGCAAGAAGAATTACTTCATTGAGGGAATCTTCTTACAAGCGGAACTAAAAAACCGTAACAACAGAATGTATCCACTCAAGACTCTTTCTAAAGAAGTCGCTAAATATGATGAGAACTACATTCAAAAAGGGCGTGCCCTTGGAGAATTAGGTCATCCTGATGGTCCGTCAATTAACCTTGACCGCGTTTCCCATAAGATTCTTTCTCTAAAGGAAGATGGAAACAACTTCATAGGTAGAGCAAAACTGCTCGACACACCTATGGGCGGAATCGCAAAGAACCTCTTAGATGAGGGTGTCAAACTAGGTGTTTCATCTAGAGGCATGGGTTCAATTCGTAAAGAAGAGAACTGTAATGTTGTTATGGACGACTTTATGCTTGCAACTGCAGCAGATATTGTCGCTGATCCTTCTGCACCTGATGCATTTGTTGATGGAATCATGGAAGGAAAGGAGTGGGTTTGGGATAACGGAGTCTTAAAAGAGGCAAAAGTAGCTCAAATAAAGAAAGAAATTGATCAAGCAACCCTTTTAAATCTGCAAGAACGCAAGGTTTCCGCGTTTGAAGCGTTTTTAAAGAGTTTGTGATTTATAAATAAATACAGACAACGCAAAGCTAAACGGAGTTTAAACAAATGGCTGAGACCCTCGATAAAGAGTTAGATAACATGGAACAAGTGGACGAAGGCTCTGATCCAATCACTAAGAATGCAAAACCTGCAATGCCTATGGATTCATCCAAGGCGGGTAGTGCAAAGAAAGTGGTTAACGTGGATGGACCTGTCGGTGCATCTATGGAAGGTGCTAAAGGCACAAAGAACGCAGGTAGTTCTGCTGCAGGTGCAGTAAGCTACGAAGGTTCTAAATCTCTGAGCACAAAACCAAGTGCTGCATCCGCAAAACAAGAGGAGGTAGAAGTGGAAGATGGCGAAAAAGAAGAAATCGCTGAAACCAAGTACGACTTTACTCAGGATGTTGACGCTCTTGTCGCAGGTGAGGAACTATCAGAAGAGTTCCGAGTAAAGGCAGCAACTATTTTTGAAGCTGCTGTTACAGCGAAAGTTAACGACGAAGTTAAAGCGTTGCAAGAGGCATTTGAAACCACTCTGACTGAAGAAGTCGAAAAGGTTCAAACAGAATTGGCCGAGAAGGTTGATGACTACCTATCTTATGCTGCTGAATCATGGATGAAAGAAAACTCACTCCAGATTGAGCACGGTATTAAAACTGAGATGGCAGAATCATTCTTCAAAGGTCTAAAAGGTCTCTTCTTAGAGCACAACTTTACAGTGCCTGAGGAGAAGTTCAACCTGCTAGATGGAATGGCAGGTGAGCTTGATGATATGGAAGCTAAACTCAACGAGCAAATCGACACTAATGTCGCATTGAATAAGCGCATTGGTGAGTTTGTAAAAATGGAAATTGTGAACGACGCAGCTACTGGACTAGCAGAAACCCAAAAGGAGAAGTTAGCATCATTAGCAGAGGGTGTTGAGTTTGAAAATGAAGAAGACTTCCGTAAGAAAGTCGAAACGATTAAGGAATCATACTTCACTAGGAAGGCTGAGATCGCTGAGTCAGCGAAGGAACCCACCGAAGAAGGATCTGCACCTCTAGTCGAATCTACAACAAGTGGCACAATGTCGAAATACGTTGATGCAATCGCTCGTTGGTCCAAATAATTAAACAAAATTACTACTTCAAAAGGAGATAACGGTACAAATGACTGTACAAAAACTACAAGAGAAGTGGGCACCCGTTCTGAATCACGACGCTCTCCCTGAGATCGGTGACACTTACAAGAAAGGTGTTGTTGCACAACTCTTAGAAAACCAAGAAAAAGCACAGATCGAAGAAGGTCAAATCCTTTCTGAGACTCTACAAACAACAGGATACACTGGTGCTTCTACAGCAACAGGTCCAGTTGCAGGTTTCGACCCTGTTCTAATCTCATTGATCAGAAGATCAATGCCTATGCTTATTGCATATGACATTGCAGGTGTTCAACCAATGACAGGTCCTACAGGACTTATCTTTGCAATGAGAACTAACTACGGTTCCGAAAGAGATCCTAACGCATCAGGTTACGATGAAGCATTCTTCAACGAACCAAACGCAGGTTTCTCTGGTGGTGCAGGTTCATCCTACGATCCAGGTGCCTCAAGTTCAGCAAACAACGACGCAGAAGGTAACAACCCTGCTGTTCTTAACGATGCCTCTGCAGGTACTTATGAGCAGACTGGTGACGCTGCAGGTATGTCAACATCAACTGTTGAAGCATTAGATGACAGTTCATCTAACACTGCTTTCAGAGAAATGGGTTTCTCAATCGAGAAAGTTACCGTTACAGCGAAGGCAAGAGCACTAAAGGCAGAGTACAGCATAGAGCTTGCTCAGGACTTGAAAGCGATTCATGGTCTAGATGCCGAGCAAGAGTTGTCAAACATTCTGTCAACAGAAATCCTTGCTGAAATTAACAGAGAAGTTGTTAGAACAATCTACACAAACGCTGTTAAAGGTGCACAGAACAATACTGCAACAGCAGGTATCTTCGACCTAGACGTTGACTCAAATGGTAGATGGTCAGTTGAGAAGTTCAAGGGACTATTATTCCAGATTGAAAGAGACGCTAACGCTATCGGACAGGAAACTCGTCGCGGGAAGGGCAACATCATGATCTGCTCTGCAGACGTTGCATCTGCTCTAGGTATGGCAGGAGTTCTAGACTACGCTCCAGGACTACAGGGTAACAACCCTCTAACTGGTGTAGACGATACTTCATCAACTCTTGTTGGTACACTTAACGGACGCATCAAGGTTTATGTTGACCCATATTCAGCAAACGTAGCAGACAAGCACTTCTATGTTACTGGATACAAAGGTACATCACCTTATGACGCAGGATTATTCTACTGTCCTTACGTTCCATTACAGCAAGTTAGAGCAATCAACCCTAACACCTTCCAACCAAAAATTGGTTTCAAGACTCGTTACGGTATGGTATCTAACCCATTCGCTCAGGGACTTACTCAAGGTTCTGGTGCACTTAGTGCTAACAGCAATAAGTACTACAGAAGAGTACAGGTTGCAAACCTAATGTAATAGGCAATATTGCTTATCTTTTAAAGAGGGTGTTGACACCCTCTTTTTTTATGCTATAATATATTTGTTGGACGCAACAATGGGTGTGACTGAATAAACTTACTGGCATTGGTCTGGTTAAGGTGATGAGACAGAGGTGGTGCTCGCTACCGCAGGGTAGAACTTCTCAACCAAGAAGGTCTCAGGCATACAAGTATTTCTAAACTGTAGAAATGCCCTTGTATTGTTGGCAAACAGAAACCCAACCACCCTCCTAATTTAGAAGTAGTATAAATCATATTAATCATACACATTAACATATGTTATCTACCCAATATCGCCTTCGGTTAGAAGGTATTTGCAAATCTATTGCAGCAAGTCAAGAAGTGAATTTAGAAGACATGATATGGGCAGAGAAACTATCAAAAGCAAACACATCAGCAAGAGGAATGCTGAGTCAAGCAAGGAGATTAGCAACGGATCCTGACTCAACTTTTCTTAAGTACTTGGATATAGGAGACTCGGATCCAAGGAAACACAAAAAGGGTTTCGGTGGTGCTGAGGATATAGCAGATTGGTTTAGGAATGACAGATCAGATGACTGGAGACAACGTGACTAAATAGCATTGTACGAAACTAAATTATGATTACTGACATTAGATATGATGGGTTCATCGGTATATTCGATACCGAATATGATACCCAACCCTTGATAGATTATTGGGAATACCAGAATAACGTAGGTGCTACCTTTAAACGTAAAGGTTTATTTGGTAGAGAACGTAAAGCACATGCTCGTAAAGATACATGTCTTGCTACTGAAGACTTTATGTTGGATCACAACTGCGGTTATCAGTGGATGAGACAATATAATGAAGTTACTGGTAGATGTCTTGAAGAATATATTGATAATTTTGAACATCTTTTACATTACAGATATCAACAAGTATATCTAAATGTGCAAAAGACTTTACCACAACAAGGATATCATGCATGGCATTCAGAGGATGGTTCTCTAGGATGTAATCGTCGTATACTAGCGACAATGATGTTCCTTAATGATGTCACTGAGGGTGGTGAAACTGAGTTTCTTTATCAATCAAAGAGATTTCAACCTAAGAGGGGTCAGTTTATGATATGGCCAGCAGGATTTACTCATGTACATAGAGGTAATCCTCCACTATCAGGAGAGAAGTACATTTCTACATCATGGTTGGAAAATATAAACGCATAAAATGTCTAACTGGTATCAAGACCAACTAACAAACAAGAACTTCTTGTCTCCAATAGGATTTGTTTTTCTATTGGATAAAGCAAGGAAGGCATCTTTTTTGTGTCAGAGAGCATCCATACCCGAAATTAGTTTGGGTGATATTGCAATACCTACACGAGGATTTGTTTCTGTTCCATTAGAAGGTAATATTCAATACTCAGAATTAAATATAGATTTTATTGTTGATGAAGACTTAAGAAATTATATGGAGTTGCACAACTGGATTCGTGCATTAGGTACACCTGATACTATACAAGAAAGAAGAGACTGGGTAAATAGTAATAGTGATGTAATAGGTAGTCAGGACTTCAAAGTTTCTGATGGCACTTTACAAGTATTAAACAATAATAATATTACAAACTTTGATGTAGTGTTCAAAGATATGTTTCCCACAAATCTAAGTACACTAGATTTTAATGTTACAAATACAGACAATGAGTTTTTGACAGCAAGTGTAACTTTTAAATATCTGCTCTATGAAATAAGAAACGTTAATACACAAACAAGACGATGAAATTTGAGTATAAGTTTGAACATTACTGGGGTGGTGAAGATAACTGGTACACTAAATCTAAGAGATGGGCAAAGAAACAACCCTTTCCTTTGTCACATTTGATAACAGGTCTGATTGAATGGTTGCATAAATTGTGGATTGATGGTAAAATATTACAGGTCATGGCAGATGTTGATAAAGACATTGACAAAATCAAATCTACTTGGGAGGAAAATGACAGAGAAATCACCCCACACATCGTGGAGACAGGAGTATTTGGAGATGAAGGCTGGTCTATCGAAATCACAAATCCGATTGTTGAAAGAGGGACCTCAGCAACTAGCACAGGCATGGTTACTCCAAGCGATGCACAACGACTACAAGAAGATGAAGGGAATCAAAGAACCCCCTAGTAGGGAATCTGGATACCAGACATCTTTGAAAGAATGGTTTGCAAGTAACAAAGACCAAGGAGTATGAATCTTGAAACACTGCAGGATCTCTGGAAAGAGGACTGCAAAATAGATGATGATCTCTACTGTGAAGAATCTCTCAAGATTCCTAGATTACATCAAAAATATATGGAATACTTCAACACTTTTTCTTTAATGAAGAAAGAGAAAGACGGAGAGTATCGTAAATTAATCAAAGAGAAATGGTTATATTATAAGGGTAAAGCACCTGCTACAGTGTATAAAGATATGCCCTTTGATCTCAAGTTAACTACAAAAGAAGAAATAAATATGTTCATCGAAGCAGATGAAGATATAAGAAAAGTTAAATACAAAATTGATTATCTTGATCAGATACTATTCTTCTTGGAGAGTGTATTGAAACAGATTGGAGTTAGAAACTTCCAAATTAAAAATGCTATTGATTGGACAAAATGGAGAGAGGGATCTTGATTACAACTGACAAACTCTTAAAAATATACAAGGTAGTTAAAAGACCCATAGTATATAAGTATCCCCCTAGAAGAAAACACCATAATATGCATTTGTACGGATAGACTATATACTATAGTGACGTAACATCAAATGATGGACCTCAAGATTGGAAAGAAGAATGAGGTATATTTAAGAGTAGAAGCACCAGATCACGTCAAGTATGAGTTGGCGGATTTTTTTACGTTTGAGGTAGAGTCTGCAAAATACATGCAGAAGACAAAAAGATATAGAGGTTGGGATGGTAAGATACGTTTGTTCTCTCCTGCAACAGGTGAGTTATATGTTGGTCTTGTAGACTATCTTACAGACTGGGCAAAGAAAAATAAGTATGACTATGAGATAGAAGAAGACGAGTTCTTCGGTAGACCTGATGATGTCAACGATCTAATAACTCCTGTTGGTGTTGCAGGGTTTGTAAAGTCCTTGAATCTTCCTGTAAAGGTTCGCGACTACCAATATCAAGCAATATACGAATGCCTACGATACAACAGACGACTCCTATTGTCGCCAACTGCCAGTGGGAAATCCTTGATGATCTATGCATTAGTGAGATACCATACTAATATTAAAAGAAATGTCTTGTTAGTTGTTCCTACTACGTCTCTAGTAGAACAAATGTATAAAGATTTTGAATCATATGGTTGGAAAGCATCCTCTTATTGCCACAGAATTTATGCAGGACAAGAGAAATATACGAACCATCAGGTAGTGATTACCACTTGGCAGTCAATATACAAAGAACCAAAGAAATGGTTTGATAGATTTGACTGTGTGATTGGTGATGAAGCACACCTTTTTAAAGCAAAATCTCTAAGTACATTGATGGGTAAGTTGCATGATTGCAAATACCGTATTGGATTTACTGGTACACTAGATGGTGCTAACGTAAATCAACTGGTACTAGAGGGTTTGTTTGGTAGATGTTCACAGGTAACTAGCACTAATAAACTTATGAAAAAAGGTTATGTTGCTAAGTTAAAAGTAAAAGTTCTCCTATTAAAACATGAAGAGAAACTATTTGAAGGATATCAAGACGAAATAGAATACCTTGTAGAACATGATGGTAGGAATAATTACATCAAAAACCTTGCCATAGACTTGAAAGGTAATACTTTGATCCTCTTCAACTATGTAGATAAGCATGGGATACCCTTATTCAACCTCATAAATAGTAATACAGAACGACCAGTATATCTTGTACACGGTGGTGTTGATACTGATGATCGGGAAGATATAAGACATCTTACTGAAACTTCGGATAATGCTATCATTGTTGCATCTTATGGAACGTTCTCTACTGGGATCAATATTAAAAACTTACACAATGTTATCTTTGCTAGTCCTTCTAAATCTAGGATTCGTAATTTACAGTCTATTGGACGAGTATTGCGGAAAGGAGACAATAAATCAAAAGCAACTCTATATGATATTGCTGATGATATCTCAACGGACAGGGGGAATAACTACACGTTAAATCACCTGATGGAAAGAGTAAAGGTATACAATGAAGAAAAATTTGATTATGAAATTATAGATCTAAAACTCAAACAGGATGCTTAACTTTATTAAACACGAAGAAGAATTTTTTGGGATCTTTAAGTTGGTCAATGGAGAAGAGGTGCTTGCAAAAGCAGTTCTAACCAAAGATCATAATGAATCTATTGTGTTTTTACAAGATCCTTTATGTGTTGAGATTATTACTAATCCTATAAGTGAAACTAAGATCGCGAGGGGTATGGGATTTATAAAATGGCAGCAACTATCTGATGAAGATTTTTATGTGATACGAGAGAAAGATATATTGTGTGTTTCTACCATGAGCAAACAAATAAAATTATTATACGAAGCATTTGTCATGGCAGAAGGGGGCACCGACATCCGTAAGGATATCAAGAAGAGTAACTACCATATTGAACCAGATAGTATCGGAGGATTTATTGGAGATATAGACGACTATAGAACGTTATTTGAAAAAATATATAAAGCTAAGAATAACCCTTGATTCCTTACAGTCATATTGTACACCTTATTGACATTCCTGTCAAGTGTGCTATAATAAAATATTGGAACGTATAACCGAATGCCTACAAAAAAACCTGATCCTGAGGGTAAAGTCCTTACCAAAGATCCTACTAAAGGGAAGAAAAAAACTGCAACTCCAAAGAAAAGAAAACCTCATTATGTAGATAACAAGAAGTTTTTGGAGTCTATTATAGTGTATAAAAATAAAGTTGCAGAGGCAGAGAAACTAGGTGATACTGAACCGCGAATCGATGAATACTTAGGTGAGTGTTTCCTTAAAATTGCTACACACTTATCATTCCGACCCAACTTTATCAACTACATGTATAAGGATGATATGATTGCTGATGGGTATGAAAACTGTGTACAATACATAAAGAATTTTAATCCAGAGAAAAGTAAAAATCCCTTTGCTTATTTTACTCAAATAGTTTACTATGCTTTTCTTCGTAGGATTGCTAAAGAAAAAAGACAGATGGATATAAAAGATAAGATTATAGACAAGTATGGTTACTCCGATATCTTTACAGTTGACGGATCAGGCAATACCGACTATAATGCTATCAAGAATAATATACAAATAAAAACTCGTCGCCCATGAAGATCCTACTTATTACGGATCAGCACTTCGGTGTGCGTAATGACAATCAACATTTTATCAATCACTATGCCAAGTTTTATGGTAAAGTGGTGATACCCTTTATAAAGGCATCAGGTATAAAGGAAGTCATAAGTCTGGGTGATGCTTTTGATAGAAGAAGATATATTAATTTTATGTCATTAGACTCAGCAAAAGAAATGTGGTTTGACCAGTTGCCAAAACTGGGATGTAACCATACTATGCTGATTGGCAATCATGACATATATTATAAGAATACATTAAAGGTAAATGCACCTCATGAGATTTTAGGTGAATATAACTTTGATGTTATTGACAAACCAACAACTAAGAGTTATGATGGAACTGATATACTATTGTTACCTTGGATTTGTGATGATAACAAGTCTGAAATCTTTGAAGCAGTTCAAAGATCTAAAGCACCTGTATGCATGGGTCATCTAGAACTCAATGGTTTTGAAGCACATCCTGGTCATGTCATGGAAAGTGGTATGGACAAGACTTTCTTCAATAAATTTAAACGAGTTTTTAGTGGACACTATCATCAGAAATCAACGAAGGGTAATATATCTTACTTAGGTAATCCTTATCAACTATACTGGAATGACTACGGATGTAAAAGAGGGTTTCACGTTTTTGACACGTCTACTCTTAAAACTACTTTTTATAGGAATCCCTTTGACATTTTTTATAAACTGTATTATAATAACGGAGTTAGTATCCCAGAGTCGGAAGACCTCAAAGGATCATTCGTAAAACTTATAGTAGAGGAGAAAGGTGATTACCAGAAGTTTGACTATGCGGTCAAGCAACTCCAAAATATAGGTCTCGGAGATCTTAAGATTGTCGAAGACCTCAGTGCTGAACTAGAATGTTCGGATAGCACTCTGGAGACAGAGGACACTATGACGTTACTCGAATCATACATAGATGAAATAGAACTTAAAGTTGATAAGTCTAATGTTAAGTCTGTTATGAGATCACTATACGTCGAGGCATCTGAACTATAATGTTTGTCCTAATGGAAAAAGAAACTGGAGGCATTTACGCTGTAAACTCCAAAGACAAGAAGAAGACTGTCACAGTTTTCGAGTCGGAGGATGATGCTACCAGACACATGGGTCTATTAGAAGCAAACGATAGCGAAAGAGAACTAGAGATCATGGAAGTTGATCCTGATATCATCGCTATGAACTGTGTAAATTATGATTATCGATTCACAATCATTAAAGAAAACCAACTTATTATTCCTAAAGGCAAAGTTACTAAGTGATCGTATTTGAAACATTGAGGTGGAAGAACTTTCTTTCCACTGGTGATCAATGGACTGAAATTAATCTGGATGAAAGTCAGTCTACATTAATAGTAGGGCATAATGGATCGGGTAAATCCACTATGTTGGATGCTTTATGTTTCGGATTATTTAACAAACCTTTTAGAAAGATAACTAGGGGTCAGTTAGTAAATAGTATTAACGAAAAATCTACTAAGGTAGAAGTAACATTCTCTATAGGAAAAGATGAGTACAGAGTATTCCGAGGAATCAAACCAAATATATTTGAACTATACAGGAACAATAAACTCGTCGATCAGGACGCTGCAGCGAACGACACCCAAAAATATCTTGAGGGATCAGTTCTCAAACTCAACTTCAAATCATTTACGCAAGTCGTCATCTTGGGTTCATCCACTTTTGTCCCCTTCATGCAACTCGGAGCAAGTCACAGGAGAGAAGTTATCGAGGATTTACTGGACATCAAGATCTTCTCAAAAATGAATACCTTACTCAAAGATAGAGTAAAGGAAACATTATCAGCAAGAAAAGAATGTGATCATCTATTAACTGTAGCAGAGCAGAAAGTATCAGCACAAACAAAACTTTTAAAACAACTTAAGGAAGTAAACGATAATAGACAGAAAGAGATACAAGATAAGATAGATGCAAACTGGGTAGAGATGGGAAATCAAGAAGAGGAGTTGAAACTCAGTAAACGTACCTTAGTAAGTTTAGAAAAACAACTAGTAGATACAGCAGAACAAAGAACTAAACTAGATGATTTAAAACTAGATCAAGGTTCTTTAAACTCTGAGTTAAAACTTGCAAAGAAAGAAATAAAGTTTCTATCTACACATGATACCTGCCCTACCTGCACACAAGATATCAAAAAGACATTCAAAGATAAAAAAATAAAATCATTAGAAGAAACTGGTGAATCAATATCAAAAAATCTAAGTAATCTTAAGACAGATATAAACATATTGTTGAATGAAATAGAAGCAGCAGATGATATATCAATGAAGTGCCACGATATGAGAACAGATATATCTGCAATAGAACGTGAGATTATAAGATTGCAAAAAGAAAATCTTAGAAGAGAAAAGGAAATAGACAAACTACAAACTGTCACACCTAATATTGACAAAGAACAATCTGCTCTGGTAGAATTTGAACATAGTTTAGAGGAGACTATGAAAAGTTGTTCTCACGTTAATAAGAAGTTGGATGAGTTCCAAGTGATATCACATTTACTCAAAGATAGTGGTATAAAATCTCAAATCATCAAAAAATATGTGCCGATTTTTAACAAGTTAATCAATAAATATCTGAACAGTATGGACTTCTTTGTAAACTTTACCTTAGATGAAGAGTTTAATGAGAAGTTGAAGAGTAGATTTAGAGACGATTTTAGTTATGCATCATTCTCTGAAGGAGAGAAACAGAAAATAGATCTATCACTCTTGTTTACATGGAGAGAAGTTGCTAGGATGAAGAATAGTGTAGCAACTAATCTATTGATACTTGATGAGGTCTTTGATTCATCTCTTGATGCGTCAGCAACTAATGAGTTATTGCAAATACTAAAGTCATTAGGACAGACAACTAATCTATTTGTCATTTCTCATAAAGGAGATGTTCTATTAGATAAGTTTTTACGCACTATAAAGTTTGAAAAGATAAATGATTTCTCAAAAATGTCGGAGGATTCATAATGGTATGTAAAGTAACGCTATACAAAGCAGGTAAAGTTTGGGATGAAGAAGTGATCGCTATAGATTACCAAGATGCAAAGCAAGTAGCACTTGCTCGTAATCCTGGTGCAACAGTAATGAGTGTAACTGCGGTCATGTGACAGTTAACAAAGTGTCCATAGTACTGGCACATACCTCAAAAATGTATTATAATAAGTACA
>ENA-OSEY01000971-OSEY01000971.1-marine-metagenome-genome-assembly--contig:-NODE-971-length-20307-cov-4.523777_pt1 | contig 20307 bp, 20 predicted proteins | sample MGYA00248465_ERZ534230 | MGnify/ENA primary metagenome ERZ534230 (study PRJEB26409, sample SAMN06344110) | marine metagenome | isolation source: Sea water from surface | place: Atlantic Ocean:Southern...
AGGCGGGCGTCGCCAAGTGGTTAAGGCAGCGGCTTGTGGCGCCGCTATTCGGGGGTTCGAATCCCCTCGCTCGCCCTTCTAACAATTCAACAAGGCTTCCAACAGAGGTTCAGCACCCCAGCGGATCGGATCCGTGCAGGGCAGACCCAGCGTCTGGCGGATGCGCTCCACCTCCTCTCGAGCCTGAGCCTCATCAAGGCGTGCGGTGTTGAGGGCGACAGCGGCCACCCTGGCTGGCTCACCAGCCCCATCAGGCCGAGCCCAACTTGCCAGGGTTTCAGTGGTGGCCACCAAAGCCTCAAGGCTGGGGAGAGGAATCTGAGGCAGCCGGTCGATGGTCTGCTGTGCTGCCCGATGCACAAGCAACAGAGCCGTCGGCTGGGTGCCGCGCAACAGGGGCAGGGTGGCTGTTGAGGCCGGATGGCAGAGCGACCCCTGCCCCTCCACCAGCACAAGGCCCTGCTCAGGTAGAGCATCCGCGGCCCGAAGCACCGCCGCCTCCACCGCACCGGCGGCGTAATCAATGCGCACAGAATCCAGGGCGACCCCTTCCCCGCTGATCAGGATTCCCGCCTGACCTGTCCCGACAAAGCGCGCAGGGATCCCGGAGCGCTGGGCCGCCTCCAACAAAGACAGGCATGCGCTCATCTTGCCGACAGCCATATCGGTGCCAACCGCCAGAAACCGCCGACAGGGGAGTGCTGCGGCGCGTGCCTGGCCAACGTTGAGACCTTCCGGCTCCCGGCGAAGATCCCAGATCCAACGGTCAGGCCAGCAGGCTTCCGCCAGCTCAGGATCATCGGCCAGCCGGGTGTGGAGTCCGCTGGCGAGGTGAAGGCCGGCGAGCAACGCCGCCAAGGCATCGTGGCGGACAGGATCAGGCAGCCGCCCCCCCGAGGGAGCCAGGCCGACCACAGCGACCTCAGGCTTGTAGGGCAGCGCCGCAGCCAAATCCGCCACCACCGGCACGTCACGCTCGATACCGGTGACGGATTGCAGAGACTGGCCCGCATGGTCGGGATCGATCACCGCGACGATCGGACCAGCACGGTGGCGGAGCATGGCCAGACCGGTCTTGCCAGTGAGGCTGGCCAATCCGCCGTGTTGGAGCAGCACCAACCGCAGCTCCCGAAATCCCGACGGCGCCTGAATCCCGCTCATCACGCCGCTGTGCCTCCTACAGGACGGATCCCCAATCCAGCCATAGCCGAAGGTCGCAAACGATCGTTCTGCAACTCAAGGCCCACAAAGGGGTCATCCACCAAGTTGAGGTGGCTGTCGAGATCCGGCCAACGAATCAGAGGCAACATCTGGGCCGCTGCGCCGTTCAACAACGAGCTGTCGGAGTAACACCCCACCATCAGGTCCAGCCCCTTCGTCTGCGCCACCTGGGCCATCAGCAGTGCCTGACTGAGCCCGCCGGTCTTCAGCAGCTTGAGATTTACACCATCCACCACGGGAGCCAGGCGCAGCAGATCGTCCAGATCCCAGCAACTTTCATCCGCCACCAGGGGCATCGAACAGTGGGGGTGAAGCGCCGCGAATCCCGCTGTGTCCTGCGTGGGATCCAGATCGGGAGCCAGGGGTTGCTCCAGCAGCACCACCCGGTGTGCGGCCAGGGGCTCCAGCATTCGCCTGGCCTGATCCACGGTCCATCCGCCGTTGGCATCCACCTGCAGTTCGATGGCCACACCCTGCCGCTGGGATCGATCCGTGATGGCTTGGGCCACCGCCTCCAACAGGCTGAGGTCGTGGTCCAACCCGTCAGGGCTGCCCAGCTTGAGCTTCACCCGCGTCGCCGGCAGCTGCGTCCACCAGCGTTCGAGACGATCCAACACGGCATCCACTGAAGCCAGTCCCAGGGTGACGCTGGTGGCCACACCCTCGGCTGGGTCCAATCCCCAGAGCCGCCACAGCGGATGGCCGAGCCGTTGCCCATGCCAGTCCCACAAGGCCAGGTCAATGGCACAACGGGCCGGGGGACTCAGGGAGGCAAGCAGGGGCTCGAACCGTTGCGGACGGTGGGGATCCAGAGCTTCCAGTTGCGGCAACAGCGCCAGCAGCTCCTGTTCCACAGCCTCAAGGGCAAAGGCACGGTGGCCGGTCTCAAATCCACCGGTCTCGCCGCGACCCACCAGCCCCTCACCTTCCAACCTGAGCTGCAACCGCACCACGGCAGCGGTGGTGCCCCGGCTGATCGTGAGGGGCACGGCCTTGGTGAGCGAAAACCGTGTGAGGGCCCAGCCCATCGCCGTCCGGCTGTCAATCTCCAAACTGACACAACACCGCTGTGACTCACACTGAGAAGGCTTGAGCCAGAGATTTGGTCGCCTCCGCCCCCCTCGCCACTGACGCCACCGCCAACCCCCAGCGGGGCAGCTATTGGATCACCACGTTCGGGTGCCAGATGAACAAGGCGGATTCCGAACGGATGGCGGGAATCCTGGAGGCCATGGGCTATCGGGAGGCGTCAGCCGAACTGGATGCCGATCTGGTGCTCTACAACACCTGCACCATCCGGGACAACGCCGAGCAGAAGGTTTACAGCTACCTCGGCAGACAGGCCCAGAGGAAACGCAGCAACCCCAATCTCACCCTGGTGGTGGCGGGCTGCGTTGCTCAGCAGGAGGGCGAATCCCTGCTCCGGCGGGTGCCGGAGCTGGATCTGGTGATGGGACCGCAACACGCCAATCGGCTTGAAACCCTTCTGCTGCAGGTGGACAGCGGTCAGCAGGTGGTCGCCACCGAAGACCACCACATCCTTGAAGACATCACCACGGCCCGCCGGGACAGCAGCATCTGCGGCTGGGTGAACGTGATCTATGGCTGCAACGAACGTTGCACCTACTGCGTGGTGCCCTCCGTGCGCGGCAAGGAACAATCACGGCTGCCCCAGGCGATCAAGCTGGAAATGGAGGGTCTTGCCGCCCAGGGCTACAAGGAAATCACCCTGCTCGGCCAGAACATTGATGCCTATGGCCGGGATCTGCCGGGCATCACGCCGGAGGGTCGCCGCCAACACACCCTCACCGATCTGCTCCATCACGTTCACGACGTGGAGGGCATTGAACGGATCCGTTTTGCCACCAGCCATCCGCGCTACTTCACCGAGCGGCTGATCGATGCCTGTGCCGACCTGCCCAAGCTCTGTGAACACTTCCACATTCCGTTTCAGAGCGGGGACAACGACGTGTTGCAGGCCATGGCCCGGGGCTACACCGTTGAGCGCTACCGGCGGATCATCGACCGCATCCGTGAGCGCATGCCCGATGCCTCCCTCAGTGCCGATGTGATCGTTGCCTTCCCCGGAGAGACGGATGCGCAGTACCGCCGCACCCTCGATCTGATCGAAGAGATTGGCTTCGATCAGGTGAACACAGCGGCCTATTCACCCCGGCCCAATACTCCTGCAGCCAATTGGGACAACCAGCTGCCAGAAGAGGTGAAGGTGGAACGCCTGCGCGAAATCAATGCCCTGGTGGAACGCTGCGCTCGCAAAGCCAATGCCCGCTACGAGGGGCGCACGGAAGAAGTGCTTGCGGAGGGCATCAATCCCAAAGACCCATCACAGCTGATGGGGCGTACCCGCACCAATCGCCTGACCTTCTTCAGTGCCACCGGAGCAGATGGTCATGCCAACAAACCTGGCGATCTTGTTCAGGTGCGCATCGATGCGGTGCGCTCCTTTTCGCTCAGCGGCAGCCCCCTGCCCCACTGAGCACAACGCTGATACCTTTGGCGCTCCCACCGCTCAGGGGTCGCAGCATTCATGCCGTCCAGTCCCATCACGGTCGGCCTCGTCTTTGGAGGCCGCTCTGGAGAGCACGACGTTTCGATCCGATCTGCAGCGACTGTCGTTCGCGGCCTGCGCAGCGGTGAAAACACCGAGCGCTACACGGTGCAGCCGATCTACATCGACCGTGATGGTCGCTGGTGGGGAACAGATCTGGCCGAGGCAACCCTGACCTCTGAAGTCGCACCGGAGCTCACAACACCTAGGCCACCCTCAGGATTCCAGGGGTTCCCGGAGGGCTGCGATGCGATCGACCTCTGGTACCCGGTGCTGCATGGTCCCAACGGCGAGGACGGAACGATTCAGGGGTTGTTTCAGCTAACCGGCAAACCCTTCGTGGGCGCCGGCGTGCTCGCCTCAGCCGTCAGCATGGACAAACAGGCGATGAAATCTGCTTTCTCCAGCGCCGGGCTGTCCCAGGTGCCCTATGTGGCTCTTCACGCGTCGGAACTCGAGGACGCCAAGAGCCGATCGGCTCTCTTGGACCGGATTGAACGCGAACTGAACTACCCCTGTTTTGTGAAGCCGGCCAATCTCGGCTCATCAGTGGGCATCAGCAAAGTGCGTTCCCGCCAAGAACTGGAAGCAGGACTCGAGCAGGCAGCAGCACTCGATCCGAGGCTGGTGGTGGAGCAGGGCGTCAACGCCAGAGAAGTGGAATGCGCCGTTCTGGGGAGACGAACGCTCGAAGCATCGGTGATCGGGGAGGTTCGTTTTGATGCGGACTGGTACGACTATGAGACGAAATACACCGCAGGTCGCAGCACCACGTTGATTCCAGCTCCCTTGCCTGATCCGGTGCGTGACCGCATCCGTGAGCAGGCCTTGCAGGCCTGTGCAGCTGTTGGCGTTCACGGCATGAGTCGGGTGGACTTCTTCTACGACGAGACCAACGATCAGCTGTGGATCAACGAAATCAACACCCTGCCTGGTTTCACGGCCCAGAGCATGTTCCCGATGCTGTGGGCCGCCAGCGGCGTAACACTCGAACAGTTGGTGCACAAACTGATCCAAACAGCAGGAGAATGAGAGCAGCGTCCTTCGCCTGACCCATGAGCCACGGACTGCTCTGGTTTCCTTTGCTACTGGCCTTTGTGCTGCTGGCATCGCTCGGATGGCTGGAACGCCGGCGCCAAACCCTGTTTCGCGCCTGGGCCGAAGGCTCCGAACTCGCCAAGCTCGACGGTTGTGGTGGTGCGCGTCTGAAAGACGGTGCACTGCACTGGAGCAGCTTCGAAGCAGGCAGCTTTCAGGATCAGGGCTCGTTTGATGTCTGCAAACTCGAACTGGTGGAACTGATGTCGCTGGCCTCCGGTGATGCGCCACTCACCGATGAATCCCAGGGGCGTTGTCGGCTGCGCCTCGTTGGCAAGGATCTGCAGATGGATGTGCCCTTCTCTGATGCGGACCGCGCACGCAGCTGGGGTGAGCAACTGATGGCGCGGGCCCGGTGCGACCTTTGAGTCGGGTCTCGACCGATACCCAGTCCTCCCAACGGCCGGTTTCCGCTCAGGTGGCCCGTCGCAGGGAGCTGCGCCGGGAGCGTCGGCAGGTTCTTTTGCTCCAGCTCTGGCGCTTGGTGGCCTTGCTGCTCCTCGGTGGAGGATGCACATGGATCCTCTTGCGCCATGGCTGGACGCTGCGGAGCTCCGATGTGATGGTCCTAACCGGCGGCGCTGCCCTCGAGACCAGCCAGGTAGTCGAGGCGGCCAAGCTGCGCTTTCCCTCACCCCTGCTGGAGATCAGTCCCAGGGCACTTGAAAACCAGCTGGTCAGGGAGCTGCCCGTGCGAGCTGCTCAGGTGGAGCGCCGAATACTGCCCGCTCGCCTCATCATCAGCCTGAAACCCGAGATTCCCGTTGCCAAGGCGATGCGTCAGGGTCCCGACGGACGGGAGAGGGGACTGCTGAACGCCGACGGGCAATGGATTCCCCTCAGCGAAGCATCACCAGAACCGCTCACCAACATCATGGTTCGCGGTTGGAACGATCGGAAAAGCGGCCAGATCGCCGCATTGCTAAAACAACGGGATCGCTTCGAGGGGAGACTGAAAGCGATCGTGCTTCACCCCGATGGCAGCGTCAGTCTGATCACCACGGGATTGGGCCGAATCGACCTCGGAGGCGAATCAGCCCTGATGAACACCCAGATCGACACGATCGTCCACCTCAACAAGACGTTGCCGAAGCACCTGCGCCAGACCCATCAAAGCAACCTTGATCTCAGCAATCCCGAGCGACCGGAGCTGCAACTGCCGTCGCCACCTGCGACCAAGAAAGTCCAAACCCAACCCTGAAACATGAGGGTTGAAAATCCGGAGACCACAACCTCAGGGCCTGGTTTGTGATCAGTTGAAGCCGAGACCAGGCTTCAGGGACATAATGCAACGCAACCACACGGTTCTGCCTCGACGATGGAGATGGTGAGCGGCTCAGGGTCTTACACGGCAGCGGGAATCCAGCCCAGCCAGTCCGCCCGCATCGAGGTCATCGGCGTTGGCGGCGGTGGCAGCAATGCCGTCAACCGCATGATCCTCAGTGACCTTGAAGGGGTTGGCTACCGCGTTCTCAACACCGACGCGCAGGCCCTAATCCAGTCGCAAGCGCAGCAACGTCTGCAGTTGGGGCAGACCCTGACGCGCGGGCTTGGCGCCGGCGGCAATCCCACCATCGGCCAGAAAGCAGCCGAGGAATCCCGCACAGATCTCCACGACGCACTGCAGGGCTCCGATCTTGTGTTCATTGCCGCTGGCATGGGCGGTGGAACGGGCACTGGTGCCGCACCAGTGGTCGCCGAAGTCGCCCGTGAAGTCGGTGCTCTCACCGTGGGCATCGTGACCAAGCCGTTCAGCTTCGAGGGCCGTCGTCGCATGCGTCAGGCCGACGAAGGCATCACTCGTTTGGCGGAACATGTGGACACCCTGATCGTGATCCCCAACGACCGCCTGCGTGATGCCATCGGCGGGGCCCCCCTTCAGGAGGCCTTCCGCAGTGCGGACGACGTCCTGCGCATGGGCGTCAAGGGCATAAGTGACATCATCACTTGCCCTGGACTGGTGAACGTTGACTTTGCGGACGTTCGCTCCGTGATGACTGAAGCGGGCACGGCACTCCTGGGCATTGGCATCGGTTCCGGCCGCTCCAGAGCCGTGGAAGCAGCCCAAGCCGCGATTGCGAGCCCACTGCTGGAAACCGAGCGCATCGATGGTGCGAAGGGCTGTGTGATCAACATCAGCGGCGGCAAGGACATGACCCTGGAGGACATGACCACTGCTTCTGAGGTCATCTACGACGTCGTTGACCCCGAAGCGAACATCATCGTGGGCGCTGTGGTGGATGAAGCCCTCGAAGGCGAGATTCACGTCACGGTGATCGCCACAGGATTCGAAAACAAGCAGCCTTACCGCAGCGAGCGCAGCCGCTCGATGCCATCCATGGCAAACCGTGCAGAACCGGAAGAGAACGGCGCCCGCATTCCTGAATTCCTGCGTCGCCGTCAGCAACAGGACAACGGCAGCTTGTGAGACCCCTGTCAGACCCCGCGGTCTGAAAACTCATTTGAATGTGGTGACCCGGAACCCACGCCTGCCCTGAGCATCCCGTGTGGCTGCTCCCTTCCGGTCCTGACCAGATTTGGGCGTCAGAGCCGCATGGGCCCGAATCGGCTGAATGCTAGCAATGAGCCCCCGAGGGGTTCTGAAGCTGCATGCGTCCTTCTGATCTGACCCGCTTCAAGCAGAAGGGCCAACCCATCGCCGTACTCACGGCTTGGGACAGCCTCTCTGCAGCTCTGGCCGAAGCCGCCGGTGCAGATGTGCTGCTGATCGGTGATTCACTGGCCATGGTGGCGCTGGGTCATGCCACAACACTCCCGGTGAGCCTGGACCAGATGCTCCATCACACCCAGGCGGTGGCACGAGGATTGACGACCATGCCCGCCGATCAGCCCCTGCTGGTCTGTGACCTGCCCTTTCTCAGCTACCAATGCGGTGAAGACCGCGCCGTTGCAGCGGCAGGACGCCTGCTGAAGGAGTCCAGTGCTGCGGCGGTGAAGTTGGAGGGAGCGGAACCCGAGGTTGTCGCCGTGATCGACCGTCTGGTGCGCATGGGCATTCCCGTGATGGGGCATCTGGGGCTCACGCCTCAGGCCGTGCATCGTCTGGGGTACCGCCGCCAGGCCACGGACGCCATCAGCCAGGAACGCCTGCTCGAGCAAGCATGCACCCTCGAGCAGAAGGGCTGCTTCTCCTTGGTGCTGGAACATGTTCCAGCCGAGCTGGCGTGCCGGGTGCAGCAGGCCCTGACCATCCCGGTGATCGGCATCGGGGCAGGTGATGACTGCGACGGCCAAGTGCGCGTCACGGCAGATCTGCTTGGGCTCACCGCCAAACAACCTCCCTTCAGCCCAGCACTCGTGGATGGCCGCCGACTGTTCATCGACGCGTTGAAGGGTTGGGTCAATCAGACCCGGAACCACACTCCTCCCACCAATGGGGGGATCACCCAAGCCGATAGAACCTGAATCACAGCCCTGAAAGCTCCACAGGGCTGTGTGTGAAGCGAAGCCTGGAAAGAAATAGCTGGGTTTCGAGAGAAGACAACGGTCATCCGTACCTCCGTCGTCGGCTCTCGATTTTTAGGGTCCTCGGGTCTGAATGCAGAGCTGCAACCAGACCGTTGGACGATCTCCGGTTCTGAGGGGTTCCGGAGATTTTTTATTTGCTTCCCTATGGATCAAGCTGAGATCAACAACTGGAAATCGATCGCCGAAAGCATGGAAGCCAAGGGCGATACCGAGAGCTGGTTTTACCTTCGTGCCCGTGCAATTGCTGATGGGAAGCCTGATCCCATGCCCAACATCTCAGAGTTGCTGGCTGACCCTGCTTGACCTGCTCGACAACAGGGATGGGGGTCGGCCATCGAGCCTTGGCTCCACTGTCTCAAACGTTTAGGGAGACGCGGGCGAGGGAACCCGCGAACATTCCGTCTCCCAAGCGTTTGCAGTGGTGCTAGCGCCTTAGCCATCCTCACAGCCAACTTGAGAAGATCTGGCCAAGCATTAATGCCTAATTAGATGCAACTGATACCTGGCGAGGGCCCATCCGTCAGCGATGATGGATAAGAAGGCAGTGGTGCCTTCAATGCGTCGTTTGGGGGTGGGCTGAGGGGCCTACCTCTTTTTTTTGAGATTTCGGGCGAATTCATTCACACTTCTGACCCAACCAGCCCTAAAGATCGCAAGGTCGTTGCACTCCGAGCCAAACGCAAGATCAGCCGCTGATCAATCAGATCGCTTGCTGTGACTAGCTTTGTTCTTCTAAAACCTTTTCCCACCACAGAATCACCTCAATCAACACCTGATTGCTGAGGGCCATGCCCTCGGGGTCGGTGAGACACCAACGGCCTGCCCGCTGCTGCAGCCATCCACGCTCAACGAATGGTTGCCAACGGCGCACCAGGGCATCGGCATCAAGACCTTGAAGGGTCACCCCTTCCCGGCGCCGCAGACCCACCAGCAATTGATCATCCAGGGGGAGTCCAGCCTCGGCGACTGATTCCTCAGGAGGATGATCCAGCCATTCCGCGTAGGCGGCGCGGGTGCGGGGTCGCGCCAAACGCACCCCCCAGGGTGCGGATGTCGCTCCCATGCCAAAACCCCACCAACCGGCACCACTCCAATACACCCGGTTGTGCCGGGAGGCATGGCCCGGACGGGCGTGGTTGGAAATCTCGTAGCGGCTGAGTCCAGCAGCCGCCAGCCGTTGCGTGGTCCGCTCCATCAAGGCAACGGCAAGGTCGTCCTCCGGCAGCTTCAACAGGCCAAGCGAACGTTGGCGATCAAACACCGTGCCCGGCTCCACCGAGAGGTCGTAAATCGAGAGATGGGGGGCCTGACTGGCAATGGCCTGATCCAACTGCGCATCCCACCCGGTCAGGGTCTGACCCGGGAGGTTCTGGATGAGATCGAGACTCCAAGAGATGAGCGCGCCATCGCGCCAGGCCTGAACCAGCCAGTCGATCGCCGCATGGAGGTCGCTCAGGCGATGCCGACGCCCCAGCTGCTCGAGCACCGCATCATCAAAGCTCTGCCCCCCCAGGCTGATGCGGTTCACGCCATGGGCAAGAACGGAGGCCAACTGCGCGGCATCAAAGGTGGCCGGGTCCATCTCCAGGGTGATTTCCGCACCCGGTTGAAGACCAAATTTATTGGTCAAGGCATCGAGCAGGTCTCCGATCTGATCGGGGCACAACAGCGATGGCGTTCCCCCGCCGACATACACCGTCGATAGGGGCGGACCGCTTGGGGCAGAGGCGATTTCACGGTGCAGCAGGCTTAGGTACTCACGGATCGAGCGGCTGCCAGGCCCGTTGTCGGCGCGGGCCTGGTCCCCCAGGGGAACCACGGCGAAATCGCAGTAGTAACAGCGCCGGTGGCAGAAGGGAATGTGGAGGTAGGCGCTGCGGGGCGGGATGGGATAAGGCATGCTTCTGGCATCCGGATCGAGCTGCCACGACCTGAACCCATGGTGGATCCGCTCATCCTGCTTCTGTTTGTGGTTTCCGGTGCAGCTGCCGGGTGGATGGGGATTCACTTGCTGCCCGACGGCCTGGTGAGTGCAACCACCAATGCTGAACAGTTGCGTCTCCAGCTCAGCGGAGCTGGAGGTGGCGTTGGCTTGATCGCAGGCCTGGTGTTCAAAAGGCTGCGGGTGCGCCTGATGCAACAGGTGCGCACCATGCCCACCGATCTGCTGGTGAGCCGGGCTGTCGGACTGATCCTGGGGCTGCTGGTGGCCAACCTGCTGCTGCTGCCTGTTCTGCTGCTTCCGTTTTCCGGGGGAATTGTTCTGCTCAAACCCCTTCTGGCGGTGGTGAGCAATGTCTTTTTCGGAATTCTGGGAAGCAACCTGGCGGAAGTTCACGGCCGCACGCTGCTGCGCCTGTTCAATCCCGCCAGCACGGAGGCGCTGCTGGTGGCTGACGGGGTTCTGACCCCCGCTACAGCAAAGATCCTGGACACCAGCGTGATCATTGATGGCCGGATCCGCGGAATGCTCGCCTGCGGATTGCTGGAAGGGCAAGTGATCGTTGCCGAATCGGTGATCGATGAGATGCAGCAGCTGTCGGATTCCACCAACATCGAAAAGCGAGCCAAGGGCCGACGTGGCCTGAAGCTTCTGAAGGATCTGCGGGAAACCTACGGGCGGCGGTTGGTGATCAACAGCACCCGTTACGACGGCAAGGGAACTGACGACCGACTGTTGCAGTTGGCATCAGACACCGGCGGCACGCTGGTGACCGCAGACTTCAACCTGGCGCAGGTGGCCCAGGTCAAAGACCTGAAGGTGATGAATCTGAGTGAGCTGGTGATCGCGTTGCGGCCTGAAGTGCAACCCGGCGACGAGCTCAAACTCAAGATCGTGCGTGAGGGCAAGGAGGACAGCCAGGGGGTCGGCTACCTCGATGATGGAACGATGGTGGTGGTCAACGAGGCGAAATCGCTGATCGGCCAACGCAAACCGGTGGTGGTGACCGGTGCCCTGCAAACCCCAACCGGCCGCATGGTGTTCGCACGGTTGGACGAGAACGATGCATCAACCGACACCAAGCCTTCATCCAAATCGAAAAGTCAGGGGAAACCGGCCAAAACCAGCAACCGCAAGCCCGCTGACCCCGGCTAGGCTCGCCCCACCGCGATGGTGGAGATGACAACTTCGGCCCCGTACTACGGCGACAGCGCCGTGATGCGTACACCACCTCCAGACCTTCCCTCACTCCTGCTGAAGGAGCGGATCGTCTATTTGGGCTTGCCCCTGTTCTCTGACGACGACGCCAAGCGTCAGATGGGCATCGACGTGACTGAGCTGATCATTGCTCAGCTGCTTTATCTGGAATTCGACAACCCAGAGAAGCCGATTTACTTCTACATCAACTCCACTGGAACCAGCTGGTACTCAGGTGAAGCGATCGGCTTCGAGACCGAAGCCTTCGCCATCTGCGACACCCTTCGCTACGTGAAGCCTCCGGTGCACACCATCTGCATCGGCCAGGCAATGGGTACAGCCGCTGTGATCCTCTCGGCAGGTACGAAAGGTCAACGGGCCGCTCTCCCGAACTCTTCCATCGTCCTGCACCAGCCGCGCAGCGGTGCCCGCGGCCAGGCGACGGACATCCAAATCCGTGCCAAAGAAGTGCTGCACAACAAGCAGGCGATGCTTGAAATCCTCTCCACCAACACTGGACGGTCTGTGGAAGAGCTGAGCAAGGACTCCGACCGGATGAGCTACCTGACCCCCCAGCAAGCCGTTGAGTACGGACTCATCGACCGCGTGCTCAGCAGCCGCAAGGATCTGCCTGGCAATCCCCCCGTCTGACCGACGGCATCAGACCCAACCCTCCTGCACTTCTTTTTTCTACGTTCTGAACCATGCCGATCGGTACCCCCAGCGTTCCCTATCGCCTGCCCGGCAGCCAGATGGAGCGCTGGGTCGACATCTACACCCGTCTCGGGGTGGAAAGGATCCTCTTCCTCGGCTCTGAAGTGAATGACGGCATCGCCAACAGCCTGGTGGCCCAGATGCTCTATCTCGACTCGGAAGACAGCAGCAAGCCTATTTACCTGTACATCAACTCCCCCGGTGGCTCCGTCACGGCTGGACTGGCGATCTACGACACCATTCAGTACGTCAAGAGCGAGGTGGTGACCATCTGCGTTGGCCTTGCTGCATCCATGGGCGCCTTTCTTCTCGCCGCTGGCACCAAGGGCAAGCGGGTTGCCCTGCCCCACAGCCGGATCATGATTCACCAGCCCCTCGGCGGCACCAGCCGTCGCCAGGCCAGTGACATCGAAATCGAAGCACGGGAGATCCTGCGGATGAAGGAGATGCTCAACCGCTCCTTATCCGACATGAGTGGCCAGAGCTTCGACAAGATCGAGAAGGACACCGACCGGGACTACTTCCTCAGTGCCGAAGAAGCCAAGGAATACGGCCTGATCGACCGCGTCATCTCCCATCCGAACGAGGCCTGAACCGAACGGGGCAGGCCGCTGCGTAAGCTCGTCCACTGCAGTGTTCCGCAAGCCCGCCCCGGATGGCCCAGCTCTTTTACGACTCCGACGCCGATCTCGGTCTGCTGAACGGCAAGACCGTGGCCATCATTGGTTATGGCTCCCAGGGTCATGCCCACGCTCTGAACCTGAAGGATTCAGGCGTGAACGTGGTAGTGGGCCTCTATGACGGCAGCCGCTCCGCTGAGAAAGCCAAGGCAGACGGTCTAGAAGTGCTGAGCGTGGCCGATGCCTCAGCCAAGGCCGACTGGATCATGGTCTTGCTGCCCGACGAATTCCAGAAGGACGTTTACGAGAAGGAAATCGCACCCCACCTCAGTGCAGGCAAGGTGCTCAGCTTTGCTCACGGCTTCAACATCCGTTTCGAGCTGATCAAGCCTCCCGCCGATGTGGATGTGGTCATGATCGCCCCCAAGGGCCCCGGCCACACCGTGCGCTGGGAGTACCAGAACGGCCAGGGCGTGCCCGCCTTGTTCGCCATCGAACAGGACGCCTCCGGCAACGCCCGCGGCATGGCCATGGCCTACGCCAAGGGAATCGGTGGCACCCGTGCTGGAATCCTGGAGACCAACTTCAAGGAAGAGACCGAAACCGATCTGTTCGGTGAACAGGCTGTGCTGTGTGGCGGTCTGTCCGAACTGGTGAAGGCTGGTTTCGAGACCCTGGTGGAAGCGGGTTATCAGCCCGAACTGGCTTACTTCGAGTGCCTGCACGAGGTGAAGCTGATTGTGGATCTGATGGTGAAGGGAGGACTGACCTCCATGCGCGACTCGATCTCCAACACCGCGGAATACGGCGATTACGTCAGCGGCCCCCGTCTGATCACCGCCGACACCAAGGCTGAGATGAAGCGCGTTCTGGCGGACATCCAGGACGGCACCTTCGCCAGGAACTTCGTGGCCGAATGCGAAGCCGGCAAGCCTGAAATGAAGAAGGTGCGCGACCGTGATTCCCAGCACCCGATCGAGAAGGTGGGCAAAGGCCTGCGCTCGATGTTCAGCTGGCTGAAGGACGCCTGATCCAGAGCAAGCGCTGAACAGCCGGTGGCATCAAACACCATCACCCACCTCACCCCCCGCTCTGTTGCCCTAACGGCGCATAGCGGGGATTTTTGTTGGTTTCTGGCCACGCCCCTCCCATGAGCTCAGAAGCGGTGGGAGGCCTACTGGTGCTTGGGGCAGCACTGCTGGACCAGCTGATCGGTGACCCGCGCCAGTGGCTCCACCCCGTGGTGGTAATGGGGTGGAGCATTCAGCAGTTGCGCCATTGGGTCGAACCATGGGCGGGGGACCATCCAATCAAGCTGCGGATCGGGGGAGGCTTGATCAGCCTGATCCTGGTGCTTGGCAGCGTCCTGACGGGCTGGTGTCTGGAGCGGCTGCTGTGGCTTCCCTCCCCATGGGGATGGCTCAGCCTTCCGTTACTAACCCTGAGCCTTGCAAGCGCCCTGGCGGCTCGCAGCCTCAGGGACAGCGTGCTCGCAGTGCTGAATGTGCTGCCATCAGCGGCGGAGGGGGATCTCAAACCAGCCCGCCGGAACTTGAGCTGGATCGTTGGACGAGACGTTCAAAGCTTGAATCGAGAGGGACTGCTCAGGGCCGCAGCTGAAACAGCCTCAGAAAATGCTGTGGATGGTGTGTTCGCACCGCTGTTCTGGATGGGGATCGGTGCACTGCTGTGGATGGTCATGCCCACTGGCCCTGGTCCACTGGCGCTGGCCTGGGGCTTCAAGGCCAGCAGCACGCTGGACTCCATGCTCGGGTACCGCAGCGGTCGGCTGCGCTGGTTGGGGACAGCGGGCGCACGCCTGGATGATCTGCTCACCTGGCTGCCCTGCCGTCTAGTCATGCTGACGCTGCCCCTGGTCTGCCCTCCCTGGAGGAACTGGGCACAACGGGTCCGAGCTGCGGAACGGGATGGATCTGCAGATCCATCCCCCAATGCAGGGCGGTCGGAAGCGATCTACGCCCACTGCATCGGAATCCAACTCGGCGGAGAAAACAGATATGGAGAGCGGCTGGTTCATAAACCGCTGCTGGGGGCAGGCCAAACCATCCCCAACGTGACCCTCGTCAAAAGTGTTCTGAAGGCATCCAGCCGGCTAGAGATTGTTTGGATCAGTGTTTTTGTGATCATCCAATGGGCGATCAGCCGCTGAACACGGCTCAGTAAGCACCCCGATCCATCGGAAGGAGCAACACACCGAACGTGCGCAGGATGATGGCGAAGTCGAGACCGAAGGACCGACCACGGGCGTAGGCCAGATCAAGCTTGACGCGTTTCTTGTAACTGAGGTTGTTTCGGCCACTCACTTGCCAAAGCCCAGTCAACCCAGGACGGACTGAGGCAACTTCGTCCATGTAAGGGCCATAACGGACAAGTTCCTTGTCAACAATGGGGCGCGGCCCCACAACGCTCATTTCCCCACGCAGAACGTTCAGGAACTGCGGTAGCTCATCAAGGCTCGAGCGGCGGAGGAATCGACCCATGGGAGTGATCCGGGGATCACTCCTGAGCTTGAAGTCACGCTCGAACTCAGCGCGCAACGAGGAATCTGCCTCCAGAACACGCGCAAGAACGGCATCCGCATCCGCCCGCATGGTGCGGAACTTGATGCAGCCAAAACGCTGGTAGCTCCGGCCTACCCGTCGCTGGACGTAAAACACAGGCCCTGGCGAACTGAGCTTCACCAAGGCCGCCAAAAGCAGCAACACCGGTGAACCGATGCTGAGTACGGCCAGAGAAAACACAATGTCGCCGGTGCGCTTGAAGACGCGGCCCCAACGGTTCTGATGGCGGATCAGCGTGCCGGTCGAGAGAACCGAGGGCGGCGCTGAGATCAGCGCAAGATGAGGCTTGTACTTGCCACGGCGAGGCGCACGGCCTGCGGTCTGAATTAAGGAAGGCCGGGAGGCCGAGGTCAAAGGCTCAACCTGGGACTCACCACACTCAACGTCACAAGCGGAGCCCTGGCATCTCCGCAGGGTCACTCGCTGCAACGGCACAGCCCCGTTGATGGGCGCTCCATACTTTTCGCAGAGCGGATTCAAAGCGCGCCGCGAAGGCTTCCGGTCGAAAGCGCTCGGCCCAGGCACGAATGGCTTCCGCATCCAGAGAGCGCCAAAGTCGATCTTGCTCAAACCACTCCACGGCCTTCACCAACGACTCCACTGTTTGTTCCGGGAACAACACCCCAGTGGGCTCAGGAATCCCGGCAGCTGCACAACGCACCGTGTCCAACAAACCACCCCGGCCCAAACCGATCACCGGCGCTCCGGACGCCATCGCTTCCACCGGAGCGATGCCGAAGTCTTCAAGACCGGCATACACAAAGGCCCGACAACGGGCCATGAGCTCTTCCACCTGCTGCTGGGACTGACGGCCAAGCAAGGTGACCGTTGGACCTGCCAAGGCCTCCAATCGCGCCCGCTCCGGACCATCCCCCACCACAAGAAGAGGTAGACCCAAGCGGTTGAAGGCTTCCACCACCAGATCCACCCGCTTGTAAGGAACCAAACGGCACAGACAGAGGTAGACGTCGTCTCGATCGGCGTTCCAGCGAAAGCGCTCCACTTGCACGGGGGGATGGATCACGCTGGCTTCGCGACCCCAATACTTGCGGATTCGACGGGCCGTGAAACGGGAGTTGGCAATGAGGTGATCCACCCTCTGAGCACTGAGCTGGTCCCATTGCCGCAGAGCATGCAACTGCCAGCGAATCAAGGGGCCGAGGCCACGCCGCGCCAAGGCCGAGCGGGAAAGATAGGCATGCATCTGGTCCCAGGCGTATCGCACCGGGGTGTGCACGTAGCTGACATGCAATTGCTCTGGGCAGGTGAGCACACCCTTGGCCACAAGATGGCTGCTGCTGATCACCAACTCATATGAACCGAGATCAATCTGTTCGATCGCAAAGGGCAACAGCGGCAGATACTGCTGCACGTGGCTGCGGCCCCATGGAAGTGTCTGAATCGGACTCGTAAAAACTGATCGACCATGCAACCAACTGCCTGACCGCCGGGACTCAGCATCGATCAAAGCGGCAAGCTGAGGCTCACAACCGAAACGCTGAAGAAGAGCATCAACCTCTTGAACAACCTGTTCAGCTCCGCCGACTGAGCGGGGCGAAAACCATTCATGAACCAGAGCGATGCGCTGCGGGAGGGAATCTGAAGCCGAGACCATCCCTCTGGAATGACGAACGCTACAAAGTCTCTCAGCTCATTGCAGACGAAGGCCAGGGTCACGATGCTGGTAATCATGTCCAGCACGAACCTCACCATCAACATCCTCCTAGAGGAAGCGTTGAACGAACCGGACATCGGCACAACGAGCCGATTTCGCTGGCATGCCACTGCGGTGGGTATTGCAGCGCTTTGGATTGACAAAGATCCACCATCAACTCCCCCCTTTGAGGACGCACTAAATGAAGGGCTCAATGTGGGACTCGACCTCAGCCGAGAGGAACGAGAATTCCATCAAGTGGAACAGGGGCTGGTGCTTTTATTCCATTCATGAAAAGCCGCAGTAGATGGGGGTGGGGAACTGGTTAACATTCACTACTGACACTCCCAATCGATTTGGTTAACTTGCGTTAAAGGGCACTAAGTGGCTTGGGAAGCTTCAGAACAGAAAATCAACCCAAGTGAGTTAGCCTGTTTTCTTATCAAACCCCCTTAAACATTTTCTGGCATCAAAGTGATTCATCTAGATCCAGATTTCAAAAGCCTGAGTGAAAATCAGCGTACTGTGGCCTTGAAATGTCTGTATGGACTAACGAGACACGCTAACGAACAGCGAAGCTCAGGCCTGACGCAAATCCATTTGATTCATGCCATCGGATCAACCTTGCTTGGAGTTGATCTGGATGTTCAGGACGCAGCAGTCGATAACGATTCGCTAAGTAAACTCACAGAAGAGTTCAAAGAAATCAGCGAACCTGTTCGCCATCGCCTCTTTCAACTTTTTACTCTTGCCGAACTGGTGCTTGACCCTTTGCCAGTGCAGGCAACAGAAACTTTAAAACATGCTGCAGAGGCACTGGGTGTAAAAGATGACTTTATTGAGATTGCGCGTGAATACAGTCAAGGTGCTTACGGAATAGCCGCTTCGGATCTGGCACGCAAGGGATACATGGGAAATCCAGATCTGGTTAAACAGGGCGGACAATTAATGCATGTACATAAAACACTGACAGATCCATTTGAGGTGGATGAAGATGATCCAGAATTATTGGGTCAATGGTTGGCTCTTGAAAATTGCCCAGAGGGTTCGCTCGGTCGCATTATTTGGGAGTACTACCAGGGCCGTGGATTTATTTTTACAGGACAAAAGGGGAGCGTAAACCCATCGATTGCCCAGCATGATTGGATTCACCTGCTTTGTGATTACAACACCACCATTGAGGGAGAACTCGAAGTTTTTTCATTCATTGGATCGGCGATTCCAGATATCAAAGGATTTTCCTTCTTGGTTGCCATTATCAGTTTATTTGAAACAGGAAGACTAGAATCTTGGGGAGGGGGTGTACTAAACGCAGACAAAGGGCACCTCGATCTTCCTGGAATGCCAGAAAGAGTTGCGGATGCAATTCGACGAGGTCGCGAGTGCAATAGGGATGTGATGTACGGGATTGATTACTTTCAATACAAGAATCATCCAATAGACGAAGTACAAAAAACTCTAAATATAGTTCCAAAGGATCCAGAAATTAAGTCGCCCGGGGTGTGGCATCCAAACGGAATAACATCTTACCAAAGAGAACATGGCGACCCCCGATATCAACCAGATTTGCCAAAATGAATAATTTACCAGAAAGAATTTAACACACAAGGACAGAAGTACAAAAATCAGACCAAAACAGGGATGGGGCAGGAAACAAGAGATAGAACCATGCAACAGGAACATTGCAGCAAAATAGGATGAGAAAGTTCTATAAATAAACAGAAACTAGGAAGCACACCAAGGGCCCAGAACAGTTTTGCCAATTGACTGTCCACTCAACTGAAGCTCATGGGCAATTTGAAGGTTGACCGGATTCATATATTCAAATCTTCTTCCTGTGATTGAATGAATAATTTGGCGATCGATAAGACCTGCAATAAGATCAAGAAATTCCCCTTGTGTAAGTATGTCACTAGTCTGGTAAAGGGACTTAGTGAAGACATACTCCCAACTAAGTGATACTGATTTTTGCTTGAACAAAGAAGTATCAATATTTACAGCTTCGTCAATAATGGCCACATGTCCAAATGGCGATATTGATTTCAGTATTGGTTTGAAGTGCGATGAAGCTTGATTAAGACAAGCAACATAGCGTGGGGAAAAATGTAAATCTGATAGCTGAGTATCCAAGGGAAGGCGATGATTGATTACATCATCGGCTCCCATCCTTTGTACCCAGCTTAATGATTCAGGTCGAGAAGAAGTAGCAACAACATTCATACCAAACACAGATTTTGCGAGTTGGATAACCATCGAGCTAACTCCGCCCGCACCACCGATAACCAATAAGTCGGATGCATTTGATGTGAAGGGTTCTAGATGAAAGCAATCTAGAAGGATCTCCCAAGCTGTAAGGCTTACTAAAGGATATGAGGCAGCTTCCAGGTGAGAAAGCGAAGAGGGTTTTTGACCAACAATTCGCTCGTCTACAATATGATACTCACCATTAGATCCTTGACGATTAATCTGTCCAGCATAGAAAACCTCATCACCAATCTTAAAGCGAGAAACTGAGGAGCCTACATCAACTACTATTCCAGAAGCGTCATAACCAAGTACAAGAAAACCTGAAGAAGGAGACTTGAAGTAACGCCTTTTTGTATCAACCGGATTGACAGATACAGCGCAAATTTTTACAAGGAGATCATTTTCTCGTAAATGCGTAGAGTGGACCAAACGCTCTTCAAATACGTCTGAAATCCAATCGCCATGTGAATCAGTCTGACGATTCAAACCAATTACTGTGAAATCACTAATCATTGTGTGGCATTCCTATACATAACATTTACTCTAATAACAATCTTCTCTTCATGAGAATGCAAAGGAGGTTGACCACTGTGAAGAACAGAAGATGGTGAAGTACCGTGCCTAAAAAACAATGCAGACCCTTTCGTCGGTGCGATATCAACAAATTTATTACCAGAGTAAAGGCGCGTAACTGCTGAATCTGACGAATGGTTAGTTAAATAAATAAGCATAGATAGCTTGGATGTCAAACCATTCCAAGTCATTAGTGCAGATGTAACTTTGTCATAATAATAGCCAGGCCATTCACCATCTATATGAGGCTTAAATTGTTGATTAGAACCTAAATAACGATATACATTAAGTCTATGACTTAACAAACCCGCAAAAGTAGAGCCATCAATAGATTTAGGGATGAAGGGATAGATTGTCTTACATATAGAATCCATCATGTCACGAGTTGCAATCCAGTGGAC
>ENA-OSEY01000972-OSEY01000972.1-marine-metagenome-genome-assembly--contig:-NODE-972-length-20299-cov-4.191969_pt1 | contig 20299 bp, 19 predicted proteins | sample MGYA00248465_ERZ534230 | MGnify/ENA primary metagenome ERZ534230 (study PRJEB26409, sample SAMN06344110) | marine metagenome | isolation source: Sea water from surface | place: Atlantic Ocean:Southern...
AAAGCCAAGTTTCTTGAAATAGAACAACAATTAATTTTAGATCTGAAATTTGATGAGATTATTCTTGCTACTGGTGGCAGTGTGATTTTTTCCGAAGAGGCTATGAATCATATTTGTAGAAATTCATCAGTCCTCTATTTGAAGGTTAGATTTGAAAAAATTCAAGAAAGGGTAAGAAATTTTGACAACAGAGGATTCATCAAAGACTCAGACCAAACGTTAGAACAAGCTTTCCAATTTAGAGAGCATCTTTATGAAAAATATGCAGATCATGTTATTGATAATGAAGATAGTATTGAAGTTTGTTTAAAAAAAATTGAGGAACTGTTAGAGAATTAAAAAATTTCTTTTATTTCCTATCTTAAGGTTCAATATCTCTCGGTTACAAATTTTATGGAGTTTTCGGCTACGTCTACCATAAGATCTACATCAGAGTCCTCCACGATGAAAGCTGGTCCTAGACATATGATATCTCTGTAAACACCCGTTCCTCCGGGATAAAGAAACACACCTTCTTGAAGACCTTTTTGCATAATCTGACTAGTTATCTTTTCTTCCTCAGGGAAAGGAATCAAATCCTCTTTATTTTGAACAATCTCTATCCCTATGAGCAATCCTTTTCCTCTTATTTCTGCAACATGTGGATGTTGACCAAGCCTTTGATTCAATTTTTTAAGAACCTTATCACCCATAGGTTTTACTCTTGCACATAATTCTTCTTTCCTGAGAATTTCAAGCACTTTACTAGAAGCGGCACATGATTGAGGTAGGGCAGCGAAAGTATGAAACATAACTTCATATCCAGCTTTTTGAATCGAGTCCGCAATTTTATCTGTACTGTAAGTACCGCCAATTGCAGCATAGCCTCCACCCATTCCTTTTCCAGCTATCAAAATATCTGGCTTTAGACCATACATGTTGCTTGCAAAATCAGCACCAACCCTTCCAAATCCTGTCATAACTTCATCTGCTATTAGCAAAATATCATTTTCTTTTAATATTTCTTCTGCTTCCAACCAATACCCTTCCGGTGGAGTAATTGCGCCTCCACTAGAACCATTTATAGGCTCCATAAGTAGAGCTGCAATTTTATTGGCTCCTAATGTTTTGATTGTTTCTCGAAGATTGTCTAAATAATAATCTTTAGCATCAGGGTGAAAACTGCCAAGTGGACATCTCAGTGGATACGGTGTCTCAATTGTTGTTGGTTCTGGCACATAACTCTCCAACCCTCTTTTCCTTGCAACATGACCTGAAATTCCAGACATATTCAGGGTAGTTCCATGATAAGAAAGACTTCTAGTGAGAATGATGTTTTTTTCGGGCTTTCCTCTGCTCGCTTGATACTGAATTGCAAGCTTTACCGCAGATTCATTTGCTTCAGATCCACCCGATGAAAGATGAATTCTGGATAAGTGGGGAGGAAGCCAATACTCTCTCAGTTCGTCAAGGAGGGCTTCTCTTTCTGGCGTTAAGAAAGGAGGCAATATATATGAGTTATTTTTAACAGCATCTGCAACTGCGTGGGCTACCTCTTCTCTGCCATAACCAATGTTACTTACAATTGCGCCTCCTGCAGCATCAAGGATTTTTTGTCCTTCCTTGGTATATAAATACATCCCCTCAGATTTCTCAAACTCAATTCCCCAAGTTTGTTTAAGAAAGGGCCATTTAATTAGTTCTTCATTTTGCATTTTAAAATCCAAATACTATGTCATAAATGATTAGGGCAGCCATACTCAATTGTAAAATCAAACTGATCCAAAGAATAATTATTGTTGAAAGTTTTGGCTGCAAAGCAGGTTCTAACTTGTTGATTAAATACAGCGCGCCGATATTTACTATAGGCAAGCCTAATGCTGCCCAAATACCCGCAATAAGCAATAAAGTTAATGGATTTGGAAGAATAAAGTAGAACAACCCTGATAGGAAAGGTATTCCAAAGGCAACCAGCTTTATTAGGTTATTTCTTGTATCCTCCTTTTCTTTAACTAGCCCCATCGATATTAAGTAATCCGAAATAGTTCTTGTAAATGCTGCAGTCCCAGATAGAAGAGTTGAGAAAAGAACAAAGAATGCCAAAATAATAAAAAGCCATTTAGCCCAACCTCCTAATACTAATGAGAACATATTTTGCAATGCACTAATTACATCGACCTCCCAAAAAGAACTTGTTGCCAATATTTCTTGCAACTCATTTACATTATTTAGAACTCCTGCTCCTAAAAAGAAAAAAGGCAAGGTGCCTAATGTTATGAAAAATACTGTAACCCATACATCCGTTTGCATGGTTTTAATCCAATTTTGAGTTTCCTCAATATTATCCGATTTGGATCCCGCGTAACCCTTCTCCAAACACCAATAGGTGTAAGCCATAATTTCTCCGTAACTAATTCCTGTAAAACCAAATACAGCCAAGGCTAGAGGAAGATACTCAGTTGGAAAAGAGAATTTTAATCCTTCAGAGATCTGCACTGCGCTGACTTGAAATTCTGTTAACTGCATAGAAATAGCAATGAGCATGGTAATAAATGAAAAGAGCAATACCATTGCTAATAATGTCTTTTCTAGACTTCTGTAAGATCCTAGATATAAAAGTAACCACGTTATCAAACAAGAAACGCCAACCCATATTTCGACACTTAATAAAGGGAACATAGAATTTCCAGCCTCAGCAACCGCCCCAGCCAATCCGCCCATTCCTGCTATAGAAGGAATTACACCTATGAACATAAACCAGACAAGCCAAGATGTTGTTTTACCTTGAATAGTTGTTTTAAAACCTGGCATATCTGCAAATGCTTCTAAGAAAGTTTTTTTCGTAACGACTACGTATCTACTGATTTCTGCTTGGATGATGGGCTTACTCCACATGCTTAAAAGTAACCACCACAACAGGAGGAAACCTGCGGCAGCACCTAGTAAGGGTGTCATTACTATAGAACCACTTCCAACCACACTACCAGTAACTACGACGCTGGGACCGATGAATTTGAGTCTTTCCTTAAGGGTTTTCGGTGCTATTTGCATAACTTCAATAATTTTCTAGATTTTCTCACTAAATATGGAACAATTCCTCCTTTCTTTTCAGAAATTTATCAATCCATGAGATTTAAAGTCACATCTAGCCTAAATATTGAGGCTACTTTAGCGGGAAGCCCTAGTGATCCGCTCGTCATACTGCTCCATGGTGGAGGTCAGACCAGACATGCTTGGAAGGGCACCACTGAAAAGCTTGCTTCCTCTGGATTTTATGCAGTTGCTTTGGATTTAAGAGGACATGGTGACAGTGACTGGAGTGAGGAGGGTGATTACGCAATTGAGAGTTATAGGTCGGATCTTATATCTATTATCGAGGAAATAGGAAAGCCTGCTTCTCTGATTGGAGCATCTCTGGGCGGAATGGTATCTTTAAGCACAGCAGGTGATCCTGAATTCGAAAAACATTGCAGTGCTCTTGTAATGGTAGACATTGGTATATATCCCAACGAGGAGGGCTCTAATGAGGTCTTGGAATTTATGAGTTCTGGATTCAAAGGGTTTGTTTCTCTTGAGGAGGCATCAGACGCCATAGCCACTTATTTACCTCATAGAGAAAAACCAAAAGATATTTCTGGATTGAAGAAAAACCTGAGACTTAAAGAGGATGGAAAGTATTATTGGCATTGGGATCCAAAATTCATTCAATCTCGAACTTCCAATAGGACAGAACATCGGTCAAAGCATAAAACTTATGCTCAAAACGTTTGCATACCTACATTATTGATTCGTGGTGCCTTAAGTAATGTTGTAACAGAGCAAGAAGTCAAAGACTTTATGGAAACAATAAAGCATGCTGAATTTGTTGAAATTGATAAAGCAGCTCATATGATTGCAGGAGACAGGAACGATATTTTTGCTAACGCTGCAATTAATTTCTTGCAAAAGACAATATTAAATAAGTGAACACTTAAACCTTCTGAGATAATATCGAAACAATGATTATTGGTTTAACAGGAGGTATAGGTAGTGGTAAGACAGCCGTTTCTGATTGCTTTCAAGAATTGGGGATTACTATTGTTGATGCTGATCTTGCATCAAGGGTAGTTGTAGAAAAAGGAAAGCCCTCTCTTGAATCAATAAAGGAGCACTTTGGCAGCGATATCCTAAATGAATCAGGAGAACTCGATAGAGGTAAGCTTAGGGAGATAATTTTTAATTCAGATTCTGAGAAACAATGGCTTGAGTCCTTACTGCATCCAGCAATTGCAAAGCAGATCCAGCATGAATTAAGTTCATCTAAGAGTCCTTATACTATTCTCGTTTCACCACTATTATTAGAAACAAATCAAAAAGACTTTTGTTCAAAAGTTCTTGTAGTCGATGTTCCAGTAGAAACCCAAGTATCGAGAACTCTCGCAAGAGATGGCGTATCTGAAGAACAGATTAATTCAATCATTAATTCACAAATAGATAGAAATGAGCGCTTAGCTTTAGCTGATGAGGTTGTTTCAAACAACGGTACAATTGAAGACTTAGAAGTTGCAGTGAGAGAACTTCATAACAAATTCTTATCGGAAATATGATGTATGTAAAATGTCCTGAATGCGGCGAACAGGCTGAATATTCAGAAAAAAATGAGTTTAGACCTTTTTGCTCACGTCGCTGTCAACTTTTAGATCTAGGCGCTTGGGCTAGTGAAGATAGAAAGATTGCAGGTGAGAAGGTGTTTTTACCTGAAGAAGAAGATCATGACACAATGCATTAGCTCCTATAGTCGCTGTTAATCAAAACGTAATCTTCTGATAAATCTGAAGTAAGAACTTCAAACTCTGCTTTTCCTGAATATAAGACTACCTGTACATTGATCTCCCTCTTTTTCATGGCTTTTGTGGCCTTTGCTTCAGAATACTTAGAATCAATGCTGCCTTTTTTGACCAAGGGAACACCATTCACTGAAATTTGAACATCATCTATCGTTTCAATAGTCCTATCCCTTCCTACAGCGGAGAGGATTCTTCCCCAATTTGCATCACTGCCAAACATAGCAGTTTTTACGAGGGGGGATTCGGCTATAGTGAAGGCAACTGATTTAGCTTGAGTGAGATTTTTTGCTTTGCTGACAGAGATTCTAATTTTCTTTGTTGCTCCCTCAGCATCTTCAATTAACAGTTCGGCAAGTTCTTTGAATATCTCCTTAATATATTGAGCTAATTTCTTTTCAGTTTTAGAGTTAGGTTTTATTGATTTGTTTTCATTTCCGTTAACAACGAGTACAGATGAATCATTGGGAGAAGTATCACCATCAACCGTTATTGCATTGAAACTAACATCCAATGCATCCGCGTGAATTTTATTAAGTGATCTTTGATTTACCTTTGCATCTACAAAAACAAAACTCAGTAAAGTTGCAAAGTCTGGTCTGATCATTCCAGAACCTTTAGCAAAGCCAGTAATAGAATAAATCTCTTTTTCAATTTTGACCTGCTTTGAAATTATTTTAGGCTTTGTGTCTGTGGTTAATATGGCATTTGCTGCTTTTAACCAGTTCTTTCCTGATAATTTAGATTTTGCCTCTCTGAAGGCATTAAGATAATTATTCACTGGGAATGCTTCACCTATCACTCCCGTTGAAAAGGGAATAATATTTTCTTTTTTTAAATTTAAGTTGGAAGCCATTTCTTTACAGTAGAATTTAACATCTCTCATCCCTTGTGATCCTGTAGCAGCATTTGCATTTCCAGCGTTAATCAAAAAGGCTTTTTCCCCATTCGAAGAATGAGATAGATGTTCAATAGCCAATTTTACCGGTGCAGCTTTGAGTTTATTGTTTGTGAACTGACAACTTACTCTCGCAGTTTTGGGAAGCGTTATCAGTAAACTATCTTCTTTATCCCCATAACGAGTGAGACTTGAAGCTGTTCCCAGTTGAATATTTTCAATCCTCTGAATGCTCTTTGCCATTATTTTTTTTTGGCATTTTTTCTAGCCAATTTTGCTTCAGCCCTTCTCAGTCTTCTATTACCCTGCTCATTCCTAGGCTTTTCTGAACTTGAAGCAGTTGATGAAGTTGAAAGAGCTGATTCTGGACTTTCATGGCTCAAAGTTTGCTTTACATTTTGATTTGGCAAGTTTAAATCTCCGGAATCCTCTAGCTCAATTTCAACTCTAGAAAGGAATCGAATTCCCTCTAACCTTATCTTATTTAGCAAATTTTCGAATAATTCAAAGGACTCTCTTCTAAATTCTAATCTAGGATTTTTGCTTGCATAACTTCTAAGACCAATTCCCTGTCTCAAAGCATCAACCTCAGCTAAGTGATCCTTCCATGCACTATCAATAATTTGGAGCATTATTTGCTTTTCAAAATCTTTCATAACGACACCTATACTCAGACCTTTTTGTAGATAGGATTCATTAGCTATTTCTAAAATCTTTTCTTCTAATTTCTCACGTGTAATGTTTGGATTGGATGAAATCCATTCTCTAATAGGCATCTGAATACCGAAGATGTTCGAAAGGGAGCTTTCTAATATTTCTGAATTCCATTCATGAGGCTCTAACTCTCCTTGTTCTACTGAATCAAGTTCATCTGCAATGACTGTTTCTCTCATTGAATCAAGAAGATCTTTGATGGAGTCAGCTTCGAGAATATTATTTCTTTGGGAGTAGATAATTTGTCTTTGTTCATTTGCCATATCATCGTACTCAAGTAACATTTTCCTAATGTCAAAATTTCTTCCTTCAACTCTTTTTTGGGCTCTCTCTATTGCTCCACTAAGCATCCTATGTTCAATTGACTCTCCTTCTTCTAGTCCTACTCTCTGCATAATATTTTTAAATTGATCCGAGGCAAAGATTCTCATTAGATTGTCTTCCAAAGAGATATAAAATCTTGAAGAGCCTGGGTCGCCCTGTCTGCCGGAACGTCCTCTAAGTTGATTATCCATTCTCCTCGACTCATTTCTTTCGGTACCAATTACATGGAGGCCTCCTGAATTTAGTACTTCTTGATTTAATTGCTCCCAGTTAGCCTTTAATTCTTGTTTTTTTGTAAGATCGTTTTGACCAAGTTTTTCATATTCCGCCTCCCAATTACCGCCCAGAACAATATCCGTCCCTCTACCTGCCATATTAGTAGCAATAGTAACTACACCAGGTTTTCCTGCCTGAGAAATGATCTCAGCTTCTTTGGCATGATTTTTGGCATTTAGGACTTGATGAGTAATGTTTTCTCTCTTTAAGAGATTTGAGAGTAATTCAGAACTTTCTAGTGATGCTGTTCCGACTAAAATTGGATTTCCTTTTTCTTTAAATTCTTTTATTTCGCTGATAACTGCTTTATGTTTTTCATTTTGAGTTAAATAAACAAGATCATTCTTATCATCTCTGATCATCGGCTCATTTGTCGGTACTTCCAATACATTTAGTCCATAAATCTCTGCAAACTCATCTGCCTCAGTAGAGGCTGTGCCTGTCATGCCTGCAAGTTTTTCATACTGCCTAAAGTAATTCTGGAAAGTGCACGATGCAAGTGTCTGACTTTCCATCTGAATAGGAACATTTTCCTTTTGCTCAATGGCCTGATGTAATCCATCTGCCAATCTTCTTCCTGGCATAGCTCTACCAGTGTTTTCGTCTATCAAGATAACTTGCTTATCTTGAACCATATAATCAACGTCTTTGTGGAATAAAAAGTGTGCCCTCAGAGACGATTGAATATAATGAAGGAGTCTTAAGTTTCCAGATGAATAGAGACTTTGATCTTTTTCTAATAGATTATCCTCTTTTAATAGATTTTCGATAAAGTCATGCCCGAAATCAGTTAATTCCACCGATTTAGATTTTTCATCAATGACGAAATGACCTGAATCCTGCTCTGGAATGAATTCAGATTCATCACTGTCTTCTTTAATTGCTTGCTCTTTTAATTTAGGTACAAATTTACTTATTTTTTGGTAAATTTGAGCTGTGTTTTCAGCAGGACCTGATATGACTAAAGGAGTTCTTGCTTCATCAATGAGGATTGAGTCAACTTCATCAATAATTGCAAAATAATAGTCATTCATCATTCTATCTTTAGTGTTTACGACCATATTATTTCTTAGGAAGTCAAAGCCCAGTTCGTTATTGGTCGCATATATCACGTCCGCTTCGTAAGCTTTCTTGCGATCATCTATTTGCTGAGCAGGAATGATATACGAAACATTCATATCTAAATTTTCATAGATAGGCTTCATCCATTCGGCATCCCTCTTTGCAAGATAATCATTGACTGTAACAAGAATTACTTTTCTCTCAGTTATTGAATTCAGATAGGAGGGGAGAGTTGCAACTAATGTCTTTCCTTCCCCAGTTGCCATCTCTGCAATTTGACAGTTATGCAAAGCGATGCCGCCAATTAATTGACAGTCATAGTGTCTCAAGCCGAGTTGTCTTTTACTTACTTCTCTAACTACTGCGAAGGCTTCTGGTAATATCTGATCAAGGGTCTCATTATTTTTATAACGATTGATAAATTCAGATCTCTTACTTTTCAACTCTTCATCAGACAGATCAGAATATTCGGCTTCAAGTGAATTTATTGCAACAACCAAAGGCTGAACTTTTTTCAGAACTTTTTGATTTTTTGAACCAAATATTTTATCTAGCAGACCCATACCAATCTATTAAGGTCAATTCTACCAGTTGCCAGCAAAGTTAAGAGAAAAATTATCCTGAGCTAGGATCAATTATGGGATCTAAATAGGTAATTGGGGAGTTATTAGGATCATCGTAAGTTACAACTTCCCAAGTTTCAGGTCTCGCAATCAGCTCTCTTAACAAGGCATTATTTACAGTATGTCCAGATTTATAGCCTTCAAAAGAGCCAACTAAATTGTGACCAAGTAAGTAAAGATCGCCAATCGCATCAAGTATTTTATGTTTCATCATCTCATTTTCTAGCCGCAATCCATCTTCATTTAGAATGCTTTCTTCTCCAATAGCGATGGCATTTTTTTGGCTAGCGCCCAAGGCGAGATTATTTTCCTTCAAGGCTTCCAGATCACTCATAGGGCCAAATGTCCTTGCTCTACTTACCTCTTTCACAAATGAAGTACTGTTAAAATTAATTGAGGCTTTAGTCCCATGTTCTTTGTGCACTGGATGATCCCAAACCCCTGTAAATGCTACTTTAAAACCATCAAAGGGAGATACTTGTGCCCAAGCATCATTGTATGGAACTCTAACCGTTTCTTTGATGCGGATAAATTTTTTTGGGACTTCTTGTTCATGCAGTCCAGCGGATTGAATAAGAAATACAAAAGGCCCTGCGCTCCCGTCCATGATTGGAATCTCAGCTGCATTCACTTCAACATATGCATTATCTATTCCTAGTCCAGCCATTGCAGATAGTAGATGCTCAACTGTTGATATTTTCACATCCTTCCAAGTTAAAGACGTAGACATCGTTGTATCTCCTACATTTTCTGCTCTTGCCTTAATTTCTACGATGGGATCTAAATCTACTCTTCTGAAGATAATTCCAGAATCAGGTGGTGCAGGCAATAATTTCAACATGATAGGTTCACCACTATGGAGACCTATGCCAAATGCTTTTATTGGATTAGAAAGGGTTCTTTGGGCAAGCATATTTCTATTTTACTATATTTGTTAAGAGTTAATTTTAATTTGACGCCTCATCTCGAATAACAATATTCCTGCACTTACAGAGGCATTTAGACTCTCTATTCTCTCTGACATATTTATCTTTACAAGCTGATCACAGTTGTCTCTTGTTAATTTTCTTATCCCTTTGTCTTCAGATCCAATAACGATTCCTTTTTTTCTGCTGTACTCAACCTCATCATGAGATTCTGTTGCGCTTAAATCTGCTCCATAAATAATTAAGCCATTTTTTTGCAGTTTATTAATTGTTCGCACTAAATTTGTGACAACCACAAAGGGAATAAGTTCAGATGCACCAGTTGAAATTTTCCTAACTACTGGCGTTAAATGACATGATCTATTTTTTGGAACAATTACAGCATCTACATCTGCTCCAGCAGCACTTCGCAAACAAGCACCCACGTTGTGCGGATCAGTTATTCCCTCCAAAATGAGAATTGTCACTTCTTCTTTATCTAGCAGAGACTCCAAGAACTGCTCATTTTCTTCAATCCTTTGATTGCAAGAAATAGCAACTTTTTGATGATTTTGATTAGTAAAATGACTCTCAAAAAAAAGGCTGTCCTTCTCGATAATGTCTATTCTTAATTTAGAAGCTTTTTCAATAATATTTCTTATCCTCTTGCTTTGAGATTTATGAAAAAAAATAGTCTTAACGCTTTTGGGTCGCACATGAATAATTTGAGATACTGCATTTATGCCGCAGACTAATTCTTTCTTTACAATATTATTCATTTAGCTAACTATTCTTAGATCAATTTTTTGCCCAAAAGTCTCGACTTTCTCAATATTAACTTTTACGTAATCCCCGAGTGAATACGAATGGCGGGAACTATTGCTTTGAAGCATCTTACTATCTTCATCGAAAACATAGTATTCGTTGCGAGGAAGATATTTTATGTGGCATAGACCTTCGATATTTATATCCTGCAAATGTATAAATAGTCCAAAATTGGTGACACCAACAATCTGACCTTTATAAGTATTTCCAATGAGGCTCTCGGCAAATGAGCACTTGAGAATATTGAGAGCTTCTCTTTCTGCTGCTTCAGCGGTTCTCTCTCTATCTGAACACTGACTTGCTACTTCAATTAGATCATCCTCCAAGTAAATTCTATCCATTATGAGTTGTTTATCGCTGAGACTTACCGGACCTCCTTTTTCTTTAATCAATGATTTTATAACTCTGTGAACTACTAAATCTGGATACCTTCTGATTGGGGAGGTGAAGTGAGTGTAAGAGGTGTAATTTAAGGCATAGTGCTCCGACACCTCTGCTTCATAGGTAGCAAGACTCATCGAGAATAAAATTTGAGAATGAATTATCTTTTTATCCCTTCTATCTTTTACCAAATCTATTATTGAGGCTATTTTTTTTATATCACTTCCGTCTTCAAAAGATGCATTAATCTGTCTGGTTCGTAAGAATGTTTCTACAGCCTTTATTTTGGTTATATCGGGTTTTGGATGAATACGATAGAGTGATGGTACGTCTTGTTTTATACAGATTTTTGCAGCGGAAATGTTTGCAGCAAGCATAAATTCTTCGATCATCATATGTGAATCATCTCTACTCGAGTCAATGAACCTAGTTATCTTTTCATTCTCAATCTGGGGAGAGTAGGTTGGAACTTCAAGTTCAAGTGAGCTTCTTGCTATCCGATTTTTTTTAAGCCTTTTATATATTTTTACAAGAGTATTGAGCGATTTTTCATAAGGCCTTTTAAACTGATTTTTTTCCATTTCTCTAGAAACCGTTCCATAGGTGAGACGTGCTTTTGAATTTATTACTGCTTCAAAAAAAGTTGTGTCTGAAAGATTACCTTCATCATCAACTTTAGTTTTACAAACGAGACAAAAACGATCCTCATTTGGTTTGAGTGAGCACAAATCATTACTTAGAACTTCAGGCAACATAGGTATCACTCTTTGAGAAAAATATGTTGATGTTCCTCTTTCAAATGCCTCATGATCCAAACTGGTTCCCATTTCTACGTATCTGCTAACATCAGCAATGGCTACATACAGTATTAAGTTTCCTTCCTTGTCGGTTTCTCCTAGTACTGCATCATCGAAATCTTTTGCATTTTTACCATCAATGGTTACAAAAACTTTATCTCTTAAGTCTTCTAACCTTTTATCATCAAAAGATTTATTTTTTAGTTGCTTAATTTCGTTAACTACTGACTTTGGCCAATCTCTTTTTATATTGTGATTAGTAACAGCCATTTCGTAGGCTAGGCTGAAAATATCTTCGGAATCAAAAACCATTTCCAGTTCAGCTTCTGCCAAGTTTTCCTCTGAAGGTTGTTTTAGTATTGTGAATTTCCCAAAGTATCCCTCTTCAATTTTTCCTACCTTCCTGTCTCTTACAATAATCTTAAGATCATGTTCAAAGCCTATCGGACTGGTATAAAGACGCTTCCCTCTCTTAAATACTTTTCCTATAAATTCAGTCGTATTAGAAGTTACAACTCGTTGAATTTTTGCCCATCCTTTTTGAGTTAAAGAGAACTGGACCAAATCTCCCGGCATAGCTTTATAAAGCTCTTTCTTTCCCAATTTAAACTGGGAATCATATTTCGTATCATCAATAAAAAATCCTTTGGACTTTCTAGATTTTTTAACGATTCCCCTAAGGGAATGCGCAGCTTGATTATTAGATTTCTTCAAATGCCAATGATGATGTTCTTAAATGATCATTTTAAATCATCATCCCACAATAAAGTTAATTTTGTACTTTATTCAGTTTGATTACTGTTGGCTTAGACAGTAAAGTTGGAAACATGCATATTGGAATAATTATTTCTTTATTGTTTATAAGTGTTCTGTTTTTTTTATGGCAGTACTCTAAGGGAGAGCAAGTGGGAAAACGAATAGGTTTCTTACTCAATATTTGGGGAGCGGTAATTGTTTTCTACTTGCTTATGATTGTTTTTTTCTAAATAAGGAATTTTATGTCAGTTAAACATTATGATTGGTCTGCCTATCATGCTTATGTGAGGCCTGAAAAAATTGCCATTAGAGACGTAAGTGCCAAGCAAACTCTCACTTATAAAGAACTTGATGAAAGAGCGTCTCTTCTCGCAAACTGGTTACAAAAGGTTGGCATTCAAAAGGGAGATCGAGTGGCAATCTTGTCGCAAAACTGTGCCGAATTTTTTGAACTTGAGTTTGCATGTGCAAAAGTTGGTGCCATAGAACTGCCTCTAAATTGGAGATTAACCAAACCTGAGTTGGAATATATCTTGAATGATAGTACTCCAAAAGTTTTGATCTATGACGAGTCCTTTTCAGAGATATCTACTGAACTTTTAAGGGACTGCAAAATTTCAAATTCATTAGAAATTGATAAGAAAAATAATGAAAGTCAATACGAGCTCTCTTTGAAGGAATCAATGCAATCGTATGAAAGAGTTGAAATTTTCCAGGATGATTTGATCATGATCATGTACACCTCTGGCACTACAGGTCATCCAAAAGGAGCAATGATTAACCATCAAATGCAACTTTATAATATTATTAATTTAGCCTCTCCTGCATACGTTTCTACCGATACTGTCCAGTTAGTTGTATTGCCTCTTTTTCACACTGGTGGCATGAATTGTTATGCCAATCCTGTTCTACATGCAGGTGGAGAGCTAATTTTGATAAGAGATTTTGATCCCGGGCTAGCGCTTTCTATTTTAGGAGATCCTACCTATAAAGTAAGTCACTTCTTTGCCGTCCCAGCTCCATATCAATTTATGATGAACCATCCTGATTTTGAAAAAACCGATTTATCAAATCTGAGGATTGCAGGTATTGGAGGTGCTCCTTGTGCGGAATCAATTCTTAAAACCTGGTCTAACAGAGGTGTGGCGATGATACAGGGATGGGGTATGACAGAAACTAGTCCTGGCGGAATAGGATTACCTGCAGAAGATGCAGAGAGGAAATTGGGATCTGCGGGTAAGCCTCTTTTACATACAGAAGTTAAAGTAGTAGATGATGATGGTAAAGAGCTGCCTTGGGGAGAGGTTGGAGAACTTTACATAAAGGGTCCTAACATAACTCCCGGATATTGGAACAATCCTGAAGCCACAAAGAATTCTTTTGAAGATGGTTGGCTTAAAACTGGAGATGCTGCACGCTTTGATGAAGAGGGGTTTGTTTATATTGTTGATCGTTGGAAAGATATGTACATCTCAGGAGGAGAGAATGTATATCCCGCTGAAGTTGAAAATGTTCTTTATCAGTTACCTCAAATTGCCGAGGCAGCAATTATTGGTGTCCCGGACGAGAGGTGGGGAGAAACTGGCATCGCTTTTATAAGTTTGAAGGAAGGAGAAAGCCTCGAAGAGAAAGAGATTATTCAACATTGCATTGATAATCTTGCAAAATTTAAAGTACCTAAGTCAGTAGAATTTATAGATGCTCTTCCTAGAAATGCTACAGGCAAGGTGTTGAAAAGAAATTTACGAGAGGATCTTGTTGGAACTGATGCCCCTGCGATATCGTGATGAAACTCTATGATTATCCTGGAGCCCCAAATCCAAGGAGGGTAAAAATCTTTGCTGAAGAGAAAAATATCCAGCTTGAGCTAATTCTTTGCGATATGGCCAAGAGGGAACACAAGTCGCCTAAATTTTTAGAAAAGAACCCCAGTGGAAAAATTCCAGTTCTGGAACTAGATGATGGTAGGTGTATTTCTGAGTCGATACCAATTTGTAGATATTTAGAAAGTTTAGTTCCTGAGCCAAATCTTTTTGGAAATGATGCTTTTGAAGTATCCCATATAGAAAGCAGAAATAGACATATTGAGCTTGAGTTGTGGACTCAAATAGGTATCTCTTGGATTAATGGACCTATTGTAGGTGCCATGGGTCTATTTGAGCAGATACCAGATGCAAAAAAAGCAAGCGATAAGAACGTTAAGTCTTATTATCAAAGATTAAATGGAGAGTTTGAAAAATCAGAATACGTAGCTGGAGAACGTTTTACTGTTGCTGATATAACGCTTTTGTCTGCCATTGATTTTGCTTCAACCTTAGTCGATCTCAAACCAGACATTGATCTAAAAAATCTTAATGCTTGGCATAAGAATATTTCTTCCAGACCAAGTTCACAAGTCTAGAAAATATGAATACAAACGTTCCACAACTTAATGACAGAGCACAAGGCTGGTTAAATTTTTTATACTTGAAAGCAACTACTCCTGATGACTGGTCAGAAAAAGGCACACCACATGAATGGTGGGATAAAACTTCAACTGCGCCAATGTGTTCATTTCCAAGATTTGATTTACAAGAATCAACTTATGCAATTGGACTTATGGCTGACAGAACACCAGCTTGGAGAGAGGTCTATTCAGAGATTCTTGATGAAATAGCTGAACGTTCTATCACTTATTGGGCTGCTGTAGATTGGCTTACACAATTTGGACATGATCCTGATAGAGGGAATTACCCAGATGCCTGGAAAGGTACACTTATTCCTGAGGAGTTCTGGGGAAACTATGATGCTCCAGGCTGGACTGCTAACGGGATAGCACCTTGGGGTTTTAATGCAGATCCAATTGGGGCTGATGGAAATTTATTCTTTAAGGGTTGGTTAAATTTGACACAGTCATTACACACATACGTAAGCGGTTACGATAAATGGGCTTCACCTTTTAATCTAGCAGGTGCATACACTTCCAGATTTGAATGGACTCAGCATCAGCTTGCTGAACATTTACATCAACAATGGCTTAATACACCCATGGGCCCGCACTGCGAGAATACTAAAGCTTGGCCTTTTTGCTTGTCAGCAGCTGGCTTAGGACTAATGATGTACGATAAAGTATTTGATAAAAATCTACATGGCGCTTATTTCGATTGGCTTTCTTTCACGAAAGATAAATTCTACGGTTTTGAAAAGAATGGGTCCTTACAGTGGGTGACTATGTATTATGACGGTCAAAAAAAACATCATCATAAAACTTTGCCTACTCATGGCTTGGCAATAGCTTTTTACGCAAAGCCACAAGATCCAGAATTTGCTGAACTCCTCTATCGAGGAGCCATTAACTTTCTCGGCTGGGACAATACATCACTACCCATATCAAACGAATTTATGCCTGATCCTAGAATGTTTGCTCTAGGACTTACTGTATCTAGAGAATTTGGTGATCTTGTAACTTATGAAAGGTTGAGGAAATATGCTGAAGAAAACTTTGAACCTCGCTTCTTTGGTCCTAATGATAGCCAGTTCGGCTTTTGGTTTAATCTAGGAGAGAATTGGCCAAGAGGACAATTGTCTGCATTGGCAATGTGCGCCGAAGTTTGTGACCCCGAGTCTTGGCAAAATCTTTTTAATAAACCTAACTTTTCGAAGCATTTTTCTCCTTCAGTAGAAGGTGTAGATTATCCTGCCGTCACTTTAGATCAAGCTTATCACGACGACGATGAGGGAATACTCTACGTCAGAGTCCAGGATGGTGATAAAACAAAGAGTAACAAAAGAACCACTATCGAAGTATTCAATTTACCTGATTCTGCAAGCATCAAAGTACTTTCTAACGGAAAGGAGTATACAGATTTTGATATTATTGATCCCTCAAGAATTACACTGAGACTTGATGTTAAAAGGCAAGAATTCAAAATAATAACCGGCTACTTACTTTCACCCGAAGAAAAAAGTAGTTTAAATAAAAAATTGACTCACACAGATGATTCTTTTGACCGTTCCCCTTTAAAAGCCCAACCTTCAAGTTCAAGATTATTTTTGCCGAGAAATCTTATATCTTGTTCATGTTGTTGATAGTTTTTAAAAAAAAATTTACTCTGAGAGAGTAAATAAGGAATTTAATGTCGCTATCTGAATTTTCTTTAGAAGGTAAAAAAGCACTAGTAATTGGTGCTCGCAGAAACATGGGTAAAGGTTTTGCTATGGGTTTGGCCGAAGCAGGAGCAGATGTTGCCGTTACAGATGTGAATATTCAATCAGGTCAATTAGAAAAAGTTTGTCAACAAATCAAGGATTTAGGTCGAGAATCAATCTTCCTTCAGACTGACATTTCTTCCCAAGATGAAGTAAAAGCAATGGTTCATCAAGTTGAAGAAGAATTTGGCAGAATCGATATCCTTATGAATGTCGCTGTAATGTATCACATGAATTCGGTACAAGATTTAGATTCAGAAAGTTGGGACAAACTCACAGATGTTAACTTAAAAGGATATTGGCTTACGATTCAGGAAGTAGCACCCATTATGAAAAAACAAGGTAGTGGGAGTATTATTAACTTAACTTCACGGGGCGGTCTTAAGGCACATGCCGACAAAGCTATGGGGAACTATGCCATCGTTAAATCAGGAATTGCTATGATGACAAGACAATATTCTAGGTATCTAGGGCCGCATAATATTAGAGTTAATGCCATAGCTCCTTCTTTAGTTGAATGGGAAGAGTTTCCTGGTCAAGAACACAATAAATCGACAAAAAAAATTAAAGAAACTGTAGAAAAAGAAATATCGGAACAGGAAAAATTTGAAGCTTGGTCAACAGGACCGGAAAATATCCCACTGGGTAGAGTTGCGACTTTCAATGAAATGGCAAATGCGGCAGTCTTTTTGGCATCAGATGCATCCAGCTACATAACCGGAACTATTCTCAATGTAGATGGTGGATACATGGCATGAGTTTTAATTGGAGATTTAATCATCTTGGAATGATGGTTGCTGATAGAGATGAAATTTTGCATTACTACCAATCTATTGGCTTAGGATTAAGCGTTGGTCCTCAACCTCTTCTTCCATATGAGGAGGGTGAAGGAGAGATAACTTTCTTCAGAGAGTTGGATGGCGATCCTGTTTCTCATAAATACATAACTGGAGGACCTCATAATTTTAGAGATGGTCAATCTCAAATAGGCAATTGTCAGATCGAGGTTTATCCAATGAAGCCCGGTCCTGGTATGTTTATAAGTAGGTATGTAGAGAGTAAGGGTGGAGGTATAAATCATATTGCATTCAACACAGCTGATATTGAGAACGATACAAATTATTTCAAAGATTTAGGTTGCGATTTAGTCTTTAATGTCTCTGTCAATGGTAAGACAACAGAGAACTACATTGATACAAGAAAGCATGGCGACTTGATGATATCGCTAAGACCTTCAGCTGATGAGTGGGAAAATTCTTGGAGGAGGAATAATGAATCTCATCCACTAGTAAGTAATTGGAATTTCATAGGACAAGGAATTTGTGTAAATGATTTGAATGCCGCCTCAGATTATTATTCTTCTTTAGGGTTCGAAAAGATTTCTGAGGAAAAAGATGATCAAGAGTGGAGTGTGTCTCGCCAACAATTTTCTCTAGGTGAAGTTTCCTTTGAACTTATTCAAGAAAATGAAAAAAGCATTTATAGAAATTCTTTATCGCAAAGAGGAGAGGGGGTATCAGAAATAATTTTCGAAGTGGAAGATCTAGAATCAGAACTTTTAAAGTTTGAAAAAAAAGGTATCTCTGCTTTGATTGTCTCAGGAAACAAGAAAAAGGCCTCGATAGATACAAGAGAAAAAGGCAACATTTTAATTACTCTTTTTGAAAAGCTTTAGTCGTGGAATTTAGTTCTTTTTTGACAGCAATATTTATCTTTTTGATATGTTTAGCTGTTGCGTTAAAGCCCAGCACTAAAATAACTTTCATTGGAGGTGTTTTAGTTTTTATTTCAGTAATATTTATTCTGTTTAATGAATTTTGAGTTACTTCAGGTAGAAAATTTAAATGCTTAAAAAACTCGTGAATCTAATCTGGAGAGGAGGTGTTCAAGAATTCAAAGAGCCCAAGCATCAGCTCATGACTGAAGACGAATTTAGTAAAAAGAGTCTCATTGGAGAGGAAGAAGAATACAATGATATGTCCAATCTAATTGAACAATTTGGAGAAAATCAAGAGCTTGAAGAGGTTGATGATGTTTTTGAAAGCTTAGAAGAAATGCAAAAAAAGAAATGAAAGCTCTGTATCTAATTTGAAATCATTTCAAGGTCTAAATAATGAGTTTATTATATTGGTTAGCATTAAAATGGCTAAAATATTAAAAAAAATTTTAATTCATTAAATAAAGGAGAGAAAATGAAAAAATATTTATTCTTGTTTGCTTTAATTTTTACATCTTACTCGTATTCATTTCAAATAACGGGAGAAAGCTTTAAAGCTAAATTTAAAATTGATTCAATAACAGTTGGTAAATCCGAAAGCACAATCAATTTGTCTAGCGCCGATGTTGGGCAATATGGTGTAGTCTATGTTTCATATACTCTGACATCTAACCCAAATATTCCAAATTCGGGTACATGGACAGGTTATGGGAGAGGTATAAGTCCAGAAGGTGTTCTTGCTAGAGGAGATTTGATGGGCGTATGGACAATGGATGGGACAAAAATTAATGTTAAGTCAGTTGATAGTGTCACTGATGGGATAAATTTCTTAAGCGGAACTATTGATTTGGCAGCAAGAGAAATGGAAGCCGAAATATTTAAAGTAGAGTAAGTTTCAAACTGAAAGTTTTGAGTGTCCCAATTAAAAAAAGGACACTCGAATCTATTGAAGACTAGATCAATTGAAGTTCTAAAAAAATGGAGCTGGCGATAGGATTTGAACCTACGACCTGCTGATTACAAATCAGCTGCTCTACCAACTGAGCTACGCCAGCGCGATGGGCATTATAGTTCTCTTATAGAAACTTCGCCATATCGCAGAGCTAGATATTTTGAACCCTGCTTTATTACCAATTCTCCAATATCGTTTACACCTATCACCGTCCCAAACTTCTGATTACCCTCATGGTTAACAGTGCATTCTTTTCCAGCTAAATAATTCATATCTTCGAATTTCTCTTTGAAAGCAATAAAACCTTTTTTGGGAAAAGTATCTAAAACTTCAAATATGTTTCCTAATAAATTTGCAACAATTTCATTTCTATCATTTTTTTTACTTGAAAGTTCATCTAGTGATATCCATTCCTGATCAATTTCCTCTCCGTCTTCAATAGTCATATGAACATTTACACCAACTCCTATAACTACACCTGCATTCCCACCTAGATCTTGAGTTTCAATCAATATTCCACTCAATTTCCTTTTTTTAGCCATGAGATCATTAGGCCATTTGATCTCGATAGGAAACTTTGAAAAAGAATTTAGGCTATTCGCGACGCCTGTACCTATTGCCAAGCTCAAGCCTTCAAGTGCAGAAAGATTTACCTTTGAATTCCATGCTATCGAAAGATAAATATTTTTCTCTTTTGGACTCACCCAAGGCTTTCCATTACGACCTTTTCCAGCAATTTGTTGTTCTGAAAGATGAATAGAGAAGTCTTTCTTAAGAAGGGACAATTCCTGTTTAGCATCTTCATTTGTAGATTCAGTTATTTGCGAAATATGTATTTCAGGAACTTCAAAACTAAAACTTTCGTCAAATTTTTCAGAGATGATTTTTTTATTAAGTTTTGAATGCATCATTAGATATATAAACTGATTATATAACCCCAATTTAAGTTGACATAATAAGCTTGCAGTAACAGAATTGCGCCAAGCATAGTTGCTTAATATTCTGGAGGGGTTGGGGAGCGGTCAAACCCAGCAGACTGTAAATCTGCCGCCTCGTGCTTCGAAGGTTCGAATCCTTCC
>ENA-OSEY01000974-OSEY01000974.1-marine-metagenome-genome-assembly--contig:-NODE-974-length-20289-cov-7.639521_pt1 | contig 20289 bp, 16 predicted proteins | sample MGYA00248465_ERZ534230 | MGnify/ENA primary metagenome ERZ534230 (study PRJEB26409, sample SAMN06344110) | marine metagenome | isolation source: Sea water from surface | place: Atlantic Ocean:Southern...
ACTAAAAGGGTTGCCATTGAATATTAGTCAGTATTATCCTCTTTTGTATTTATAGAACTCATGGCTGGACTTAGAGACAGAGAAGCACCAACAGGTGAATATAGACTCAGAGAACACCTCTGGAGTAAAACTCTTACACCTTTCAATGGTACTTCAGAGAGTATTCCATATGATGTGGGAGACAAATATGACGAAAGACCTATCGTTGCTATAGGCATAACAAAAAACATCTACGGTAAAAGATATTATCTCATTGTTGAAGGAGATAAAACCCATGCCCGTAGACGTTTAGAGTTTGATGAGAAACATGACCTGATATCAAGTAAGTTTCTTAAATTTGTAGATTAATTATTTTACCTTAGCGGGTTTGGTAGGTGCTTCTTCAGTCTTACCATCCTGTGTTGCTAGTCTAAGACCTTCTATTGCTCCTTGTAGACGCAGTAGTTGGTCTTCTCTTGTTTTAAGGGCATCTTTTATTTCTGCCACTTCTGCTTTTACCTTGCTCTGTTGCTCAGTAAAGTCTGTAATCATTTCTTCAATAGTCATGCTGTAGTTTCCTCAGTACGTTGGATTTTAGATTCGACACCTAGGACGGTGGTGCGTATAATATCAAGTGCTTCACAAGCACCTTCAAGACGGTTCACTTTAGTGCGAGCGTCATTAAGATCAGTTAGATCAATACGAGTCATGAGACTAGAGTTCTTATCGAGCTCCTCTTCTTTCTCTCTAACTTCTTCTCGTGCTTCAGTTAACTGAGCAACGAAGTCTTCCCATACCATATCAAATGTCCACTCTTCTGGTTCATTTTCAACGGTACCCATTCCTGCTGTTTCTGGTGCGTCAGACATAATTTTTTACTTCATCTTGTATATCTTGCTGTGCTAGAGCAAAAGGTGTGGCGAGGTAAGGACGTGTGTCATACTTCAAATCTTTATGTAGACCATCAGCATAGACATACTGCATGAAAGCATTGATATGCTCTTTGCCTGTATACTTCTCTCTCCAGTGTGGAATTGATCCACTGTATATTACCACATCACCTGGTTCTAAGTCAATATGTAAGGTTTGCCCTTCCCATAAAAAATTTAGATCCCACTTGATGTCACGAGCAATAGACAGATTGACTGCTATTTCTGAGGAACGACGATCAGTATGCCTGACCAACTCACTTCCTTCTGTATATATGCGACCATAGGAATAGGTCGGTTCAATACTTGTCTTCAGTATTTTCTCCACTTGAGGTTTCAAATGTAGACTCAATGCTTCAAAGCATAGAGGTGAATACCAAGAAAAAGTATTAGGAACAGTAGGGTCATTATAACCCTCATTACTACCCATGGCAAGTAGGGCATCCCTCATCAGTCTAAACTCGGTGTACAAGTAATCGACTAATGGAGCAGGAACTGCCTCCTTCCATACTTTAATTATCGGTTTGTATTTTGTAGTTACGTCTGTCATAGAACTCTGGATTGAGTACAGTCGGAGCACAAGGAATACTCATTGACAACCTTGGTCTATCTGGTAGTGCTTGATGATATGCCCTATCAGGTATATAGAGCATATCGCCAGGTAGTAAAACACCTTCCCATTCAATTTCCATTATATCATAATTTAGTTCTTTGTCATTCCTACAGGCAAGTAGAGATGTTTGTTTGTTCTTATATACTCTCCACTGTGTCTCTCCAACACACTGAATTATAAAGTTAGAGAAGTGATCACAGTGTGTTTTAAATGATGGTGACTCAGCTTTACCTCCATATACATGTATGTCAGTACAGACATCTAGAGATCTTTCTATCTCTATACACAAGTCTTGTGCTTTCCTATTAGTCTTACTATAACCAGTAATTACAAAACTTTGTTTATCTTGTATGTGGTCATATATTGTGTTCTTATCCTGACATGGCACAGGTGACCAGAAAGGTTTGTACTGTGGTAAATTTTTCTTAAGACCTTGTTTATTGATTAGTTCCCAGAATACATCATCACGTGTGAGACAATACTCTACACTCTTCCATGATAGGTATGATTGTGGGTCGTCTAGAAAACTGCGAATGACTACCACACCGTCATCGCAGAACAGATCACGCGACGCGAAGAAACGGCTTAACATTCTGAACAGGTTGACGTTTTACTATATTGATTGTGATTGCTAACCTAGCGTCATGATGCTGAGGACACGAACTAGCATGGTAGTGCTTACCATCAAAAACAAAAAGCTTGTTCTTTTCGGGATCGCATTTATACTTGATCGTATAGTTTTCGCTCTCCTTCTTCTCTTCAAATACGACTGTCGGACCATCGGAATTATTTACGTAGTATAGGCATGTGTAATGATCAACACCTGATGACTCAGGGAAGTCAACGTGTGGTTGATTGTGTAGGAAATGTTCTTCTCTGAATGTAGGGAAGTTTAATCCACATCTTAGTCTGGATAGATACCAGTCTTTGTAATCTAGATTCATAACATCAACGATGTAATGAAAAAAGAAACTAAAGTCACCATACCATGTACTCATGTTACCATCACGATATGGTGTATGATGCATGCCAGGTTGACTCCTGTAAAACTCAGGAACTTCTGATCGTTCCTCTGGAGATACAGTCACATCATCTAACCAGAACCAAGGGAACTCATTAGATGTCATCTTATCATGTAACTCGTTTGCTAACGAGATGGGTAAAAAGTTTCTAAACTCTCTCATCGTATATTGAATGATATTGATATTCTATCTTCATCAGATAGATTCGCTTTCACGTGATGTTCCTGCCAAGCAGGAAATATTAGTAGTCGATTTTTCTTAGGTGGATAACACCATTCACAACTACTGTATCTAGTAGAGTTTGGAGCAACCGTTCCTAGGGCATATCCACCTGTCCTAGTAAAGCATATGTCACCTGAGTTCTCAGGTGCACTGACATAGAATACACCAGATAGTCTTGCCTCTGGGTGAACATGAACTTGATTGTAAGAATACTTTGGATTGATATTTAACCATAGATTCTCTATCCAACGATCACCTTTAGGTATACCTATATCGTTTGCTATGTTGTGAGATTCCTTGACAATATACAACACAAGTTCGGCTAATGGTGTGTTGCCGAACTCTCTGTAATCTTCTGATTGCCAACCACCAACGTTAGATATAACTCTGCCAGGATTTTCTTTCATACATGAGTAGCACCAGTATTTGATACTGTCTACATCCATGTCAAGATCAAATCCCCAGATAGGGGTGGGAAATATTTCTTCTAGAAACATTAAACAGGAACTTCTTGTGCTTTAAAGACCTTTGCTAATGATTTGTATTTGAAACCAAAGCAATGAGACCATCTATATTCTACACTATCATCGACAAAAGGGCAATGTGGTATGTTGCCATTGTAAATTGTCATAGTTCCATGTTCACATGGTGCCTTGCCTACTTGTCGGAATCCCCAATGGAATGCTTTTTGACCTGTGAGATTTTGGAAACCTTCTGTGTGATTTCTACCGTCTCCAACCCACTCGTGCCACTCTTTATACCGTTGGTGACGTGGATCGAGTTGGAAATCGTACCGTCCTTGATCAATCTCTCCTTTATACTCATAGATGTTTGTTGTTGTTTGTCCTTCTTCATGTTCTGAAAGCCATAAATTTCCTATCCATCCCTCATCATCAGGGAAGTCTACATGTGGGATATATGAATTTACTAGAGGACGACACTCGTCCTTAAAGTATATGTTACCCCACTCTGACAGACGTTCATCTATCAGTTCCATTTCAGGTCCTTGACCAAAGTGTTCTCTAATTACAAATTCTCTTACTGCCTCACATAGAGGTTGTGTGATCCAGTATGGTAGATGATGTACCATGAAAGGATTGTGATCAAAGTCCCCATCGTGATTATTAGTATCTACAATAGGATAAGAACTAGCGATGTCCTTGAATAAATCTAGACCACCTTCTTTAAATATATCTCTTACAACCCAATACTTACTGTGGTAAGTATATGACCACTCACTCACTGGTTTGAAGATAGGTTTTGTTTCTTGGTATACCCTTTTAGATATAGGGAGTCTACTCATATCCATGATAATTAAATGACATTGCTATACGAGGTCCTACAGTGCTAGGATCTACTCTATGTCTTACCCATGATGGGAAGATTATATACTCGTATTGTTGAGCAGGGAAATCAGTTGCTATAGTATGTATCCCTTTCATCATAGCGTATGGTTGATTACGTAGGATGTAATCATTAGGGTTACAGAATTTTATATTACTAGATCCTTTTGGTTTTCTAAAATAATATACGCATGATATTTGACAACTACCCCACCATCCATCTTGATGACTATGCTCTACTGTAGTGTCTCCTGCGAAGTGTTTATTTGCCCACCCATCTCTACATCTTATATCTGCCATCTTCTTATATCCTAGGGTGTATACCCAGTATTCTTTAACAGCAAAATCTAATGGCTTCATCAACCATTTAAGTTCTTCTTTCTCATGTATCTTCATCTCATCAGGACCTGTAGATAGACCTGACTCACCCTCAAACTCACCTAACTTTCTATCAAGAAAGATACGATTTAACATAGTCTCAGTAGCAGCATCAGAATACTCATCTGGTACTATTCTGCCCTTAACTACAGGTACAGAAAACAAAGGTATTGATTCATCCATTCCAATACTTCTTCAATATTTTATTAGTTTTGATTTGTCTCTGAGTTGTGTTAACATTCTCAGGAAACTGATTGTACGCAGTGTACATGAACTCTTCTTCAAGTCTATAATCTGTAGGAGTTGCTACATCAATAGACATGTCTAAGTCTTCTAACATGCTACGTGACATGGGTACATAACAACAGAGAGGTGTCCCTGCTTTAATTGTTACATCACCCTCCATCACGTGCCAGAAGAGTTGGACATTGACTTCATAAGCAGTACGTGGATCGAGAATACCAGATACTGCTGAGAAGCGAGTTTCATTAACGAAAGGTACTTTTGTCTGGAGAAATACGACATCATCATCTGCCTGTACTCGCCAAGTAGTATTGATTTTTACTACTTGATCTATTGTAGTATCCTTACTAGAATCCATCAACCATTTTGTTACATCTGTCTCATGAAGTACAACGTAATCTGATGATGGTGGATTGAAAGGAGTGGTAGTGAACAGTATAGTATGTCCGTCTCCATTTGTATGAACCTTGAAGTCAGCAGGAGCATAGACAATATAACCTGTCCTCATAATAGAATTTATAGCAGGACAACGACCTATAGAATTAGGATGATGTTGTTCTCCTTGTAATACTTTATTGAAAGGGCACTTACCTAATCTCTCTCTATAGTCATCTCTTTCTTTACCAACCCAATCTCTATCAAGCTCTGCTGCCTTAGTAATAGGATGTAGAGTATGTACGCCAGGATGTAAACTGAAGAATCTTGCTTTTGGTTTTTTCTTTCTAAACATATATTCTCTGTTTCAAATACTCATAATGTGAGGGTTGCTTCTTTAAATATTTTAGCACAGATTTTCGGTAATGGAAATGTCTGTCCTTAACTTCGTTAAGATATCCTATTGTAAACTCTTCTCTTGCCATCTTATATTCATAGTCAACCTTAGTGATAGGATGATATCCTAATCCTGCTGCGATATATGGTAGTCCACCCATATCTTTAGGTGCGTTAGATATGTTCCAACAATGTATAAACTCTTGATATAGACGAGGTGATCTAACTACCTTATCAAACATGTGTTCATAAGATAGTGGTGACTTGTTACTATAGTGTCTCCAATATTCAGTATCAGTTCTAGGAGAAAGATAGTAGTGCATTTCTACAAACTCTTTCATAGCTTCTAGTTCATAGTGTACAGCATGGTTATATCCATCTATGTCTATCTGTGTAATATGTCCGTCTCTACGTTGGAACGTATCTACTAATCTGAGTATGTTCTCATGTGTAGTAAACAAACCAGTAGATTCTAATGGTTCTAAGAAACCATATGATAGACCAATACCAATAACATTCTGACACCATCCTAGTCTTCTCTTACCATGTTTAAATTTTATATGTTCTACTTCACCACCCCAGTCTAGATGTTTTCTAAACTCTTGTTCTGCCTGATCTTTACCACAGAACTTACTAGAATATACATATCCCTTTCCAATATTTTCCCACAGTGGTATAGTCCAACACCAACCATTATCCATAGCAAAACCATCTGTCTGGTTTTTCATCTCTGACTCTTTGTCAGTATATGGTACATGTGTAACTACAGCAGAATCATTTGGTAGATTAGGGAACTCTATAAAATCTTGACCCATAGATTTTTCTAGAAGTACAGATCCAAATCCACTACAGTCTATAAAATAATCTGCCTCATAATGATGTCCTTCATCATCTACAAGTGCTTTAACGTTACACTCATCATCATAGAGAGTTGTTATAATTCTTGCCTTTGTATGCTCTACAGTTTGACAGAGATTATCTCGTAACCAACCGCCAAATTTTGTAGCATCAAAATGATATGATGTATCCCACGTTCTTCTAAAATTACGTACATAGACATTGTTGTCTACGATCTTATTTGTACTTGCTAGGTAACTAACAGGGTTATAGAACTCACAGTATGTTGTATCAGGAAATAACTGTGGCCATGTATGATGTAGATAATACCATGTTAGAAAGTCACCGTTAGTATAATCGAAATCCCCAAAAGGATATTGAAATACGTCACCCTTATTCTGCCAGTTAGTAAATTGAATTGATAGTTTATATGTGGCATTACAATCTTTCATCCAATCTGTATCTTGTATACCTAAACAATCTAGGTAACGATTGAAATGACCAAGAGTAGATTCTCCAACACTCAAAGGTTTTTGAGTTGGATTCTCTATCAATCTGATTTTATAATGTGGAAACTTTTTAGCAAAAGCAGCAGCAGTCATCCATCCAGATGAACCACCACCAAGAATACAAATACTAACCATGTAATGAATGATGGAAGTCTATACCCGCTACATCTTCATAGTAAAATTCCTCTGGTGTAGGGAACTGATCTATCTCAGCGTGTATGTTAGGGTCAAGTTGATACCCTGAGTTTAGCACTTTAAATGATGACATGTCAATGTTTCCTCTCTTTTCCATATAATCACATGTCCATGGTGTCGCAGGAGTGTGCATGTGTCCTGCACAAATGAAAGCATTTCCTGCTAGTTGTTGGAACTGGAACTGTGCTATCTCATCCATCTTCAATGGGAAATCATCTAGTGGATATCCACCATGTGTACCTCTCTCATCCTCTGCCTGATCATCCATGTAGTTGATGTTCTCAGAGATATATCTCCAATACTCACTGTTATCTTTTGTTGTCATCATGAAATGATTACCAACGAAGTGAGCAAATTGACTCATATGTTTTCTACATCTTCTGTTGAACTGTGCTCTCATAAGAGTATTGACTTTACCCTCATGCATTGACAAAGCATCTGCTAAGAACACAGCAAAATTATGTACAGATAGTAGTCCATTAGATTCTAATGGTTCTATAAATCCTGCTGATAATCCTACACCTACAACGTTCTTAGTCCAGATTTTCTTTGCTATACCGTTCCTCCATTTTACTAAACGTGGCTCAGATAATAATGGTCTGTCACCTAAAAATTCTTTGAACTCTGCTAACGCATCTTCTTCTGATATAAATTTGTCAGAGAAATTATATCCTGTACCTATTCTAGTAGTGAGTGGTACATGCCATACCCAACCATTGTCTAGTGCTGTACACTGAGTATGGTTAGTCATCTCTGTTGACTTGTCTGTATATCCTGTTCTAACTGCCCATGCTTTGTTGTTGATAAGGAATGGAAACTCGTCCCACTCTATACCCATCATACCACCTAGTATCTGTGATCTAAATCCAGTACAGTCGATGAACATGTCAGCAAGATATATGTCTTTCTCTCCTACAAGACTTGCTATATTACCATCAGTATCTTTGATACAATCTTTGATCGTGTCAATATGATGTACTACACCACGTGGGAGACAGAAGTCTCTCTTCAGCATATTAGAAAACTTAACTGCGTCAAGATGATACCCTGCGTTTTTATATCCTTTGAATGATTCAAAGTCATTTATAACAACTTTATTCTCTTCTATAATTCTCCAATATGGTGTCATCCACTCAGCAAACGATACCTCTGGATTACCATTGGTTGCTCTGTAATGGAAGAACCACTCTAATATATCACAACTACTATTTGATGGAGCACCACCATCCCAGAAAGGATAATGGAAGTCACCATACTCACTAAAGTTTTTAAATTTTACACTGTACTTATATGTCGCTTCACACTCATCCATCCAGTTATCTGGTAGATTCATCTCAAGTGTCCAGTCACGAAAAAATTGAGTGGTTGACTCACCCACACCTATGGTAGGTATATCATCCGACTCAATTAGAGTAATCTTCTTTTCTGGAAATGATTTAATCAGAGTAGCAGCGGTCATCCATCCTGCGGTACCGCCACCGACTATACAAAGTGATTCAATTTTCATAATGTAAGTTTTATCCTACGTACTTAGGTCTGTTAGTAGTTGGGTCTAATTCCCATCCTGGTTCGTATACAGTTTCGTTTTTGAACTTAGTTACCTTTGCTCTCTTAGCAGCGGGTAGTCCATTCCAAGCGGGTGCTTCTTCAGTACCCATCTCAAATTCTTTTTTACCCTCATAAAACGTGGCATCCGCATCTGCAGTTGTCTGATTTACAATGTTGCTTTTTACAGAAGCTACGTGATCTTTCCATGTGGTTGTACCATTTACTTGATCCCAATACATCATGTCGAGTTGTTCTTCTACAGAACCATACTCAACTTTTCTTTTCATCTGTTGGTTTCTTTCCAGTCTATCAGCACTGTCAAAAAACTCACCATTACATAATACCCATAGGTTTGTGACGTTATCGTCGTCGCAAGTTACCCATTTGATTGGGGAGTCATCCCCTTGATAGACCTCGAACTCTTCACCAGGCTCAACCACATCGGTGATGAATCCACGATAGTCTACTAAACAACTTTTAGCCATGTTACTTTGAATCCGTAATTCTATTTAGACAAACTCTAAAATAATAACCGCACCAGCCATACCGTTAGCACCCTGATAAGAACGCTGATATCCTGATGTTCCACCCGCACCACGGGCAGCTTTCAACTGAGAACTTCTTGCTCCTTGGTTCCAGTTACCATGAGCACTCATAGTTCCTGACCCGAAGAAAGATCCTCCACCGTGACCCATGTAGTTCATGTGTCCGATGCCACCTCCACCATAAATGTTGAGGTTACCGCCTGATCCTAGTCCCCCAAGACCACCGCAGTGTTGATATGTTTGGTTAGCACCTAATCCACCACTAGCAGAAACATAGTTTCCGAATGATGAGGTACCGCCCCCGCCACCATTTCCAGAGTAGTATGTACCACTTCCAGAACCGTTACCTACTGTACAGTATACACTAGATATACCTCGAACGTCAATGACCTCTTCAGCATACCCACCAGCTCCTGCTGATTCAGAGTGTCCTGATCCACCGCCACCGCCTCCGACAACGCGAACAATAACTCTGTTGATACCATCTGGTCGTGACCATGTACCACTGTTAAAGAATGTTGATATACTTGTAGGTCCTATATGTCTGAATATAGCATCAGTATTATTACTGACTAGATATTTTCCCGCCTCATCCTCTGGATCAGGGGGTATAGAAGAACTATTCAATATGGTACCACCCAAGGATAGGTTGTATCCACTGGGTATTAATATAGATTGTCCCGACGCAGCGTCGAGTTCATTTGTGTAAATGTTTGACATAGTTATCTAAAGTTCCAGACACATACAACACCCGCCATACCACGAGCACCTCTACGAGATGTATGATAGCCAGGTGAACCACCACTTCCTACAGCAGCTCTGTATTGATGGTTGTAAGCATAGTGACCACCACGAGGATGTCCTGTTGCTCCTGCTCCTCCAAAGAAGGAACCACCGCCAGGATAACCAGACCAGTATTCGTGACCTGATCCTCCTCCACCATATATATTCAGGTTTCCACCAGACCCTACGCCAGGTAGTCCTCCACAGTGCTGATAGTTACGGTTAGCACCGTTACCACCACTAGCACTCATATAGTTTCCGAATGATGTAGTACCACCGTTAGCAGCACCACCAGAGTAGTATGTACCACCCCATGAGCCAGGTTGTCCTACAGTAACAGATATAGATGATACACCTGTTACATCAATAATTTCTTCAGCATATCCTCCTGCTCCCCCTGCTTCTCCAACTCCTGATCCTGCTCCTCCAGCTCCTGCTATTCTCACAAGGATTCTTTTAACTCCAGATGGTCTTGACCATGTACCACTAGATGTCCATACAGACATAGAGACAGCACCATGATCTTCCCAGTTACGAGATGATCCGTTACTTACAAGTATCTTACCATTCTGACCACTAGGTGATGGCATGACACTACTAGAGTCTAGGTTTTTACTTCCTAGTCTTAATGTATATCCTGATTGGATAGTTACGTTTGAACCCGATTGGGGTCTCAGTTCATTTACTTTTAAAATACTCATTATCTAAACTCCCAAACTACACACATACCATGTTTACCTTCAGGTCCTAAGTAGGATCTAAACCATCCGTTTGCTCCACCTGAACCAGGTGCTGAACGAGATTGATGGTTTCGTGAATAGTCACCACCTCTGGGGTGACCTCTGGCAGCTGAACCACCAAAGAAACTATATCCTCCTCCACCATTTATTCTACCGTGTGCTGAACCGCCACCACCGTACATATTAACATCTCCACCAGCTCCAATACCTCCAAGTCCTCCTGCGTGTTGATAGGATTGGTTCGCACCATCTCCTCCAGTCGCTGAGAGGAAAGCACCGAATGAGGATGAAGATCCTTGTCCAGATCTTCCAGAATAATATGTACCTGTTCCTCCTGTCCCAATGACAACAGATACAGAACCCACACCAGTAACATTTAATATTTTCTCCGAAAATCCACCAGCTCCACCAGCTTCACAATGTCCAGATCCACCGCCTCCTGCGGCTACCAGACGTACCATGACCTGATTAGTTCCTGATGTTTTTACATAGGTGCCAGATGATGTAAACACCTGCATGCCAGTAGCACCATAAGTGTTGTATATGATTGATGAACCATCACTAGCTATTGCTTTATTACTCTGTCCTGACGCTGAAGGTAGAACAGAGTTTTCACCAATAGTTTTTCCTCCCAACGATAACTTGGTCGTCGCAGGGATTGTAATAACTGAACCAGAGTATGCTCTGATATTGTTAACTAAAAGTCTAGACATGTTTTAAAGAATTACCCAACTACCGCCATTTGCGATTTGAATTGTATATCCACTATTGATTGTTAGAGGACCGTTAGAACTACAGGAGTCTCCATTATTTATAGTGATACTCTCAGAGATACTTTGACGGTTTCTCTTGATAATACCGTATCTATCAATCCACTGTTTGTCACCGTCAGCACGAAGAACAACAGATCTTTGACCACTTGATACACCTACAGATGATGTGTTGATGTTAAGACCATTGTCTCCTCTGATCTCCATTCTGTAAGATGACTGTGTTGCGTCGCCACCTGGTTCATAGAATGTCCATGTACCCGCATCACCATCACATGAAGCAATACTGTAGTCAGCATTGTTTCTCCAATAGTAGTTATCACCACTGCTATAGTATGTATGTGAGTCGTTAGCGAAGTAGAATCTTCTTTGACCTTCAGCAGATGTGATCCACTCGTTAGTTGTTCTCTTCAAGTATGGAAGACCTAACGCTGTATATCCTTGTAGTAAGTTAGCATTTAAGTTGTTGACTTGTGTACTAGAATCAATATAGAATGGTGCTGTACCTTGTGCCACACGTGATCTAATCTGTCCAAAGAAATGTACAGTAGAATCATTGTAGCGATACTTCATAACACGAGTATCAGAGTTGTTATTTCTTCTGAAGAATGTTATGTCATCACCAGACTCAGATGCGAACGCAGCAGGAGAGTTATCTCCGTTGTAAGCAATACCACCACCATAGGCATTTGATTGTCCAACGTATAGGTAACCTGTACCTTGGTTAGAACCATATGCTTCAAAACCACACTTGTAAGAGTCACCCGCATTTACTAAGACAACTGTGTCGGATGATTTACCTGTAGTACCAAATCTAGCAGACTCATTAGAATCTATTGAGTAACTAGGATTAGACTGACCAATACCTATACGTCCATTTCTGAAGTATACATTATTGTATGATAGATATGTGCCATTGTAACCGAATGAGTTACCATCATTACCAAATCTGATATAACCTTGAGAACTACTCTGTCTACCCTTAATAGCAAGAACGTTAGTGGTTGCCTTACCTAGAGTAATACCATTGCCATCTGCTAACAGTAGGGTTGATGTACCAGTGTTAGTGAAGATACCTTGGTCAGCATATAGATCCTGTACATTGATATCACCATCTGATTCTCTACGTACAAGTGTGTTACCAATATTGCTAGAACTCTGAATGTAACCATCAACATAGTGTGCATCAAGTTGTGAGTTAACACCATCGTTACCCGCATGCCACACTGTGTTACTGTTGATAGTAACGCTACTGGACTTGATGTCCATGAGACCGTTACCATTACTTGCGTTACCACCTGAGAACTCGAATCTTACATCATAGTTATTTGATAGACCACCAGATCTTACATCAAATATTGGTGTAGAAACGATTCCTGCTCTACCCATTTCAAACAGAGCACCATCTTCAGTATTACTTAACTGGAAGACCTGTGAAGCACCTGTTGTTAGTAGGTTAGATGATGTAACTGTCCACTTAGAGCCAGGGTTAGGACCGAAGACTCTGATGTCCTTGTTACCATACGCACCAACGAATGTGATAGAACCAGTAACAACTGTATACTTAGCATCTACAGTAGTATCATCTGTTTCTGTGATACCGCCTGGATCAATGGTGATTGTACCAATGTTGTTTACAGCAGCATCGTCAGCATATAGAGTGTATGTACCACCCGCTGATAAGTTACCCGCAGGGTTTGTACCTGTTGCTGCGAAGAAGTTAGGAATATATAATTGATATTTTTCTCCAGAGGATACAACATAGAAGTTGTCAGCGACAAACTTGTCTCTACCTAATAGAGTTGGTAAAGCTGGATCGCCAAGAACACCTACTGTTCTCTGGTCATGAATGTTATAACCTTGCTGATACCATAGACCCTGTTGATTATCTAAGAAGTCAGCGTTAGGACCTGGTAATGTACCACGACGAGGTTCGTTAACATCAGGAGGACCATCATTCTCTGAATGCCATATCTTCGCCCAGTTACCATATACGTTAGATATGTCTGAGTTACCACGTAAGTATAGGTTGTCTGTAGCAGAGAATGATAACTGAGCAACAGAGTTACCAGTCGCAGATCTTCTGAATGTTATTACTCCGTTTCTAGTTCCACCCGCGTCAGTTGGAATACCGTTAACGTTGTTAGATCTGAGTGCTAACTGAGCACCAACGTTTGCTGCTGATACGAGGTTAGCGTTAGCAGATGATGGAGCAGTTGTCTCAGCAAATAGTACGTTAGCAAAGTCAGCAGTACCAGATATGGATATAGCGTATGTGGTATTTGCTAGACGTTGTGGATCAATAACACCTTCAACTAGGTTGGAAGCATTCTGATAGAACGCACCTTGGTTACCATCTAGTTTGTCAGCATTAAGTTCTGATCCCGCACCTTGGTCGATGGATACTTCACCATTGTCTGTAACTCTGAATCCACCTTCTGTCTGATCACCAAGTGCTTGTTCAGCAACGTTCTTTCTAAACTTAGCAATACCGTAGTTACCAAAGACTGAACCACCAGCTTGTAATGTTGTTGGTGTAAGTTTGTTTGCCTTCTTAACGTCAATAGATGCGTTACCGAAGAATCTAGGTAGAACACCCTTACGTGCGTTTAGTGTCGCTGCCTGTGATGGTGTACCTAGTTCATTTGGAACTGTTAGTACGAAGTCACCGTTATATCCAGTACCTGGTGTAACCACAGATACACTGGTTATGACACCGAATGCTTGTGATGAAGTTAGTGTCGATACACTAAGCTCAACTGGTTGCTGTACTGTACCACCGAATAGAGGACCGTCGAAGGTTAGTGTGTCACCACCTAAGTATCCAGATCCACCATTTAGTATGAGGTCAACTGATAGTGTACCTACACCGTCAGTAGTAAATCTTATTGTAGCACCTAGACCCGCACCAGTTGTTGTAGATGGTGCTACGTCAAAGGTTGAGTTTGCTGTATATGATTCAGGTGTCTGATTAAGGTTACTTACAGTAGCAATGATACCACCTGTTGTAACGTCAGCAACTGTGTAAGTAGCACGTGCTACTCCTGAGTCAGAGATAGGTACGTTACCACCCAACATTGGGATGTTCTGATATGTACCGTTTGTATATCCTGTTCCTGCGACTGTTATGTCAACCTTCTCAATGTAAGATGTGTCAGATAGACTTGACTCAGCAACCATACAGTCAGCAGTTGAGAACTTGATAGACTGTATAACGTTCTGGTAAGAACTATCACCTCTTAAGAATGTGAATGAGTTTGCTATACCTGTTTTACCTAAACGCTCTGGGTCAATAGTACCCGCAACGATGTTAGATGCGTCAATGTTAGTTGATGATAACTGTGTCCAGTTAGCAGCGTCTTTAGCAGATGTGTTAACAACTCTAACGACATCAACGATCTTCTTACGTTCGTAGTTACCAGATGTTAGTAGTGCTACCTCTGTTATAACTGTGTACTCGTTAGCGTTAACTGGAGTTACATCATAGAAACCTGATGGAGATGAACCAGATGTAAAGTTAAGGAATACGATGTCACCTTGACTAAATCCATGATTGAGTTCTGTGACTGTGATATCAAATGTATCATGTACGTATGTACCTGTAGCAACTGTCTGATTATTCTCGTCTTGTAAGAAGTCAACGTTAGAGTACTTAATGTTGTTCGCTAGGTCAACAGCTAATCTTGCTTCAACTCTTGCTACGTTACCTTGAGCAGTAGCAGTTGTACCACCTGTAGGAGCAGCAGTGAAGGTTACAGTAGGTTGTGTAAAGTATCCAGAACCTCTGTTAGTGATTGTGATTGTGGAAACTTGTCCGTTAACGATTGTACATGTCGCTGTTGCTTGTGTACCTGAACCGCCAGGTGCTGAGATTGTAATACCTGGTGGGTTTGTATATCCAGATCCAGTGTCGTCAATTAAGATATCTCTAACAACACCTTGCTCATATCCTGTAATAATTGCTTGAGCACCACTAGCAGAACCAATCAGTATGTTTCCATTTGTATATGCTAGTGTTGTGTCAGGTGTGAACGCTACGAACATAGTGTCCAAATCATTCTCAAGAATGTAGGATATAGCAGCACCCTCAGTACGTAATGTATGAGTACCAGATCCTTGACTTGTTAGATTTCTAGCAGTACCACCTTGAGCATCAGATAGTGATGTAGCAAGTTTGATGTAGTCTGTGGTGTTAGCACCTACAGAGTGTACGATCACATAGTACTGAGCACCGTCTGCCAAGTTACCAATGTTACCAGTTCCTTGGAAGTAAGTTAAAATATCACCTGTTGCTAGTCCGTGACCAGGTATTGTGATGTAGTTGTTAACTGTATCAACTGAAGATGGTACGAACTCGAATGATGTAGATGTAGTTTCAATAGCGATGTCACCAGCTGATGCGTCTTCGATTGCTAGTCTCTCTGCTGTAGAAGCTACAGATGTAATATTGAATGGACGTAACGCAGGGATCTGTTCAATGTTGATCTTACCAGAGGTAGTCAACTGTACTAGAGCAGATGGAACAGCGTTAGTTGAGAATGGCTGGTTTAGGTATGGACCTAGTTTGTTAGTGATGTAGTCCTTAACCGCTGCCTGTGTAGGTAGTAAGGAGTCAGATGCGAACGCACCACCTAGTTCGTCACTGTCTGAGAATCCAGTGATAGTAATGGATCCACCAACAATCTTAATAGATGATAGTTCAGAGATACTAACAGTACCAACGAAACTAATAGAACCAGTTCTGTTGAAGATAGTAACGAAGTCACCAACCTTAAAGTCACCAAACTCGTTAGTACCTGAAGTATAAACCTGTCCGAATGCTTCTTCAACAGCTTCGTTAGCAGGGATACCAACACCACCGTTTTGTGGTAGTGCTAAGTATGTGTCACCCGCACCAACATATTCCCACGTATGTGATGATGAGTTACATACAGATGGTCTGTGTAATCTTATAGTCTTACCAACCAGAGTATCTAAGTTACCCTGATCATATGATACTTCTGTATTTGTTGCGGTCTCATTTAGAGAAAGTCCTAGACCGTCGTTTGTTGTAATATTAGCAGTAACCTGTGTACCGATAGAACCAGATAACTTCTCTACACCTAGAATAAAGTATTCTTTAGCAGGGTCAGTATTAGTGTAACCATCAAACTTGATGATGTAGTCTTCAATCGGGAAGTTAGTTAGAGTCTGTCCACCAACCTCGATGATCTGACGACCTGTCTGAGCACCATTGTTATCAGTTTGGTTAGTAACGTTTGTAACTGTACCTACGTCAAACTCGTATGCCTCTGTTCTGAAACCAGTAGCTTTAAGAGCACGAGTACCAAAGTTAGACGCTGAGTTAGTTAGTGAAGCATATCCACCAGACTGTACGATAACTCCGTCTCCACCGAAGATAACGAACACAGACACCAACTGAGTATATCCATCATTAAGAATGTTATATCCAACACCACCACCGACTGATATAATCGTGAAGGCGTTAGCAACCATAGACTTACCCTGTTTAGGGAAGACAGCACGTTCTCTACCGTTAGCATCTTCGTAGACACCTGGTCTTGGAACGTTAGGTTCAGCAACTTTAGCACCGTCAATTTCAGCACCTGACGCTCCCAAGAAGGAGATCAATGATGCGTTCTGAATATAAGGTGATGCCTCGATGACTGGTAGGTCAAGTAAGTCACCTAACATAGGAACTATCTTAAGACCACTGTCATCCTTAAGCATTGTGCTTGGTTCAGTTAAGGTAACACTAGCAAGTGATGTAGGATTAGCAAGAGCATTATCTAAGATTGTATGTAATGCTGTTAGAGCATTGATAGCAGCTCCACACTCAGGTTGATTATGGTCAACTGTAGATGATGCGTTATGGAATGGTGCTATGTCTGTAAACTTAGCTTCTGGTAACTGGTTACGTATAGCAAGGGCTGCCATGTCCTTTGCTTTCTGGTATACAGCACGTGTCTGAGCAACTTCGTTGTTAACGTAGTTGATGTTTGTGCCAAGAATATATTTACTTGCGGCTTCAATAGTTTTCTTGTTACCACCATATCTCAAGTCATACATCCATGAACGTAAGACGTGTCTAATATCATCAATACACTGATCATCAGATATAGGATATGTTCTGTCTATACCATTAAGGTTACCAGGTGATCCTGTAGTACCTATAGCTTGTGTAATTATACCAGTTAATGTTGTGATAGAAGAAGCAACGTCAGCACAACGATTAACATATGATGCTGTTCTAGTGACAGATGATAGACTACCAGTATCAATCGCAACCTCAACGATATTCATCAAGGTAGTGATAGAAGATATCACCACGTTACATACAGGTAAACCCTGATCTTCTGTAATTGTTAAATCTTTAACCTGTGCTATAGATGTATGTCCACCTGTAGTTACATCGGCATTCTGGAATACTTGGATAGCAATCTTCTGTGCTTCTCTTAGTGCGTAGATAGAATGATGTTCTTCACCTTCTAGATGAGCACCAGTAACATACATGTTAGCAGCGTCATAGGTAAAGTCGTTTCCACCCATTGCTAGGTTCCAAGAAACAACCTGTAGAATATCTACTACGTCATCTTTACAATCGTCGTTAGTACCTGATACTTCAACACCATTAGATGTTGCTGAAATAAATCTGTGTGGGAAGTTACCACCACTCTTAACAACAACTCTTCTAATACATTCAGAAGTAGCACTTACAAATGTATGTGCTGTAGTGTTAGTAGGTGTAGTTCCTTGTAAAGCATTGAACTCAAATGTGTCAGCAGTTACACGCTCAATCTTAACAGACTTGTTGAATATAGGATCGCCAGGTCTAGGATAAGCATGGTTAGTTGTGTTACCGTCTTGAGCACATGTGAATACGATACTCTCTTGAGCTACCTTAATATAATCTCCTGCGACTAAACCATGACCTACTTTATTAACTGTCATCCAACCAGTAGTTGAGTTGTAGTCAACAGTTGTTGGTGTCACTCCTGTAGCAGGAACAAATGTATGATCACTTGTGTTAGTAGATGGAGCAGATGTTAGAGTCTGGAAGGATAATGTTGTGTCCTTAACAGTGATACCATTAGCAGTAGCAGATACGAATGTGTGATTAGTCTCGTTGGAAGATGTAGCGATACAGATGTTAAATGTATTTTCGTCAACAACTTGTACATGTCTGAACTCTCCGCTGTCTGGGTCTTTCTGGATAATACCACCACTTACAGCAGATACAAATGTATGAACTGTAGTGTTGGTAGATGGAGTTACATCTAATGACTGGAATGAGAATGTGTCATCAGTAACAGCAGTTACTGGGATGAACTTACCGCTGATTGGGTCAGTTGATCTAGGATATGTCTTTGTACTTTGATCTCCATGAGTACATGAGAATGATAGAGCACCATCTTTAACCTTGATGTACTCACCTTTCTTAATACCGTGACCAGTTACAGTAACTGTTACTATACCAGTGGCGGTATTGTAAGTAGCATCTGTTGCTGTAAATGTCTTTCTCTCTGCTCTAGGATAAGGATGATTAGTTGCGTTACTGTCATGATCGCATGTGAATGTAAGAGAACCATCTTCGATTCTAACCATAGAATCTTCTCTCAATCCGTGGTTAGCAGATGTGATTGTTAACTTACCTTCTGTTGGTACATATACAGCGTTAGTTGCTGTGATTGTTGAGTTACCAATAGAATCAATTAGTACAGCAGTATCGTATAGAGGATCCTTCTTGATTGACATGCCATTGGTTGTGGCAGATACAAATGTATGAGCACTTGTATTTGTTGAAGGAATATTTCCTGTACCTAATACCTGTACGCTAAAGTTGTTAGTAGAAACGTTTGATACTGTCAACCATCTATCACTAGCATAATCAGTAGATCTAGGATATGTGTGGTTGGTAGCATTGCTATCCATAGCACATGTGAATGTGATAGAATCGTCAGCAAACTTAACCTGATCTCCATTGTTAAGACCATGATTAGATGCTGTAACTATCATCACACCTGTTGAAGGTTGATAGTTAGCACTTTCAACTGTGTCTGTATCTACAGCAGATCTTGGATAGTATTTTGTTGATACATTGCTGTCAAGTGTACATGTGAACCCGATTGAATCAGGAGCAAGTCTCATGTATGTTCCTGCCTTGAAGTTGTTAGTACCAACGTTGACAGACATAACACCTGTAGTTGGGTTGTATGCTGCGTCTCTTACATCATAACCATCAACATTTGTAGGTCCTACATTGATGTCAATAGTATTAACACTAGCAGATACAACAGGTGACCAACCATTTCCGTTAGCAGGGTCACTTGCTCTTGGGTATGTGTGAGTGGAGTTTCCATCATCCATGTCACATGTCCAAGTCATGCTATCAGTAGCAATCTTAAGATACTTACCAGTTGTAACACCGTGACTTAGGATAACAGCATCAGCTAATGCGTTTTGGAATACATGAGTAGATGTATCACTAGAAGCACCAACATTAACTGTAATTGTACTTGTGCTTGTAGCAGTAATTGCTAGGTCTTGCTCGTATGCTCTATCTCTCTTCTTCTCTAATCCGTTTGCTACAGCAGATACAAATGTATGGAGTGTAGTGTTAGGTGATATTGCTACGTTAACATCGAATCCTAATCCAGTAGTATTGGAAACCTCTAACCACTTACCACTTACAGGGTCGGTCTGACGAGGATATGCGTGACTACCTGTACCAGCTTGACAGTCAAATGTAATTGACTCATCTTTAAATCTGATCCAGTCACCATCAGTCAATCCATGACCAGCTGTTGTAGTACATGATAGTACACCAGTACTAGGTGTGTATACTGCCCCAGAAATTGTTGA
>ENA-OSEY01000977-OSEY01000977.1-marine-metagenome-genome-assembly--contig:-NODE-977-length-20283-cov-2.312086_pt1 | contig 20283 bp, 17 predicted proteins | sample MGYA00248465_ERZ534230 | MGnify/ENA primary metagenome ERZ534230 (study PRJEB26409, sample SAMN06344110) | marine metagenome | isolation source: Sea water from surface | place: Atlantic Ocean:Southern...
TGGCGGTAGGGCTCAGCCTCTGGACTTGTCTTTACCATAACAATCATGATTTTGCATCGCGGATCGCCTGCTCCGGAGATGTAATACTTTTCACCATTGATAACCCAGTCATCACCGTCAAGGACTGCAGACGTCTCAATGTTGGAGGCATCGGACGAGGCAACGTGAGGCTCGGTCATAGCATAGGCCGAACGAATTTCACCTTCTAGAAGTGGCTTCAACCAGGTTTCCTGCTGTTCCGGTGTGCCAACCCGCTCAAGAACCTCCATGTTGCCGGTATCGGGTGCACTGCAGTTCAAGGTCTGTGACGAGAGCGGGCTTTTGCCCAACTCAGCCGCTATGTATGCGTAGTCAAGATTATTCAAGCCCTTACCAATTTCCGACGAGGGCAAAAAGAAATTCCAAAGCCCTGCGTCCCGTGCTTTCTGTTTTGCACCCTCAAGTAGCTCGAGCTGCTTAGGGTGCCAGACCCAGGGATCGTCTTTTTCTTTCTGGAGCGTGTAAAACTCATCTGAGATCGGGTCCACGTTTTCTGCAATGTGCTTTTTTACAGCATCTAAAAGCGGCTGCGCTTCAGGCGACATCGCCAAATTAAAGAGCTCTGGGTTAGTGTCGTGCATCTTGTTCTCCTCAAGTCCGACTAATGATATCGCTTCAAATCCTCGGTCTCACACTCAAGTGCTAGCGGGTACTCAAGCAAGTCCCCCATATTTGGACAACAATACCCAAATGCCGCCCATTAGTGACGCAGGGCCGCATACTTCAAGCAAACTCCTTCAGACTCCAAAAACTGCAAGAGGTAGCCAACAATACAGCGATACATCGTAGCCCCTTGTTTCTGTGGGGGGGTTGATGACCATTGTCCAGCGAGCTAACCACTTAGTCGTATATGCTTAACAGTCTGAGTGGAGGAGCATGGCCTCTGTCGGGTATTCTGGATGGTTAATTAAAGAGGCTGGCGCAACACTATGACTGACATGTTTGATGTCTCGGGGAAGATCGCAGTGGTAACTGGCGGCTCACGTGGTATTGGGAAGATGATCGCCGCCGAATTTGTGAGACGTGGCGTACGCACCTACATCACAGCGCGCAAGGCGGAAGCCTGCCTGGAAACGGCCGAAGAGCTGAGCGAGTTTGGCGAATGCATAGCCTTGCCTGGAGACCTTTCAAAAATGGAAGGTATTGAATCATTTGTCTCAGCGGTTGGTGCACGCGAGGAGCAGCTTGATATTCTTGTTAACAACGCTGGTGCAGCCTGGGGCGTCCCATTTGACGAGTTCCCAGAGAGCGGCTGGGACAAGGTGATGGATCTGAACGTAAAATCGTTATTTTTCTTGACGCAGAAATTTGCACCGTTGTTGCGCGCCAGCGCGACGGCAGAGCGCCCAGCTAAGGTCATCAACATGGCGTCAGTTGATGGTATCCACAACGCGCGCCCTGAGACGTATTCATATTCAGCAAGCAAAGCAGCGGTAATTCACTTGACAAGACGGATGGCGAAGCGACTCGTCGAAGAGCATATTCATGTGAACGCAATTGCACCTGGGGCGTTTGCCAGCAACATGAATGTGTGGGCTCGGGATAATCCAGAGGAAGTTACCCAGCGGATTCCCGCCAGACGCATTGGCCGGCCAGACGATATGGCTGGCACGGCAATTTTCATTAGCTCGCGGGCGGGTGATTATCTCGTGGGGATTACGATTCCTGTCGATGGCGGGGTCGCCTTCGCCAACTAGCTAATTCGTTAGACTTCGTTCAATACTTAATGACGCTCCGCAAGGTATCACCCGACTCCATAGCAGCATAAGCTTCATTGATCTCCTCGATCGGGTAGATACGCGTCAACAACTCGTCTAATTTTAAATCACCGTCGCGGTACAAATTAATTAGCTGTGGAATATCTCTCCTTGGAGCAGCGGAGCCGTAAAGCGAGCCCGTCACTGCTCTCTCCTCATAAACTAAAGCGGACGCTGATATTTTAATCTCTGCATTGTTAGGCGGAATGCCGACGGCCATAGCGACCCCGCACTTAGCAAGACTTTCATAAGCTTGCTCCAAAGTGACTTCTAGGCCAGCAGCGTCGAAAGCGTAATCAACACCGCGACCACCGGTCAGTGCACGAATTGCAGCGACTGTCTCACCGCCTGCGGCACTGACACAGTGCGTCGCACCGAACTCACGTGCCTGATCGAGACGAGTCTCGTAACGATCGACAGCGATAATCATCTTGGCCCCCGCCATAGCCGCACCTTGTACAACATTCACCCCAACACCGCCGGCACCAAACACTGCTACTAGGCTACCGGGGCCAACCTTCGCAGCGTTCATCACTGCACCCACTCCAGTAATCACCGCACAACCCATGAGTGCCGCAAGCTCGAGTGGAAGATCTCTTGGAATTTTTAGCACCGCCCCTTCTGGAATCACGGTGAAGTTTGAGAACGACGATACACCTGCAAAGTGCTTGATTTCCTTCCCCGCATGGCTGAATCGGCTGGTCCCATCCTGCAATCGGCCGGAGGCACGGATCTCCGTTCCCGCGGCACAAAGTGCTGGTCGGGACGCATCACAATATTCGCAATCTCCGCAAGCCAGGCGCCAGAGGGCAATAACGTGGTCACCCGGCTGCACTGTTGTGACCCCCTCGCCCACCTCCCGAACGACGCCAGCCCCTTCATGCCCTAAAATTGCAGGTAAGGGGGCGGCTAGCTGACCCGTCTTCACGCTGTAGTCGGTATGGCACACGCCAGCTGCGACAATCTCTACTAATACCTCGCCAGCTTTCGGGGACTGCACGTCAACCTCACAAACCTCGAAGGGCTGTCCGGCTTTATACAAAACGGCTGCTTTAGACTTCATGCCAGCGATTGTTCCGCTTAATGAACATTTGCACAAATGGCTGTTTAATCGAAATATGTTCTCTCACCCATTTTCCTCTATTACTGGGTGCCAGCGCCGCTCGAACCAGATGGGTGAATTCGTTTGCTAACAAGGACTACCCTCTTGTCGCTGCCAGCTGGAACGGTCAGACTGCTGGGCAAGTCAAGGAGGCTGTGAATGCAAGGTTCGATAGAAAAACGTGGTGCGGTTGCGATCGCATGGTTCGATAACCCTCCAGTAAACGCCATTTCTCACGAAGTGCGCCAAGGCCTGATGGATGCAATTAACGTCGCGGTGAATGACGACGAGATCAAGGCACTTATCATCGCTTGTCGTGGTCGAACTTTTATGGCCGGTGCAGATATCACCGAGTTTGGGAGCTCACCAAAGCCACCAGGTCTGCCAGAAGTTGTAATGGCAATGAGTGAGAGTCCAATTTTAAAGGTAGCCGCGATTTTCGGTACGACGCTCGGAGGAGGGTTTGAGACAGCGCTCGCATGTGACTACCGTATTGCTCAGGCAGGATCCAAAGTAGGGCTTCCAGAAGTCAAGTTGGGCATCCTTGCTGGTGCTCATGGCACGCAACGTCTTCCCAGAGTCGCTAATGTCGACTTCGCATTAAAAGTCATGACATCTGGAGAACCGGTTCTCGTCGAGGCCGCCCACGAGGCTGGGGCTGTGGATCGTGTAACCGCGGGGGATCTTATCGAGGAAGCCGTCAAATATGCGGAAGAGTTAATTGCTACTGCAGCGCCTCGACGTCCAATCCAAGACATGACAATAGATAAGGCGGAATACGACGAGGAATATTTCGCCAGATTTCGAGAATCCATCGCACGCAAGACACGCGGACTTAACGCTCCGGAGCGGAGCATTCGTTGTGTAGAGGCGGCAGTCAACCTGCCATTCGCCGAGAGCGTCCTGGTTGAGCGTGAGATGTCACTCGAGAGCCACCGTGACCCGCAAGCAAAGGCGCTGCAGCACGTCTTTTTTGCAGAGCGGCAGGCCAACAAGGTGCCAGGCCTGGCTAGAGATGCCGCGCTGCGATCGATTGATTCTGTGGCAGTTATCGGCGCAGGAACAATGGGCGGCGGTATCGCGATGAACTTCGCCAATGTGGGTATCCCTGTAAAAATACTGGAAATGAACGACGAAGCGCTTGAAAAAGGCCTTGGAGTTATCAAAAAAAACTATGACGCGACTGCCCGGAAAGGCCGCCTCAGTGAGGCTGAAGTCGAAAAACGGATGGCGTTGCTGACGGGGACCACAGATTACAGCGAGCTCGCTGACGCCGATCTAGTGATAGAGGCGGTGTTTGAGAACATGGACGTCAAAAAAGAAGTTTTCAAGACTCTGAGCAATACCGTTCGGCCGGAGACTATCCTTGCGAGCAACACGTCATACTTGAACATTGACGAGCTGGCCAGCGTTGTTGAAAAGCCCGAGCGTATGCTTGGTATGCACTTTTTCTCGCCCGCCAACGTCATGCGCCTCCTCGAAATAGTGCGCGCCGAAAAGACTTCGCCCGATGTGCTGGCAACAATTCTTAGGCTTGCCAAAGCCATTAATAAAGTCGGCGCAGTTGCAGGTGTTTGCCACGGCTTCATCGGCAATCGCATGCTGTCAGGCTACGCAAGTCAAGCCAATCGACTGTTGTTGGAAGGAGCCGCTCCGCACCAACTTGATCAAGTGCTCTATGATTTCGGTATGCCCATGGGCGTAATCGCTATGGCCGATCTGGCTGGCCTAGACATCGGATACCGCATGCGCCAAGCCCTGGATGAAACTCAATATGATGTCGAATCGGCCTACCTCTACGATAATCTCGTTGAAATGGGCCGCCTCGGTCAGAAAACAGGTGCTGGCGTCTATGACTACGAGCCAGGCGACCGCACCCCGAAACCGTCCCCTATTACGGAAAAATTGCTTGCCGAAGCTGCAGAAAAATTCAACATAAAGCAACGTGAAATTAGCGGAGAAGAAATTGTTGAGCGCTGTTTCTTTTCCCTATTTAACGTTGGCTGCAATATTTTGCACGAGGGTATGGCCTATCGCGCTTCAGACATCGACACTGTTTACATCAATGGCTATGGTTTTCCCGCATGGCGCGGAGGCCCCATGCATTGGGCCGAACACGCTGTCGGGCTTGAAAAGATCTTAGATCGCATTCGAGAGTTCGCCGATATATACGGTGACAAGTATTGGCAACCGTCTCCCCTACTCGAGCAGCTAGTCGCAGACGGCGGCAGCCTGCGAGACATCCAGAACTCGTAGCTCAAGGTGCCCAGATTAAATGAAGGCTGAGTGACTACTATGGCACTGGATCCAGACACGCTGGAAACGCTGATAGAAACAGTCGCTAAGTTCGTTGATGAGCGTCTAATACCGCTTGAGGCGCAAGTTGCTGCGGAAGACAAAATTCCTGACACAGTCATATCCGAAATGGCCGAGCTCGGTCTATTTGGTCTAACAATTCCAGTGGAGTACGGAGGGCTCGGATTAAATACTGAGGAAGAGTGCAGGATTGTGATGGAGCTCGGGCGCGCGGCACCGGCCTTTCGTTCTGTAATCGGCACCAACAACGGCATCGGTAGCCAGGGTCTAGTGCTGCATGGAACTGCGGCGCAACGTCAGCACTACCTGCCCAAGCTTGCGAGCGGCGAAATAACAGGTTCATTCGCGCTTACTGAGCCTGATGCAGGATCAGACTCTGCAGCAATTTCTCTGAAGGCTGTTACTGACGCAAATGATTTTCTGCTGAGCGGTACCAAGCGCTATATTACCAACGCCACTAGGGCTCAGCTGTTCACAGTTTTTGCACGGACTGACCCGGATGAGAGAGGATCACGGGGCATAAGCGCTATCTTAGTCGATACATCTACGCCGGGAATTTCGCTCGGCAGCCCCAATAAAAAGATGGGGCAGCAGGGCGCTCATGTATGCGACGTGATCTTCGACGAATGTAGGGTGCCGCAAGAAAATATAATCGGTGGCTCTGAGCGACGAAATAAAGGTTTCGCTACAGCAATGCAAACGCTGGACAGAGGCCGCATACATCTGTCGGCTCTAGCCGTGGGGTGCGCCAAGAGACTGGTGCAGATGTCGCTCGACTACGCAACGGAGCGTGAGCAATTCGGCCGGCGCATCGCCGAATTTCAGTTACTACAGGGCATGCTGGCCGATAGCCAAACTGAGTGCTATGCCGCCGAGAGCATGGTGCTGGATGCGGCGAGAAGGCGCGATGCGGGCGAAGACGTCAACATGCTTGCGTCCTGCTGTAAGCTATACACAAGCGAGATGGTGGGCCGGGTAGCTGACCGCGCGGTACAGATTCACGGTGGCGCAGGTTACATGGAGGAATATGCGGTTACCCGCTTCTATCGTGATGTAAGACTGTTTCGAATCTACGAGGGCACCAGCGAGATCCAACGCGGCATAATCGCGCGCCGAATGATAAGCAATGTGGAAAGATAGCAAGAACGAGACCTAAAGACGCTCCTACATGACGGCGTCACAAACCGCCACATTTATCTAATTTCTACCCCTGAAGTTCTAGTGAACGGCGGCGAAGCCGTCGCATACCTCCAAGCCACCGGTCGATATCGTCGCCTTTGCGACGCACGTAACCTTCCACTTCTGGATGCGGCAATACGTGAAAGCGACCGTCGCGCATGCTCTCAATCACGACAGCAGCAACGGTCTCGGGCTCTAGGATACCGTCAGTCTGCCCATTGCCGAGACTCTTTGGTGCCATCGCCGTGGCAACGCCTTGCGGGCATAGGACAGCGACACCTACACCATCGTCACCGTGCGTAATGCTTAGACACTCTGCAAACTTAATTGCGGCAGCCTTAGTCACCGTGTAAGGACCCGAGCCAGTGGCTGCCAGCAAACCAGCGGCAGATGAAGTGATTAAAAAATATCCCTCTCCACGATCTATCATGCTTGGCAACAACGCTCGTGATGCATATATGTGAGCCATCACATGTAAATCCCATTGCCTCTGCCAAATTTCGTTACTGGCATCCGTGAGAACACCTGAGCCGGAACCGGCTGCACCCGCGTTAGAGCAATAAACATCAACCCTTCCATATTTGCTTATCACGTAGTCAACCAAGCCTTGAACTTGTGACTCATCGGTGACGTCGCATACTCGCCAGTCACACCCCAATATGTCCGCGCAGGCTTTAACGGGCGCGCTATCCAGGTCAGAAATCACGACAGCCTCAGCTCCCTCGCGCAAGAAAGCGCTCGCCATCGAGCTACCAATGCCGCCGCTACCACCAGTGATAACAATGACTTTATTCTTAGGTTCCATCGCTTTCTCCTCCCCCAGAACAGAGCATAACTCCGGCACGGGAAAAACCTAACATAGATATGGATTAGCTCTTGCTGTCCGCTCACACATCGGAACAATCACTAACCGGGCTGTGCAACAAATTCGCCTATGTCGTAGTCTGGTGTAGCGCCATCACTACTGGCGACAAATGACGCCAGCGTGGCAGATCGTCGCAGGGTTGCGGTGGCATCCTCTTGGGTGATGAGCAATCCGTATATGAGTCCGGCCAGAAATGAGTCCCCCGCCCCAACCGTATCGCGCACCTTGACTGGAACCGCATCGACCCAATGCCATTCATCGCAGCGCAAAAGACCCGCACCCTGCGCACCCATCGTCATACAAACCGTCTCGCAGCCCGCTTCACGCTGAAAACTACGCGCGCAATCTTCGGCGTTGGCGCGCGTTGCTGTTGTCTGCATCAGTGCTTGCATTTCTTCATCGTTAAGCTTCACCAGATCCGCCGATCGCGCTAGGGCCCAGATTTGCTCATAGTCTTCGAAGGCATCGCGCAGATTGACGTCCAAAACTTTCAACGCGTTGGGCATAGCCACAAACATAGCGTCGAGAACCGCGCGGTTTCGGGCTGACCGTTGCGCGAGGCTGCCGAAAACTAAAGCTTCCGCAGGCTGACATTCGACCGGCCAGTTTTCAGGCACATCAATATAATCCCAGGCCACGTCTTTCAGAACTTCAAAATTGGGCTCTCCCTCTAAGACAGTAACCAGCGAACGGCCGGTCTCCCTATCGGCCACTGAGCAGATCAAATCACTGGGCAACCCCCACTCTTCTATTTGTGATTTAAGCTCCGCACCGAGGGGATCGTTACCGACACCACTCATTGGCCAGGCGCGCACTCCAAGTTTTTTTAGGTGATAGGCGACGTTTATTGGTGCGCCGCCTACGCTGCGCATACTAGGCAGCACATCCCAAAGTGCCTCACCGAAGCAGATAACGTTGGCGGACCTTGACTCAGGCATGCGTCGCTAGGCGCTTGCGTACTCAAAGTAGGCGTTATTGATGACAACGACTTCGCCGACACACGCCTCGAATAGTGCTCGACCATCTCCATCGTGCCAAGCGCGGAGACCAAGTGTATCGCCCGGATAGACGGGAGCCGAAAAGCGCACTTTCAGTTTGCGGAAAAGCTTGCTTTCCCCCCCGCAAAAAGCGCCGAGCAACATATTCGCAACATGACCTAACGTACATAAACCATGGAGGATGGGCTCCTCGAATCCCCCAAAATGCGCTGCCGAGGGATCAATGTGCAACGCATTGTAGTCACCTGATAACCGGTATATTTGTGCCTGGTTAGCGGAAATTCTTGTCTCAAGCATTACATCAGGCATCTTATCGGGTACTTCGATTTTCGAGGAGAATGTCTGACCAGAGCCTGTGAATGGCCGAATATCACCTAATTTTTCTACCCCTCGCCTAAAAGAACCGTTTGCCATCCGCACACAGACCTCACCATCTGCATCCGTAACAAGGGTTTCGCACTCAACGAATCCGTAACCTTTGCCCCGCGGGTGGACGCCTACGATACGCGACTGAAGCGTAACCGTGCCCTCGAGTGGCAGTGGTTTCTCAACGCTCAGGTAACGCTCAGCGTCAATCATGAGTGGCAGTGGAGATCTAGGAATATGTTGCTCGTCAATAGGCGCGCCCATGCCGCCCCAGCGAATGGGGAACGTTGGAAACACACTGTAGTCAGGGTGCCCCTCGTAAGTGAACCTCAGGTCGGTCGAGCCGATACCAACCGCGTAAAGAAGCACATCTCGTTGCCCGTAAGAAATTTTAATCGGGTCCCCCCATGGACTGGGCTCCCCATTAGGTAAAGCACTCAAGGCGTCATATATTGGCATTAGGCTTCCCTCTACTTAAGACCAAGGTAGACTATCCACGGCTTGCATTTATGTCGATACACTTAGTTTTTGGGGGAGAATCCGCGATATGGCGATTGCATAGCGTGCTGCTGCGTTGCCAAACTTGGTGAGGCTGGTAGATTTTATAATCTTAATTAGAAAATAACGCTAAAGGATGAGACCAGATGCGGAACACAGACAAGTTTTACATCAACGGCGAATGGGTTGCACCGTCAACAAACGAAACCTGTGAAGTCATCAATCCGGCCACAGAGGAACCGATTGCAAGTATCGCTTTAGGCGGTAAACAGGATGTCGACGCGGCTGTTTCTGCGGCAAAAACTGCGTTCACAACTTTCTCACAAACCTCGGTGGAAGAACGGTTGGATCTTCTTGGTCGCATCATCGACGCATACAAAGCGAAGATGGATGAGATTGCGAAGACAGTGTCTATGGAGATGGGGGCCCCAATGGGCCTCGCCAACGCCGCACAAGCGCCTGCTGGGTTAGGACATTTAATTTATGCGCAGAAGGCGCTCGAAAGTTTTGAGTTTATGGAAGACGTTGGCACTTCACGCGTTATTAGAGAACCTATTGGGGTCTGTGGATTGATCACTCCATGGAACTGGCCAGTCAACCAAATCACAGCAAAGGTTGGTCCCGCCTTGGCGGCAGGATGCACAATGGTTCTAAAACCGTCTGAGATTGCCCCACTGAACGCCATACTGTTTGCGGAGGTCATGGAGGAGGCTGGTACTCCTCCGGGCGTTTTTAATCTGGTCAATGGTGATGGCCCGACCGTTGGCGTCGCGCTCTCATCACATCCTGATATTGACATGATGTCTTTTACGGGGTCTACGCGCGCTGGAATTTCAGTAGCGCAAGAGTCTGCCGTAACGGTTAAGCGAGTCACACAAGAGCTGGGCGGCAAATCAGCGAACATAATTCTTGAAGATGCCGATTTCGAGAAAGCTATCGCAAGAGATACTTTTGGAATGTGCATGAATACAGGTCAGAGCTGCAATGCGCCAACAAGAATGCTAGTGCCTGCGAGCCGAATGGCAGAAGCCGCAGAAATTGCAAGAGCCGCAGCAGAGCAAATAGCCGTCGGCGACCCAAATGATGAAGATACCAAGGTCGGGCCACTAGTGTCCGAGATGCAATTCAACAAGGTGCAAGCGCTAATCCAGAAGGGCATCGATGAGGGCGCGACGTTAGAAACTGGCGGCGTAGGTCGGCCAGATGGCTTAGACAAGGGGTACTTCGTAAAACCAACAGTTTTCTCCAACGTCAGCAACGACATGACCATAGCTCGCGAGGAAATTTTCGGCCCTGTGCTATCTCTTATACCTTATGAAGATGAGGACCATGCGGTGGAAATCGCTAACGATACTGTTTACGGCCTCTCCGCATACGTTAGCTCTGGGGATATCGACCACGCGAGAGCGATCGGCGCGCGCCTTCGTGCCGGCAATGTTCATCTAAACGGCGCACCACTCGATATCAATTCTCCTTTCGGCGGCTACAAACAGTCCGGCAATGGACGTGAGTTTAGTGAGTGGGGTCTGGAGGAGTTCCTTGAGAAAAAAGCTGTTCTAGGTTTCGTGCCGGTGGAGGCCGCGCCAGCTGAATCGAAAACACTGTTTTGAACAGACCTATTAATGAGATCTGTCAACTCCCATGGCTGAGTACCTAAGCGCAGTCGGAATAGCAGTTGCTGATTTAAAGGTGGCAGCGCGCTTCTACGAGAGTGCGCTCGGGATGACGTCGTTGCGAACCATCGAACTTCCAGAGATGGAGGAAATAATATTGGGGTTTGAGGGCACGCGGAGCGCTGCGGTAATACTCATGAAGTATACCGACGGCACACAACACGAGAACAACAAGAGAGATGGCAAGCTGGTTTTTTACGTCAACAACGTCTCTGAAACAATCGAAGCTATCCGTGGTGCAGGCTGTGTGGTGGAGAGAGAGCCGGAAGTCAGCCATTTAATGGGAGGGGCTACCATTGGGTTTGCTCGCGATCCTGATGGACATCGGTTAGAACTGATTCAGAAGCCACCTAAGAATTAACAGCCAAACACCGTGATTCCATGGCGTGATAGGCATTATTTGAACCGCAAGACATCACTTCAGCGTGTAGCGACATGAGCGACTGTTTTCGCGATGTTATTGAACTGCTCCGCGCTTCCCACAAATACTGACACCAAAGTGATGCCGACGGCCACGTATGAACGAGGGCCGACCGGGTTTGACACCATGGTCTGTGCGTTTAGCTTCAGAAGGGCTCGATGAGAAAAATATTAAAGCTCATGCTGTGGAGTCTAGGCGTGATAACTCTTTTGCTGGCGGCCACCATTGTGTTCGGGCCGGGCATCTACGCGCGAATGACCGCGCCCGCGCACGCGTTCGGATCTAGGCCGCTGCCCGCAGCGCCGGATTACACACAGCGATCTAACTGGTCCGCTTGGCCGGGCCCTGGCAGCCCGGCGGAACGATTGCCAGATGGCATGACACCAACGCCACTGGACATTAGGTTGGCATCAGCCTTCTTCCTGCACCCAACAACACTCGGCGACACAGAACACTGGGTGCAACCAATGGACCACGAAGAAACCCGCCGCGGAACTGATCGTGGGACGGTATCGATTCAGGCGTCAGTATTCAATGATTGCTGTCGTGTTTACGCACCTCGTTACCGACAATCTATCGTCAGCGAGTATCACGGCGAGGATATCGTCAGCCAAATTCGAACCATCGGATACCAGGATACGCGCGCGGCTTTTTACCATTTTCTGGCAGAGATCGGGCCAGAGGAACCCATCATCATGGCGAGTCACAGCCAGGGTACGTTCCACCTGGTCCGATTGATCGAAGAAGAAGTTGACGGAACTCCGTTGATGAAGCGTCTGGTAGCGGCTTATGCCATCGGAAACTCACTACCGCAAGCGCTGGTCGACGACAGCTACGAGGATATAGAGGTTTGCAGTACACCAACGCAGACCGGGTGTTTCATTACTTGGGATGCACACGAGGCGGACAAGCACCCGTCTCACTGGAGCAATCAGGAAGAGCAGGACATATGGAATGGCATTGACTACTCTGGCTTTGATCCTGGTCCACGTATTTGTGTTAACCCTGTTACCTGGCGCACAGACGGCACACGGAGTGACAAGGGTGATCATTTGGGCGCGCTGACGCTAGAGGCCGGATATAGCGACCTAGACACCTCATTGGGCGAATTGGTTAGCTACACAGTTTCAGCGTATTGCGGCGACGAATCCACTCGAAAATGGCTATTCGTCAATGGTGATCGCGACGAGAAACTGAAACTGCAGGGCTTCTGGTCCCTCTTTATGCGCAACCTGCACGGTCTAGACTATGGCTTGTTCTGGGGCAACATCCGCGAAAACGCGACCACGCGCGCGCAGGCCTTCTCTGAGGCGCAATAGGGCGTAAGACCAGTGGGGAACATGTTATCGGGATGACGCCGAAAGATCTGGAATCGAGCAACCAGCGGCGGCAATACGCTAGCAACCGCTTGTTTTCATAATTGGGCGAGTGTCTTTGTTCAGAGCGATCTAGCGTTGCCGGTACGGATCCATGTCCATGCCTGAGTATCGCATGCCAACATCTCGAATCGTCTGCTCGTCCCAGTATTCATCACCAGGTGCCGGGAAGCCAAACAGGGCACGTTGTTGCGGTGTCATGCGAACCATGGTTTCGGACCACGACTCGGACAACGCCTCTCGGGGCCAAGCTGTCCTGCCTGTCCAGCGCCAACCGCGCGGCTGAAGGTTGACGAGTAAAGTGAATCGCGCCCGACCGGGCTGAGTGAAATTTGAGCCGCGATGCAATGTGTCGGTTTTGTAGAGAAATATACTGCCTGCGGTGCCGGTAACGGCAACTTCCTGGCTCGCGAACGCACTAATGGTCTGGGTGCGGGGCACGAGTGGTGTATCTCGGACGCTCTTGGTCGACACTACATAGGTCGGCGCATCGGCTTCGCTTACGTCGGAAAGCAGTATGAAGGCTGCGAGTTGAACATGCGTACTTGCCCGCTTAGGCACTACGAGCGTGTGATTACCATAGTCGAAGTGGTGTAACTGCCCGTAGTCGACCGCGCCGGAATACTTTGCCCAAAACTCGGCCTGATAGAGTTCAAGGTCCTTGGTGCCACAGATTTTCTCTGCCGCGTCGATGAGGTTCTGGTTGACGACCAAGCGGTTGAGGTCCCAGTTCGGGAATGGAAATCGATGCAATCCTGCAAATTGGCTCGTGCTGAGCGGTGCATGTGCGCCGGTATTTGCAAAGTAATCTTCCGGGCGGGGGCAAAGCTCCCACATGGCCTCCTGGGCCCTCGACAACAATTCTGGGTCGATGAAATTTTCAATTACAGAATAGCCGTCATCTCTTAGCTGTTGGATGTGTGCGTCCGAGACCTTCATACTTATTTCTATGGGCTCTGAGACGAGCCTACACTTGCGCTGATTGCGGCAGGTACTCAGTAGGCTCGCAGCTCAGCGTACCGATTGAGATGGTATCGCCTGTCACCGTAAAGCATCTGTGCAACACGAGCGCGCTTGATGAAGAACCCCATATCGAACTCGTCGGTCATACCGATACCACCATGCATCTGAATGCCCTCATTCGATGCAAGCTCAGCTACTTGACAGGTCTTTGCTTTAGCAGTGCTGGCAAGCAGTCCTGCCTCATCTGGCGATTCATCAAGTGCGCGCAACGCCTTTAACACAATCGATTTACAGAGTTCAATTTCAGTCCACAGTATGGCTGCACGATGCTGCAACCCCTGAAAGGAACCGATCTCTACACCAAATTGCTTGCGTTCATTGAGATACCGCAACGTCCGACCGAAACACTCGTTCGCAATGCCGAGCAACTCAGCCGAAAGATGGACGTTCGCGATATTAAGCACCTTTTGCAGGGTCGCCAGACCGGCGCCTGACTGACCAATCAGTTGATCGGACTCTACGGTGACATCATTAATTTGCACAGTCGCCGAATTTCTACTGTCGACCATTTCTGTTTTAGTTATCGTAACCCCCTCAGCGTCACGAGGAACAAGGAATAACAAGACATCTTCAGGATCTTCGTCCGCTCGCACAGAGACAATCAGATAATCCGCAACGTTGCCATCGACGACAAACGTCTTTTCCCCGTTCAGTGTGTAGCCGTCGCCACGCCTGACGGCTCTAGTGGCTATACCTTGAGGGTTGTGTCGTGGGGCCTCATCGATAGCGAGCGCCAGCGTCAGATTACCAGCAGCGACTTTTGGGAGCAGCGCTAACCTATCGCCCCCCAAAGACAACACAGATGCGCCCACAACCGCCGTCGAGAACAGTGGCGAACAAGCGAGTGTGCTGCCACACAACTCCATGATCTGACCCATCGCGACATGACTAAAACCGAGTCCACCCTGCGCCTCCTGAATCAGAATTGATGGCCATCCGAGCTCCGCCATCTCCAACCAAACCTCACTTGAGAATCCTTGAGGATTTGCGGTATCCCGGATTTTCCGCAGAGCACCAGGTCCAGCTTTTTGAGAGAGAAAATCTGCCGCTGACTCTCGGACCATCTGCTCCTCTTCGGTCAAGATCAGCTTTTGCATCAGCCCAAACCTAAAATTCGTTTTGAAATGATGTTGAGCTGAATTTCCGAGGTGCCGCCCTCAATCGAGTTCCCTTTTGATCGCAACCACCGCTGAGTATCTGTGCCCTCTTTCCAGTGCAGCGCATCACTTCCGCCAAGTGCCATGAGCAATTCAAAACGGCGTTTGTTCATTTCAGTGCCGTAGTACTTAATCATCGCAGAAGTATTGCCCACCCCACTTGCGGCCATCTCGTCACGAACCCGTTCCATAGTCAGTTGGTGACAACGCGAGTCGACCTCCCAAGTCGCAACTTCAGTCCGAAGCATCTCATCAGACAACCGACCATCACTTAGCCCGATCGCTTCAGTAGCAAGCTCACCGAGTGTCCTCGTGCCCGCTGCCGTGCCGATGCCACCAATCATTTCTCGCTCATGTGTCAGCAGATACTTAGCAATAGTCCAGCCATTGTTGACATCCCCTACAACTTGGCTTTTCTCAACGCGGACATCTTCCAGAAACGTCTCACAAAAAACTGAGGCTCCCGATATCAAACGTATCGGTCTTGCTGTTACACCCGCAGACTCCATGTCAAAGAGCACCAGGCTGATACCCGCGTGTTTACTTGCCTCAAAATCGGTGCGGACTAGACAGAACATCCAGTCGGCTTGGTCAGCATTCGATGTCCAGACCTTCTGCCCGTTGACAATGAAGTGATCACCATGATCTTCCGCACGCGTCTGCAGTCCGGCTAAGTCCGACCCACTTCCTGGCTCACTGTAACCTTGGCACCAGCGAATTTCGCCTCTAGCAATCTGCGGCAAATGCTGTTTCTTCAGGACATCTGACCCGAATTCTAGAATTGCCGGACCAATCATAGAGGTCCCCATGCCTTGTAAAGGAAGTCGAGCAGTAATGCGTGCCATTTCTTCCCGCAGCACTTTTGCTTGGTCTTGATTTAGGCCGCCCCCGCCGTACTCCAACGGCCACGTTGGAGCTGTCCAACCGCGCTCAACCATCCGCTCAAGCCACAGCTTCTGATCATCACTTTGGAAAACAAAGCGGCGCCCCCCTGAGCAAATGTCTCGCTCCGTGACTGGCTGACGCATACTTAATGGACAGTTTTCTTCCAGCCAAAGGCGTGTCGTACCTCGGAATTCTCCCAAATCCTGCAAGCTCTCAAGCCTCCATTGGTTGTTAATGTCAGTCTACGGAGATTAGCAAAATTCGTCTGCCAAACCTGTCGCGTCGGAAACAACGCTATAGCCTGTAAGTTATTCTCCCCCAAATTTTGTTTTAGAGAATACGCTTATGGCGCCGTCATCACTCTGCTAGTCCAAAATGTCGTTGCTAAAAATGCTGAGCGGTTACGTCAACGAACTCTGACTCTCGCAAGGACTGGGAAGGCCTAAGCACACTGCGCTGCGAACTCAGTTTACGCTTATAGGCTGTTCATTTCTGCCAGCCAAAGTGTAGTGATTTAAAAATGACCACATCACTTCGCTGGTCGGTTGACCCAGCAGTGTTTCTGGCCAATCGTGCGTCCCACGCTCAAGCCGATAATGCTCTACCCTGGCGTCCTGAGTACAATCGCTGTAAGCGAAGTGTGTTGCGGCTTCTCCGCTTGTCTCAGCTTTTGATTGGCACTCGTATTTGTCGCTCCAATAAGCGATCAGGCTCGGTATGTCGCGCATAGCTCCAACAGAGTCCCATGCTTTCCATTCCCACGAGTTGCCGTAAGCGATTATCTCATCCTCAACACCATGCACATGCATAATCGGTACATTACGCGCCTGATCGCACGATTTGACATTGACGGGCATCGTGCCAGCAACTGATGCAATGGCAGCGAAACTTTCACTCATATGACACGCCAGCTCATACGCAAACATTGAACCCAGTGACCAGCCAACCGCATAAACTCGGGAGGTGTCGACCCAGTGTCGCAGAGAAATATCAGAAATCATCTCATTGAAGAAGTTGATGTCCTGCATTGCCGTGGCGTCAGTGTTGAGCACCCATGCGCCTTCGTTATCACCGTAGGTATGACCCGACGGCAAGGCAATAATCATGTTCTCTTTTTCAGCGATTGCCTCCCACTCGTCCTGAGTGGGGAAGCGCCAACCTGCATCAGCACCTCCCCCCTGCAGTGTGATGATCAGACCGCTGGGGCCAGACGCTTCGCCGCTGGGCACAAATAAGTAGTATTCTCGAGTCACTCCGTCGATGACGAGCTCTGTTTTAGGTAAATGGTGCCTGTACTGGAGGGGATAAAGGGCTATGCAACCGACAAAAAAAAACAAGACCCCGAAAACTATGATCAATTTCCTTTTCATGCCGAAATGCATTTCTGTCACTATATAAAAGCGCTGTATGCCACTTTTTCAGCGCGACCAAAAAATTCATCCCATTGTTCATCGGTCAACAGATCCGGCTCGCCCAACTGCTTAGCAAGCAAATAATGCTTACACAGTATCTCCAGCAATTCTGCATTGCTGATTGCTTTATCAAAATCAGCGCCACGACAAATCATTCCATGATTACCCAGTAGGCACGCCGCGCGATGCTGTAAAGCGTTGCCAGCGTTTTCTGCAAGCTCTTCAGTTCCAAAGGTCGAGTAAGGCACGCATGGCACATCTGAACCGCCGAACATACCGACCATATAATGGAACCCCGGCAAAGGCATGTTGTTGCAAGCCATGGCAACACAATAGGCCGAGTGGGCATGAATTACCGCGTTTGCCTTGTCGCTGTTCTTATATACAGCTGAATGCATGCGCCATTCTGAGGAGGGCTTTATGTCCCCTGCCCACGTGCCGTCTTCTCGCACGAATACAACACGGTCTGGTGTAAGATTTTGAGCAGTTGCGCCAGAGCAGGAAATCAACATCCCACCTTCTACTCGGCAGCTCACGTTACCGGTCGCCAGATCCATAAGCCCAGTCTCAACCAAATGACGATAAGTGGAGACAAGATGCTCTGAGGCTTGTAGCTGTTCCATTTGCATTACCTAGTGAAATCCCGACACTTGCCGCACGGCAGATTGGCAGGGAGAAGAGTAGAAAAAGGAGACAGCGTCGCGTGGCTGGTCCGAGAGGTTAGCGCCGGACCAATGTACCGTGCGGGCGCTATGAACCACTGCATCTCCTGGTTCGAGTTCAGCCGCTATAACGTCTGTGGACTCCTGATCAATATTTGGAATCGGCATAACATTCGCATACTCCTGTCTGTGGGAGCCTGGCAAATATCGCAGGCAGCCGTTTTTGATATTGACCGGATCAAGTGCAAACCAAATCGTTACGCCGCCTTTTGAATCGCCATCACGACCAAGCGCATCTATATGAGGCCCTATGCCCTGGGGATCACCCTCTGGACGACCAAACCAAGCTACTGACAAACCTTCAACTTCGCCGCCCAACAACTGCTCTAAAAACTGGACATGTTTGCCACTCTTTAATTGCGCATCGAGGTAACTATCGTAATGATGAAGTGACTTCATAACGTTCTTATACTTTCCTGCGCTGTGGTCCTGGCTGGTCATTCTCTCCGCCAGCGGCAACGCCCTACATCGCAACTCACTGACCTCAGCATCGCCCAAAAAACTCCGAACAACGACAAACCCATCGCGGTCATACTCGGCTCTCAGCACACGCAACTCGTCTTCACTTCCCGCGGTCATTAAATGTGCTTCCTATAAAAAGCACCGATTTCGGCCAGAGCCTCGTGGGATTCTGGTAGGTTTGTAAATATTTGAAAAACGTGGAAAGCCTCATCATACTCGCTCAGTTCGATATGGACTCCGGCTTCCCGGGCACGAATGCCAAGCCGAGTTGAATCTTCACGAAGAAACTCATCTTTCGCATATTGAACTAGCATCGGAGGCAAGCCAGTCAGATCCCCATATAGTGGCGATATTTCAGGCGTGTCCAAAGGCCAGTCTCCAGCATAGAGCCCGGCATTCACCAAGCTGTATTCGCGCATCTCAGCGGACTCTATAGTCTCGCCGGTCCAATCGGTCACTGGAGAAAGCAATGCTCCGCAACCTGGAATTGGCAAACCCTCGCGTTTTATGCGAAGGAAACAGGCAAGAGTTAAGTTGCCGCCAGCTGAGTCACCAGCAAGCATGATGTTCTCACTTGCTGTGTACTCGAGCATCTCTGAATACGCAGCAACAGCGTCATCAACCGCAGCCGGATAGGGGTGTTCGGGCGCGAGCCGATAGTCCAGAGCGTTGACAGCCGTGCCACAGGCAATTGCCAAATGTGCGGCGAAGGAGTGATGTGAATCTAGTGAGCCACTTAAGTGTCCGCCGCCATGAAAATAGAGCAGTGACGCATCCTCACGAACACCCGAGGTAAAATATTTGCGTGCTGGGCGCCCTGCCAAGGTATAGTCATCTATCAATATATTCTCTGGTAGCTGCAAACCGACCATAAACGCATCGAAATTCCGTCGCTGGTCCTCAATAGGTAGATCCTTACCCTTATCCTGACCGGCTGCATTCCTGTCCAAGAACCTCTGCATTTCTAGACTTGCCATAGATTAAGTCCGTGTCGCTCTAGTGATGAGGCCAGCACTCACCCTAACTGGCCTCGCGTAGCCTGACGCTTCTCCGGCAAGAAGTATGTTCGATTCACCTCGCCGTCATGCGGCGTGTGTGAAAACTGGTGACCGGCTACCAACCCGCTGCCTGCAATCGTTACTTCGTAGTGTATTACTCCCTGCAACAGGGTTAGCAAAAACTGAAGTCGATCGTATGTCAGCACGCGAAAGCTAGCGGGATCGAAGCTGTCACGAATTGCTTGATGCGTGTTGACAACATCTTGTAGCGACAGAAACGACTCGACTAATCCCATCAAGCCTTTTCGCGAACGCAAGTTCGTCTCGGTTGTGATCATCGGAGACGCAATTTCACCGACGAACCTATTCTTGGATTTGAGCGCTATCAGTCGTAGTTTTCGGGTCGAGTTTGGCATCTTGATAGCCAATGCACCCGCATGAAGAAATACATCAACGTCCGTGCTTTTTGACATCCCAGATACACCCTCGGGAATAAGCTTGAACATCGTGCGTCCATATGTTGTTTGCACGTCCTTCACTAGTTCAGTCATTGAAACGGGTTCATTTCGATAGACGACATCCAGTTCAACACCATTCATCATTGCGAGGAAGTTCAGACTAGGTTCCACCACAATACTTTTGAGAAACTCGCCTGAAAAACTTTGATCGTCAAAGAAGAAAATACCCCGGTTGTCGGTAGCATGACGCACGCTCCGCAATACTTTCATTACCTCCTGGGCATCGTTAACAAAACCGGGGACTTTGTCGGACCAAACCGACGCTACAAGCGGAGTGAAAATCTCGGAATCCGGGTCACTGGCAAGTACCTCGCACACCTTGAACCCGGGGTCGATGCAATCTGTCGACGCTGGCAAATACTCAACCTTTCGGGCATACCGCTTGTTCAGTGCATGTAGGTGGACAATTAGCCGCGTTTTGCTCCCTACCCTGCGGGCTCCAAGCCGTAGAAGCCGATCCGCCAGAGCCGCAGCGAGAGCGGGGTTATCGAGGTTGCGAGAAAGGCGTTTGTGTGT
>ENA-OSEY01000979-OSEY01000979.1-marine-metagenome-genome-assembly--contig:-NODE-979-length-20265-cov-4.265801_pt1 | contig 20265 bp, 19 predicted proteins | sample MGYA00248465_ERZ534230 | MGnify/ENA primary metagenome ERZ534230 (study PRJEB26409, sample SAMN06344110) | marine metagenome | isolation source: Sea water from surface | place: Atlantic Ocean:Southern...
CTATAATAAATAATTATCCAAAATAAATAAATTATAATTTTAATAAATAGTATCAAGTTTTTTAATAGACTTAATAGCTAGTTAATAAATTAAATATAAGATATAACTATGATAATATATTTTATGATAGCAAAATCCTTTGCCTTATTAGAATAGAAACAATACATAATATCAAATATAGCGTCATCATTGGGTTTCCAAAATAATAAGCTATAAAAATAGAAGTAAATAACCACCAAATAGGAAACAAAAATGCTCCTAAAGCATATTTCATTGAGCTAACAAAAACTTTGTCATCAAACCGACTTATTATCTTTCTCGTAATCCATAGTGGAATTATGTTTGGAATACTTAAAACTGAAGTTAGGATGGATTCTATTTTAGAAGTATTTCTTCTTTTAGGCAAATCACTTGAAGAATCTCGGAGGGCTTTTTTTAAATCATCAAAACTCATTTTTGTTGTTATGCGATTTATGCATTCCTTTTGTGTATGATATTTTTCTGTTTCAAATGGGAGCCAAAGGCATTCCTGCATTCGTATCTGTAGTTCTTCTCTGATTAAATTTATATTTTCAGCTTCATTTAGTTTGGAATCTATAAAATCTGACACCAATATTGGTTTTCCATATACAAGATGAAGAGTAGTGCAAGTTTGTTTGTGGTGTCCATAATTAATACCTACTGGAAGAATATAGATCTTTTTATCATTGTTATAATTTTGGGCTTGATACGCTAGTCTACTACTTCCTTTTGAAAGTTTTTTTAAATAATATTCGTCATGATGACCACCTTCTGAAAACATCATTAAAAATTTACCTTTTCCTAACAATTCAAAGCATTTTTTGAAAGTAATATCATTTTTTTTTAAATTGCTGTAACCATTCCTTATTCTATACACAGGGAGCATTTGCAGTGCATCTAAAAACCATTGAAGTGGTCCACCAAATACATCACTCCTAGTTAAAGATGTTATTTTTTTTGGTGTCATAGAACCTATAAGAAGGGGATCTAAAAATGCACCTTGATGATTTGGTGAAAATAATACTCCTCCATCTTTAGGAATATTTTGATATCCATATTCCTTTATATCTCTAAAAAAAATTTGATTGTAGTACCTCAGAAAATACTTAAGTGAAAAATAAAAGATGTTTTTCAAAATACAATAAGGTTACTTGTTTTTACATAAAATGTAATGAGTAAACGTAGCAATTTTTTTTCTAAGAATATAAATTAAATTTTAAAATAAATAACCTGTAGGTTAAGTCTTTGAATAAAATTCACTTATATAGACAAAAAAATATTAACTTGGCATTGAATAATAGACAAGATGAAGCCTTAAAATTAATTTGAATTCCCTTTAGCTTGCTCGGTTATTCAAAACAAATGAAAATAAAATAATATGAAAACAAAGAATATATTTAAAAGGGTATTTTTCGCCCTATTTTTTTTAACCATCCAACTTACTCTTGCACAAAATACAATTTCAGGTAAAATAGTTGATTCTGAGAATCAAGAAGCTATTCCTGGAGCTAATGTCATTGTTTTAGGATCAAATACTGGAGCAGTGGCTGATTTCGATGGTAATTTTACATTGAATACTTCCGCTGAACTTCCTTTAACAATAGAGGTAAGTTATGTAGGTTATAGCTCTAAAAGTTTTGAAGTTACTAGTTTAGATCAAGATATTGTTGTTTCTTTAGATTTTGGTCAGAATCTTAATGAAGTTGTTATTTCAGCATCGAGGAGATCAGAAAAGATTTTGGATGCACCTGCTTCTGTTTCAATAATTTCAACTCAGGACATTGAAAATACAGCTAATGTTAATGATCCTGTGAGAAATTTAATTAATATACCTGGATTGCAATTCCAACAGCAATCTGCTAATTCAATAAATTTTGAAATGAGAGCTGGCTCTGGTGTTTTTGGGACAAGTGTTTTTCCAATACTCGACTATCGATTTCTACAATCACCAGCATCAGGATCTTTTTTCGCTTTTCAATCAGGATTGTCTAATTTGGATATAGAGAGAATTGAAATTGTCCGAGGTGCTGCGTCTGCCTTATACGGCCCTGGTGTTGAATCAGGTGTAGTTCATTTTTTCTCTAAAAAAGCTATTGATAAACCAGGAACATCAGTCGAGCTTATAGGAGGAAACTTAAGTACTCTACAAGGTGCAATCAGACACGCCTATGCAAATGATAAGAAAACCTTTGGGTTTAAAATTAATGCTCAATACAAAAAAGGTGATGAATTCAGTTTAGATCCTGTAGAGGATGCTCAGTTTTTAGGGGCTATAAATGCGGCTACTGCCAATGGGATTTTTCAACCAACTGTAAGAAATAATCGAATTGACCCTGCAGCCGCTTCAAACCAAGTACTCTCAAGATCAGATATTGACCCAGATGGAGACGGGAATGCTTACTTGAATGAATATGAAACATTTATGGCTAATGCTCATTTGGAATTTAGACCAAATGATAAAACTGATGCTGTAATTTCAGGTGGGATTAATTCAGGAAATGGATTGATAAATCAATCACAAGGACCTGGATATGCAGCTGGAAACGATTACTGGGGTCAGGCAAGAATTAGATCTGGAGGATTTTTCGGACAACTATCATATACAGCTAATGATGGTGGAAGTGAAAATGCACCATTTTATCTTTACTTGACCGCGCAAAGAATTATAACAAAAAGATCTGCCCTTGATGTCCAATTGCAATACAGTTTTGATACTGAAAACTTCCTTGATTCAAATTTCACTTTTGGTGCTGATTATAGAGATATTGGTGCAGATTCAGAAAATACACTTTTTGGTATTAATGATGGAAGTAATGATTACATAAATTATGGTGTTTATGGACAAGGGACTTCACGTTTTAGTGACAAACTAGACCTTACTTACGCCCTAAGGTACGATAAACTAAATTTTGTCGATAAAGGGAAAATAGCACCAAGGATAGCGCTTGTATTCAAGCCAAATGCAAAAAATAGTTTTAGATTAACTTACAACGAAGCTGTTTTTGGACCAAGTGCATTAGAGACTTATGTTGACTTTCCAGTTCAAATACAAGCACCGGGAATTCTAGACGTTTGGTTATCAGGACAAACATCGGCTCAAAATTTTGATCCAAATGCACCTATCGAAGTTGTTGGTGGAGGAGGACAAGTTTATCTTCCTGCAAATACAACTGATTGGCCACTTGCTGTTCCTTATGGAGCAGTAGCAAGCCAAGTACTCCCATTGCTTTACCAAGGAGTTGGAGCTGATCCCAATTATGCCCCTCTTTTACCTTTAGTTCAAAACTTTTTTAGTACATATCAACCTGCTGGAACTTCAGGGACAATTCAGGGATATAATGCGTTTAATGGAACCCCAATGCCACAAGCTGTTGGCACACCTTCAGCATTACTTGGAACTACCACATCTTGGGAAGTTGGATACAAAGGTTTACTTGGAGATAAATTCGCAATAGGATTGGATGTATATACTTTTGCTAGAACTGGATCAACACAATTTACGGCAATTGGTCCTACATTTAGGCTTACGGGTGCTGAGAACATACCTAATGATCTAGGAGCTCAAGTTGCAGCTGATTTTGCAGCTGATCCTATTATTAATGGAGCAATTACTCAAGCTGTAACTGCTTTAACACAAGCTGCTGTAGAAGCCCAATATACAGCAAATGGTATACCCGAAGCAATATGGGCAACTGGTGCTCCAGCAGGAGCATTATTTCCAGGATCACCTGCAGTCGCACCTGTTTCAGCAGCTGTTGCAGCAGCGGCACCTGGTCAGATTGCAGCGGCGAATGCTGAAGTAGCTACTCTAGTTGGTGGAGCTTTTGTTCAAGGAGGTCAGGCTTATACATCTTTGATTAATACTGCTGCAGTAGGTGTTATTGAATCACAAAGAGTACCTCAAAATGACGGTATAGCCCATATTTCCGCAGGATACAGAATTTTCGATAATGTAACACGTTCACACTGGGGGAGTGATCTCTCAATGGAATATTTCGCAACTGAGAAACTAACTTTCTGGGGAAATGCTTCTTGGTTAAGTCAAAATGAGTGGAACCCTGGTGAGGAAAATGATGATGATCTACCTTTTCAAGATTTTCTTAATGCACCAAGATTCAAATTCCGTTTAGGGATGGATTACCTTGATAGAAATGGATTTCAGTTTTCTCTAGCATTCCAACACGATGATGAGTTCAACTCCAATCAAGGGTTTTATGCAGGAACTGTCCAAGAAAAAAATCTAGTGGATGCCAGTATTGGGTACAGATTATCTGATAGTGTAAAGTTAGATCTTTCATCGACCAATTTATTTAATCAACAGTACAGAGCATTTCCAAATATGCCGGTTATTGGTAGAAGGTTAAACCTTAGATTGGTTTTTGATTTATAAAACCACAGGTTAAAATAACTTAAAAGGCAGCAATCATTGCTGCCTTTTTTTGTTAAAATTTTTGTCAAAAAAAAAAAGAGGTATTTCTCAAAATTACCAGTAACTCCCTTATATTTACCAATTAAAAAATTAAAATTACAATTAGTTTATCATGGCTAAAAGCGTTGGCAAAGTATCTCAAATAATTGGTCCTGTAGTAGATGTTGAGTTTAGCGGAGAAAATAATTCTCTACCGAAAATTTATGATGCACTAGAGATAAAAAAACAAGATGGATCCAAACTTGTTTTAGAAGTACAATCACATATTGGTGAAGAAACGGTGAGAACAATATCTATGGATTCTACAGACGGACTGAGCCGCGGAGTGGAAGCAACGTCACTAGAAAGCCCAATCCAAATGCCAATTGGAGAAGAAATTAATGGGCGTCTTTTTAATGTTATTGGAGATGCTATTGATGGTATGCCTAACCTGCCAAAAGATAATGAGAAAGGACTTCCTATCCATAGAGCTGCTCCTGCTTTTGAAGAATTGTCTACATCAACAGAAGTCCTTTTTACAGGGATAAAAGTAATTGATCTTATCGAGCCCTATGCCAAAGGAGGTAAAATTGGACTATTTGGTGGTGCTGGGGTAGGAAAGACTGTTTTGATACAAGAATTAATTAATAATATTGCAAAAGGACATGGTGGTCTGTCTGTTTTTGCTGGAGTAGGAGAGCGAACTAGAGAAGGAAACGATTTGCTTCGCGAAATGCTAGAATCAGGAATCATAAAGTATGGTGACAGTTTTATGAAATCAATGGAAGAAGGCGGCTGGGATTTAAAGAAAGTAGATAAAAAAGCACTCAAAGATTCAAAAGCTACATTTGTTTTTGGGCAGATGAACGAACCTCCTGGAGCTAGAGCTAGAGTAGCTCTTTCTGGCCTTACTGTAGCAGAATATTTTCGTGATGGATCTGGAGACGGTCAAGGGAAAGATGTACTTTTCTTTGTTGATAACATATTTAGATTTACCCAGGCTGGTTCCGAGGTTTCAGCACTTTTGGGCAGAATGCCCTCTGCTGTTGGATATCAGCCAACACTAGCTACCGAAATGGGAGCAATGCAAGAGCGTATAACATCTACTAAAAAAGGTTCAATAACATCAGTCCAAGCAGTTTATGTACCCGCAGATGACCTTACTGATCCAGCACCAGCAACTACTTTTGCTCATTTAGATGCAACTACAGTGCTCTCAAGAAAAATTTCTGAGCTTGGAATTTATCCAGCCGTAGATCCACTTGATTCGACTTCCAGAATTTTGACGCCAGAAATTTTAGGGGATGAGCATTATTCTTGTGCTCAACGAGTTAAGGAATTATTGCAACGTTATAAAGAACTACAAGATATTATAGCTATTTTAGGAATGGATGAGCTTTCTGAGGAAGATAAACTTGCTGTGTCAAGAGCAAGGCGTGTGCAGCGTTTTTTATCCCAGCCATTTCATGTAGCCGAACAATTTACAGGAATTCCAGGTGTTCTGGTTGATATTAAAGATACTATAAGAGGTTTCAATATGATCATGGATGGAGAATTAGATCATATTCCTGAAGCAGCTTTTAATTTAAAAGGAACAATTGAAGAAGCAATTGAGGCTGGAGAGAAAATGATAGCTGAATCAAAAAAATAGTATGAATCTTTCAATTCTTTCTCCCGAAGCACTGCTTTTTAAGGGTGAAGTGGAAAGTGTCACTCTCCCAGGAACTTCTGGTTACTTTCAGATTTTAAACAACCACACCCCATTAGTTTCGACATTAGCTGCGGGAAAAGTAAAAATTCAAGGAAAAATTAATTTAGATGAACTAAACAAAAAGAAGTTCGAATATAAAGAGGGTTTTACATATTTAAATATTATTTCTGGTGTGGTTGAAGTTTTAAATAATGAAGTCACAATTTTAACTGACTAAAATTCATATTTTTCTTAAGGCTTCAAAAATTTTCTCAACTTCCCAACCTCTATACGAAAGATAGTTGAAAATCTTTCTTTTTTGCTTGGATTCAGATAAATGCGATAATTCCGACAACTTTTTATCTAAAAGCTTGTTAAATGTTTCTTCATAATCTGAGTTTGATATTTCTTTCATTCCCATTTTTATGTTGTATTCTGAAATTTCTCTCTTATTCAGTTCTCGTCGGATTTTGACTTTACCCCATTTTTTTATCCTAAATTTTCCCCTAGCAAAACTTTGAGCAAAACGTGTCTCATTCAAATAATTATTTTGTATTAAGTCTGCAACTATTTTCTCAATTGCATTTTGAATAATACCTAGGTTTTTTAATTTATTTATTACTTCTTTATGACAGCGTTCTTGATAAGTACAATAATTTTCAATATTCTTTTTTGCATCCGAAATATTTATTGACTTTCTGGCTTCCATTATTACTAATATAAAAATTCTTTTCTTGTTCTAATTAAAAAAAAAAACCGCCTGTAAAGGCGGTTCTATATTAATTGCGAAGTCTTTTTCGATCTTTATTTAAAAATCTGAACTCCAAATATCGGTAAGCATGGCGTGGAACAATTCTAATCCACTTTTTGTATTCGAAATACCATTTTAAGCGCAAAGATGGATTTCCACTTAAAATGAATGCAGTTACAAAAGGATGAGCATGTAAAAATATCTTTTCCTTTGCATTGCTTTTATTCTTAGTAATTTTACTAAGCTCTGTGTTGATTTTGTCAATTAGTACAATAGGAGCCTCGACTTCTCCATTAACGGATGGACTTGGCTCTTTTGTTTTAATACTCATTTCAGGTCTTACACGCTGACGTGTAATTTGAATGAGGCCGAATCTACTTGGTGGCAGAATTTTATGTTTAGTTCTGTCAGCACTCATTTCATTAATCAAATGATCAAAGAGTTTCTTACGGTTAGTGTTAGTATTTAGATCTATAAAGTCAACCACAATTATTCCACCCATGTCTCGGAGTCTTAATTGTCTTGCAATTTCAGATGCTGCTATTAAATTAACTTCCATGGCAGTCTCCTCTTGATTTTTAGAACGATTGGATCGGTTTCCACTATTAACATCAATGACGTGAAGGGCTTCGGTATGTTCTATAACCAAGTATGCTCCTTTTTGCATTGAAACTGTTTTCCCAAAAGAGGTCTTAATTTGTCTTTCGATTCCAAATTTCTCAAAAATTGGGAGGTGGTTTTCATATAGTTTTACGATTGATTTTTTTTCAGGAGCTATTGTCTCTAAATAATCCCTTATTTCATTTTGTATTTCTGCATCATCTACATAAATACCTGTAAAACTATTATCAAAAATATCTCGAAGTATGCTCGATGATCGATTTATTTCACTTAACACCTTCGTTGGAAATTTATCGATTTGTTTCAATTTAGAAGACAAGTTTTTCCATCTAGTCAACAATTGTTGGATATCTGCATCTAAAGAAGCTACTTTTTGGCCCTCAGCAACTGTACGTATGATTAGCCCAAACCCTTTGGGCTTGATACTTTGTACAAGTTTTTTTAAGCGACTTTTTTCAGCTTTATCTTCAATTTTTTGTGAAATTGAAACACGGTCTGAAAAAGGCATCAAAACCATATAACGTCCAGCCAGTGAAATTTCAGAACTTAATCTTGGGCCTTTAGTTGAAATAGGTTCTTTTACAATCTGAACTAAAACAGTTTGTTTAGGGGATAAAATATCTCCGATATTTCCGTCTTTATCTATGTCATTTTCGTAACGAAATTGTTTTAAAAGATAATCTTTGTTTTTACCTGTGCTTACCTGTTTAATGTATTTAACCAGCGAAGGGAGTTTAGGGCCTAGATCATGGTAATGAAGAAAGCCGTCTTTTTCATAGCCTACATTTACAAATGCAGCGTTTAACCCAGGAACAGATTTTCTAATTTTGCCAACAAAAATGTCGCCTACAGAAAATTTGTTGTCTTCAATCTCTTGGTATAGCTCAATTAACTTTCCATCTTTGAGCAGCGCAAAATCAACAGCAGAGGAATTTGAACGTATAATTAATTCTTTATTCACTCTGACAAATTTTGTGTCATCACTATTTTAAAGTGGTGACTGATTAAACAATAATTTCAGGATTTACCTGTAGCAACTTTCAATTATTGAAGTTGCTTTTCAATGAACTTTTGTAAAAGTTTTAAGTGTTTTACCTAGCACTATTTCTTCTTGTGGCGATTTGCTCTTAGTCTTTTTTTTCTTTTATGAGTCGCTACCTTATGTCTTTTTCTTTTTTTACCACTTGGCATATTTTATTATTAGATTATTTTGAACTATTTGGGAACAGGTACTTTAGATTTAATTCCCTGGACAAAAATTTTTGCAGGCTTGAAGGCTGGAATATTATGAGCGGGAATTTTTATAGCAACATTTCTAGAAATATTTCGACCTGTTTTTTCTGCACGAGTTTTTATAATGAAACTCCCAAACCCTCTTAAGTAAACGTTTTCTCCCTTTTCTAAAGATATCTTAACCTCTTTCATGAATTTCTCAACTGTGGCTTGCACGTCTGCTCTATCAATTCCAAGTTCGTTAGATATATTTGATACAATGTCTGCTTTTGTCATAGTTTTTAATTTGTCACCCAAAATTCAAGGCAAGCAAATATATTAATTTTTGAATTACAAATCTCTTTGTCCAAAGTTTTTATATTATAATTGCTCAATGAAAAATAACATATAAAATAAATTGAATTGGACTCAAATTTTATTGGATTGGTTTCATAAAAATAAAAGAGATTTTATTTGGCGTAAAACAAAAGATCCATACAATATTTGGATATCAGAAATAATTCTTCAGCAAACAAGAGTTTCTCAAGGTTTACCTTACTATAAAAAGTTTATCGACATTTTTCCAGACATTCCCACACTAGCTTTAGCAAGTCAGGATAAAGTTTTAAAATTATGGCAAGGTCTAGGATATTATTCAAGAGCCATAAATCTTCATTCTACTGCTCAGTATATTTATTATGAGTGTGACGGTAAATTTCCGAATACATTTAATGAAATAATAAATTTAAAAGGCATCGGAGATTATACTGCAAGTGCGATTGCTTCAATCTGTTATAATCTTCCAGAAGCTGTAGTAGATGGAAATGTTTATCGGTTTTTATCTCGTTTTTTTGGCATTTCTATTCCAATTAATACAAATAGTGCTCATCGTCACTTCAAAAAAAAGGCATCAGATTTAATGGATTGGGATAATCCAGGTGAATTTAACCAAGCAATGATGGAATTTGGAGCTTTACAATGCAAACCCAAAAATCCTGCATGCTTAAAATGCCCATTTAAAGATAATTGTGTAGCGTACAAAAATCAAAAAATTGATCTTTTCCCCGTAAAAAAGAGAAATAAAAAGTTAAAAATTAGGTATTTGAATTATTTTGTTATACAAGATAAGAACCAAAAAATATTTTTAGAAAAAAGGAAAGAAAAAGATATTTGGGAAAAATTATTTCAATTTGCTTTGATAGAGTTACCAAAGCTTGAATATAAAAAAGAGGAATTATTATTTCAGATAAAGTCAAAATATAATTTTACAGTTAAGTTTGATAAACTTGAATTGTGGAATTCTGCACCTCTAATACAAAAGCTCTCGCATCAAAAACTATACATACATTTTTGGATTTTAAATTTAAACGGATATTTACAAAATGGAATTAGTGTTAATGATTCAAAAAATCTTGCCATGCCAATTGTAATTCAAAATTTTATTGATAATTTTTATAATTGATACATGATGTTTAAATTTACTAATAATCCATTTTACTAAAAAGTAAATTATTATGAGTGGAAGCCTAAACAAAGTAATGCTTATTGGACACCTTGGTGATGACATAAAAATGCATCATTTTGATGGAGGTGGTTCAATTGGAAGATTTCCCCTTGCTACAAATGAAACTTACACAAATAAAAATACTGGCGAAAAAATTACTAATACAGAGTGGCACAATATTGTGGTAAGAAATAAAGCTGCAGAAATATGTGAAAAATATTTAAGTAAAGGTGATAGGATCTACATTGAAGGAAGAATAAAGACTCGTAAATGGCAAGCTGAAGACGGAAAGGATAGATATTCTACTGAAATAAATGTAAATGATTTTACTTTTTTAACTACAAAAAAAGACAGTTCAAAATTATCTCCATCTGATTTAAATCAAAATGCCAATTTTGATACTAAACCAAATGAATCTGATGATTTACCATTTTAAAATCTAAATATTGGATTACTCCCAATTATTTTTTTTTACGAGTGTAATTGAAAACCTGCAAGCATTCTGGTTACAATTAATAGCTATAATTTTTCTACTAATATGCTCGGCATTAATTTCTGCATCGGAAGTGGCTTTTTTTTCCCTTCAAATAAAATCCTTAGAGGACAGTGATGACGATCAAATAACCCCTGGGACTTTACGCGTAATATCTCTATTAAAAAACCCAAAGCGTCTTTTAGCTACTATTTTGGTTGCTAACAATTTTATCAATATTGCAATTGTTCTTTTATTTACCATTATAAGTAAAAAAATATTTATTGGAATAAATAATCCATTTTTACTCTTATTCATCGAAATTGGCATTATTACCACTTTAATTTTAATTTTTGGGGAGATACTACCGAAGGTATATGCAAACCGAAATGCACAGGCTTTTTCTCTACGAATGGCGCCAATCATCCAATTTTTAGACCGTTTTATTTTATTTTGGATAACTTCACCCATGAGTAGGACTACAGCTTTTCTTGAAAAGAAGCTTGGGGATAAAAAAAATAAGATTTCCGTGGACCAACTTTCTCAGGCACTTGAACTAACTGATGACCAAGAAACAACTTCTGATGAACAAAGAATGCTTGAAGGAATTGTAAATTTTGGGAACACTGACACTCGAGAAGTAATGTGTCCCCGAATTGATATTTTTGCCCTTTCAGATCAAATGAGCTTAAAGGAAATTATTCCTTCGATATTGAGTAAAGGGTTTTCTAGGATACCAGTTTACAGCGAAAAAAAAGATAATATTAAAGGAATTTTATACACTAAAGACTTACTTCCGCATTTAAATAAGTCAGACTATGAATGGCAAAAACTTTTAAAAACTCCATTATATGTTCCAGAAAATAAAAAACTTGACGATTTACTTAAAGAATTTCAGCAGAAGAAAAATCATCTAGCAATTGTAGTTGACGAATACGGAGGAACTTCGGGGTTAATTACGCTTGAAGACATTATGGAAGAAATTATTGGAGATATAAGTGATGAGTTTGATGAAATAGATCTTAATTTTTCTAAAATTGACGAATCTACATATGTTTTTGATGCAAAAATAAGTTTAAAAGACTTTTTTAGGGTAATAAATATTGAAGATTCAGGTCTATTCGATAGTATTAAAGGTGAGGCAGAAACCTTAGCAGGTCTTGTTCTTGAGATTACTAAAAAATTTCCAAGGCGCGGACAAAAAGTTTCTTTCAAGGGCTATAAATTTATAGTTGAAGAGATTGATCAGTTTCGTGTTAAGCAGATAAAAGTTTATTTACCAGGTAAATACAATTTGATAAAGTAAATGCCAATAAAAAAATTATTCTTTTTTGGAGTTCTATTGTTTTTGTTAAGCTGTAAATCAGAAGTACAACCTAAGCCAAAAGCTTACTTAAGATTGAAATATGAAAAACCAAATTACAAGATAATTAAGACAGGTTCCAACTTTTCATTCGAACATAATACTTTTGCACATTTTAAAATTAGCAAAAATAAATCCTTACAATTAATATATAGTGGTATGAAAGCAACACTATACATGAATTATAATTCTGTTGAGGACAACATTGATTCTCTTTTAAACGATGCATATCAACTACCTTTTAAACATATTTCAAAAGCAGAATCAATACCTGAAAAAATATTTATAAATAATGAAAAAAAAGTTTACGGAACACTTTTTTCAGTTGTTGGTGATGCTGCATCTCAATTTCAATTTTTTTTAACAGATAGTGTAAACCATTTTTTAGTGGGATCAGTCTATTTTTATGCTAGACCAAATTACGATTCTTTATTTCCAGCTATAAAATTCTTAGAAAAAGATTTATTTCATCTTATAGAAACTTTCGAGTGGAAATAACGGAGTTACTCATTTTCAGTTTGGGTTATTAAATAGATTTAGTTACTCCAAAAAAAAAATGCATTTTTGCATCGCTATGAATCTATCAATTAAAAAATGGTTGTACCTAATAATACTTTCATTTATTTGGGGGAGTTCTTACATTTTAATTAAAAAGGGCCTAATTGGTCTTAACCCACTTCAGTTAGGATCTTTAAGAATAATTGTCACAACACTAATATTATTTATTTTTGGGTGGAGCAAATTAGGTAAAATACCGAAAGACTCATGGAAATGGATTGCTTTGACCGGTTATTTTGGAACTTTTTTTCCCACATTCTTATTTGCATATGCCGAGACAGCTATAGATTCTTCAGTTGCAGCTGTTCTTAATGGAATGACACCGTTATTTACCCTCTTGATAGGAATTTCTTTTTTTAGAAGTGAATTAAAATTGAAAAAATTGTTTGGGATTTTGATTGGTTTTGGAGGTACATTAGTATTGGTTTCTAACGAATTCACAATCAATAATGGGCCAAAAAGCTGGTATTCCTTTTTAGTTGTTTTAGCCGCCTTTTGTTATGCAATAAATGTAAATCTAATAAAATACAAATTGGAAGGTATATCTGCGCTTGCCATAGCTTTAGGAAACTTTATAACTATTTTATTTCCAGCTATAATAGTATTAATTTTTTCGAATTTCCCTTTGCAAGAAGTATTTACTGGGGAAAAGGTGTCAATTTCAATGGGGTATGTTTTTATCCTAGCCTTCTTTGGCACTGCTCTTGCAAAAGTCATGTTTAACGATTTAGTTGCAATTTCGTCTCCTGTTTTCTCAATTTCCATTACTTATTTACTACCAATTGTTGCAATTTTATGGGGTGTGTTAGACAACGAAATATTTACTTTTATTCAATGGATTGGTTGTGCTTTCATACTTTTGGGGGTATACTTAGTTACAGAAAATAAAAGGTTTAAGAGTAAAAAACACCTTAAGTGATTATTTAATACATTTATAAAAAAACTACATGAAATTTTTACTTAGTCTTATCTTCACTTTATACATTTCAAATTCTTTAGCTCAAAAAAAATATGATGTCATCTTAAAATCCATTGAAACCAATGGTTCAAAATATAAAAATGTAGCAAACCAAATATGGTCATTTGCAGAAATGGGTTACCAGGAAGAAAAAAGTAGTGCTTTACTACAAAAAACACTATTTGAAGAAGGTTTTTCTGTAGAAACTGAAGTAGCAAATATTCCTACAGCTTTTGTAGCTTCATACGGCTCGGGGAGTCCAGTTATTGCTATTTTAGGAGAATATGATGCGCTACCAGGTCTTTCACAACAAGCAGTACCTTATAAACTTAGTGCTAATGATAAGGCAGGACACGCTTGTGGACACCACCTTTTTGGGACAGCCTCAGCCGCAGCTGCAATAGCTATTAAGAATTATATTAAAAATCAAAAAATATCAGGGACTATAAAATACTATGGTTGTCCTGCTGAAGAGGGAGGATCTGGTAAAGTTTATATGGTTAGAGAGGGTCTTTTTAGTGACGTAGATGTTGCCCTTCACTGGCACGCCGCTGACGAAAATTCAGCTAGTGCAGGAAAAGCTCTAGCAAATAAAACTGCTAAATTTAGATTTTATGGTATTTCTTCTCATGCTTCTGGGTCTCCACAAAATGGGCGTTCAGCTTTAGATGGTGTCGAAGCTATGAATAATATGGTCAATATGTTAAGGGAACACACAACTGAAAGCACAAGAATTCACTATGTTATAACTAGGGGAGGCAATGCACCAAATGTTGTACCAGACTTTGCTGAAGTATACTATTACGCTAGACACCAAAAAAGAGATGAAGTTCGAAATATATTTAATAGAATTGTTAAAGCAGCCAAAGGTGCAGCTATTGGAACTGAGACAACAATGGATTACGAAGTAATTAGTGGTGTTCATGAACTTTTACATATAGAAAGTTTGCAAAAAAGAATGCATGAAAATTTAGAAAAAATTGGAGGTTATTCTTATGATGAAAAAGAAAAAGCTTTCGCAGAAAAAATTTCTAAAACATTAGGATTGAAATTAAACACAAAGTATGTTGAAGGTGTTATGCCTTATGACCCTGAAGGGAAAGCTGGGGGTTCTACTGATGTTGGAGATGTTAGTTTTGCAGTTCCCACAGTTGGTTTAAGAGCTGCAACTTGGGTACCAGGAACTTCTGCACATAGCTGGCAAGCAGTTGCAGCTGGTGGTACAAGTATCGGTATAAAGGGCATGATGATTGCAGCAAAGACGCTAGCTTTAACTGGTATGCAGTTAATTGATGACCCTGAGGCAATTTCGCTAGCCAAAAAAGAGTTTTTAAACCAGAGAGGACTTGATTTTAAATACGTACCACTTTTAGGTAATAGAGAACCTGCTCTAGATTATAGAAATTAAATATATGTTATGAAAAAAGATATTTTTAAAATTCTATTTCTTTTTTGCTCAATTTCATTTTCTCAAGTTTATAATTTTAATTCCCTAAGTAACGGAAAAAATATTACTCATAAAATAATGTTAGATGAAAATTATTTTGTTGAAACCCAATATCTAACTAAAACAGCAGAATTCATACTAACTCGTGGTGGATATTACAATAAAACAGAGACAAATATTATTAAAGTTAATTTAGAATTCAATTCAAATTTTTTAAAAGACAGTCTTAAGTTATTTCAGATTGAAAAAAAAGATTCTTGGATAAAATCTTTTGGGAAACCAATTGATCTAAATGGGAAATGGTTGATGGCCGGAAGAATTACCAATGAGGGAGAAAAAAGAAGAGACATTTCTAAACCAAGAAAAACAATGAAATTTTTGAAAAATGGAAATTTTCAATGGATTGCATTTAACACTGAAACCTTTCAATTCTTTGGTTCAGGAGGTGGGACTTATTCTGCTAAAAATGGAATTTATACAGAAAATATTCAGTTCTTTTCAAGAAATAATAATAGTGTTGGCAAGATTTTACCTTTTAATTACAGTCTTAAAGGCGTTGATTGGCATCATTCAGGTAAGAGTAGCAAGGGAGATCCTATTTATGAAATTTGGACAAAAAGAATCGATTAATTACTTCACAAAAATTTACCTTTGAAGAGATATTTAAATCAGAATACTTTTTAAAACGACTATGATATCCAGTCAAGAATTAATAGATCTTTTAACAATTGATAGGAAAGAAAAGTACCACTTTGTAGGTCAAAATTATAAAACCGCCTGGGGCCGAGTCTTTGGGGGTCAGGTTCTTGGGCAATCACTTCATGCAGCCTATCAAACAGTTCCTAATAATCGAATAGCCCATTCTATGCACGGTTACTTTATTCTTGGAGGAGATGTTAATATACCGATCGATTATCATGTTGATGATATTCGAGATGGTAGGAGCTTTACAACAAGACGTGTAGTAGCTTTTCAAGAAGGTAAAGCCATTTTTAATATGGCTGCATCATTCCATATAAAAGAAGAAGGTGAAAATCATCAAATACAAATGCCTAATGTACTTACACCTGACTTACTATTAACAGATATTCAACAAGCAGAAGCATTACAAAAAAAAGACCCAATACGTTTTCAAAGATTAATGAAAGCACATCCACAAATTTTTGAATTTAAACCCGTCAATAAAGCCATTTATCTACAAACTAGAAATTCACTACCATTGGCTCATATTTGGTTTAGAATAAAAGATAAAATCACCGCAGATATTGCTCTTCAACAACAGATTTTAGCTTTCGCCTCTGATTATAGTCTTTTATTAACAGCAACTTTACCACATAGACAGAAAATTGTGGACTCAAAAATGTATTATGCAAGTCTGGACCATGCATTATGGTTTCACCGTGATTTTAAGATTGATGATTGGTTACTCTACGCAATAGAGAGTCCTAGTGCCTCTAATGCTAGAGGTTTTTCAAAAGGTAGTATTTTTGACCGAAAAGGGAAAATGATTGCTTCTGTAACTCAAGAAGGACTGATGCGTAAATTTAAATGAAGATGAGGTTAGTTAGTTTTTTAATTTTTTCTCTTAGCATATGCTTTATTAATAAATCCATTTCACAGGAATATGAAAGGGTCAATGGTTTGTGGAATGCAGCTTTTGTGGATTTACCAATTTCAAAAAAAATAAGTTTTAGAACGGAATTTCATTCACGAACCATATCTTATTTTGGTATTTGGGATCAACAGCTCTTAAGACCACAATTTTCATACAAATCATCAAAAAATGTATCATGGAGAGCAGGATATACATTTATTAAAAACTTTGATCAAGATAATACTGCTGATCCAAGGATAAGGAGAGAGCATAATATTTGGGAGCAGGTTGAATTTACTGCCCCACTAAATAAATCTTCATTTAGGACTTGGATTCGCCTTGAGCACAGATTTCAGGAGAATTTACCACTTCAAAAAAATAGAAATTTAAAAACTTTTGACTTTTCAAGTAGACTAAGATTTAGATTGACTTACTCAAAAAAACTATCCAAAGAAGATGCTAAAACTATTTGGGATCTTGTTATTTATGATGAGATCTTTTCATTGTTAAATACTCAGGGTATTCCTTATAAGTTCAATCAAAACTGGACTTTTCTTGGCTTCAACGTAAAATTTAATAATAAACTGAATGTTCTTTCTGGCTTTCAAAAAAATACTATTCTTAAAACATCTAATAATTACTTAATTAATAGGTTATGGAATACCATAATATTCTATAAAATTTAGGGTGAAATTAATTTTATAGATAAATTTTTAAGTGAACTTTTCCACATTAATTGGGTTTGCAATTAGATTTTAATTAAAAACTAAAAGATTTTTTTATTTTTAATTTAAATACGAAAATCATGATAAAAGACAGTGCATGGAGACCATTGCCTGATTTTTTGACAATTGGCAACAGTAAAATCGAAGGATTAGGACTTTTTGCATTAAAGGATCTTCCTGAAGGTAAGGATTTAGGGATGACGCATATTTTTGATAAAAGATTTAAAGATCAATATATAAGACTCCCTCTTGGGGCATTTATTAATCATCACGAAATACCAAATTGTGAAGCGATTTTTGCAGATTTTGATCCGGAAATAGGGAAGCTTAAACACATACGAATAATAACTTCCAAACAAATAAACAAGGGGGAAGAAATTACAGTTAAGTATATAATAAACAAACTAAAAAATCCAAATTGGGAGCATGAATATGAAGCTACCCAATGATATATTTTATATTATCTAGGAAAATTAGAACCACTACGATATCTGTTTTTAAGTAATTAAAATATCTAAACAGAAAATTGTATTTCTAATGCAGATCGATTTTTAGCTGTAAAATTTAGTTTAAATTTTTCTTGTTTGTTAAAAGTTTTGGAATTTTGGTAATATAAAGTAGTGTTTAAATACCGAATTATTAACAACCTGTTAATTATTTATACTATTTTTTGCTAAAAACATAATTAAAATAATAAATTCTTGTAAAGATTTTATTAAATTAGCAATATCAATTCTTCAATAATGAATTGGTTTATGGTTATAGCCTTTGGGAATAATTCCCAAAGGCTTTTTTAATAAATCTATTTTTTGAAATAAGTCTAAAATTTGTCTTAATAAAAAGAATCAATATTTAAATTTGAGAATGTATCATTTTTTTTTAGCTACAATGATTTATTTTGTTGGATCTGCTCAGATTTCTTACAAATTATTTAAGTTGCCTAAATCACTCTCAGAAACATCTGGACTTGAAACCTATGGTGACTATCTAATAACACATAATGATTCGGGTGATAAACCTAAACTTTATATAATTTCTAGAAGCGGTGAAAAAATAATTGAGATAAAAATTAATAATATAGAAAATAATGATTGGGAGGATATATCGTCAGATTCAGACCACTTTTATATTGCTGATACTGGAAACAAATATGGAACAAGAGAAAATTTAAAAATATACATTCTGAATAAAAATTTTATACTTAAAGGGTCCATAGGAATTAAATACTCTAAACAGTCAAATTATATAAAGAACAAAAAAAGTGAATTTGATGCTGAAAGTTTAGCTGTTGTTGGAGATGAATTGGTCTTGTTTTCTAAAAATAGGAGAACATTGAAATCAGAAATATATGTTTTTCCAAAAAAAAAGGGAAACTATATCTTAGAACCAAAGGCAACAATTAATTCGAAAGCCCTTATTACAGGTGCCGATTATGATAATATCAACGACCTTATGGTTTTAACAGGATATAGTTTGAAGGGGGATCAGTTTATTTTTAAAATAAATAATTTTAAAGGGAATGGTTACAAAAACTTGAAGCTTGACCGATATAAAATACCAGTTGAAAATGCCCAGATTGAAGCTATAAAAATAATTAATCAAGAAGAGTTTTGGGTTAGTTCTGAAAGTGAAGAACAAAACACACCTAGCCTATTTCATGTTAAAATAGAATCTGAATAATTTCCATTTGGTAGTGTTGCATCAGTCAAAATTTTTATAATAAATTTTAAATAATAAAAAATTAATAAAATTGAATGGGTGTAAATCGCGAGTTTAGTTTAAAAATCAGAAAAACACACCGTTATTTAGGGGTATTCATTGGATTACAGTTTTTAGCATGGACTGTGTCAGGTCTCTATTTTAGTTGGACTGATCTAGATGAAATTCATGGAGATCAGTTTCGAGTTGAATCCCCACTTGAAAAAGGATTATTTTCTAATCTGATTTCATTCGATAGTATACCTGTACAAGTTGAAAAGCTTAGTTTGGTATCAATTGATAATCAACCATATTATTGGATTAACGGTCAAGTGCTTTATCACGCTCAGACAGGGATTTTAAAAAAAAATATTTCAGAAAAAGAAGCCATAGGTGTTGCGAAACAAAACTTGATTGAGGGTCTTAAAGTAGACCATGTTGAATTATTAAAAACTACTGATTCTCATCATGAGTATAGAGGTCAAAAATTACCGGTCTATGCTATACATTACGACCATCCTGATTTGTTGGTAGCATATGTAGATGCAAAGAGTGGTATTTTTAAAAAAATACGTCACGAAAGTTGGCGTTGGTTTGATTTTTTGTGGATGGGACATACAATGGACTACGCAGGGAGAGATAATTTTAACAATTTATTACTACGCATATTTTCACTTTTTGGATTGTTTACTGTTATTAGTGGATTTTTACTTTGGGGTACTAGTTCTCCAACTCTAAGGAAAATATTAAAGTGACAATAGTGTGAGAATTTTTTGGTGCCTATTATTTATTAGTTCACTTAACCTTAAGTGTCAGGACATCTATTTTCCAAATTCTATTAAGTCTATTGGATTTGGATCTTGCAATCGTATAGATTTAGACCAGAAAATTTGGGATGTAATTGCAAATCAGCCAATGAATGCTTGGGTTTGGTTGGGTGATATAGTCTATACTGAAGGGGAGAAGATGGATGATCTTGCTTTAAAATATTCAATTCAAAAATCACTACCGGCTTATAGAAAATTATCTTCCAAAACAAATATATTTGGAATTTGGGATGATCACGATTTTGGGAAAAATGATGGAGGAGGCGGATTTAGAAAAAAACAGCAGAGTAGAGATTTATTATTTGATTTTCTTGACCTCCCTCCCAATCATCCTGCAAGGGAGAGAACTGGTGCATATCAAAGTTATTGTTTTGGAAATGATCGACAAAAAGTATGCCTGTACCTTTTAGATGTAA
>ENA-OSEY01000980-OSEY01000980.1-marine-metagenome-genome-assembly--contig:-NODE-980-length-20253-cov-42.216743_pt1 | contig 20253 bp, 23 predicted proteins | sample MGYA00248465_ERZ534230 | MGnify/ENA primary metagenome ERZ534230 (study PRJEB26409, sample SAMN06344110) | marine metagenome | isolation source: Sea water from surface | place: Atlantic Ocean:Southern...
GCTAATTTTCTTGCAATCTCAGTTTTACCGCAACCTGTTGGCCCAATCATTAATATATTTTTTGGGATGATATCATCTCTGAGAGTTTCATCTTTTACATTTAACCTTCTCCACCGATTCCGAAGGGCTATGGCGACTGCTTTTTTTGCATCATCTTGACCAATCACATAGCGGTCAAGTTCTTCTTTAATAACTTTTGGTGTAAGAGATTGGCTATCCATTAAATTTTAATCTCTGAGATGTTTAGAGTATCATTTGTATAAATACAAAGCTCTGCTGCAACTTTAAGTGACTCTGCTGCAATTTCTTTTGCAGACAAATTAGATTTTCTTTTTAGAGCCCTTGCTGCGCTCAGGGCAAAGTTGCCACCTGATCCAATTGCAACTATACCTTCTTGAGGTTCCAGAACGTCTCCTGTTCCACTAATAAGATATGTTTCACTTTTATCAGCTGCAATAATCATTGACTCCAATCTTCTAAGATACCTATCGGTTCTCCAATCTTTAGCTAGTTCGACACAAGCTCTTTTTAGATTATATGAAAATTCTTCGCACTTTTTCTCTAGTCTATCAAAAAGAGTCAGTGCATCAGCGGTTGATCCAGCAAACCCAACAATAATTTGATCATTATGAAATGTTCTAATCTTATTGGCGTTTGACTTAATTACAGATGTTCCCAAAGTTACTTGTCCGTCAGATGCTATAACAACACTCTCATTATCACGAACGCAAACAACAGTTGTCGAGCGTATTATTGTTTTATTTTTATCCATTATTCCTATAAATATAGGTACTAAATAGCTAATTACAAATGCGTGAATTTACATTTAATAGAGACACAAAAGAAACAAAAATATCATTAAAACTTAACCTTGATGGTTCTGGAGTAAATAAAATTGACACTGGGATTGCTTTTTTTGATCATATGCTTCAACAAATAAGTACCCACAGTTTGATTGATATAGAGTTAAAATGTGATGGCGACCTAAAAGTTGATATGCATCATACTGTTGAAGATGTTGGCATTGCTTTAGGTGAGGGTATAAAAAACGCACTTGGTGATAAAAAAGGCATAACACGATTTGCATACTCTTATGTTTCTTTTGATGAAACATTAACAAGATCAGTTTTAGATTTGTGTAACCGCCCGTATTTTATTTGGAATGTAAAAACATCTTTAGAAAAAGTCGGTGAAATGGACCAAGAGTTATTTTCAGAATTTTTTAAATCTATAGTTACTGAGTCAAGAATGAATTGTCATATCGAAACATTATATGGAAAAAATAATCACCATATTATTGAAAGCTGTTTTAAATCATTTGCACTATCCCTGAAAAAAGCAATATCTATTGATCCAAGAAAAACAAATATTCCGAGTTCTAAAGGGAAACTTTGAAAAAAAAAGTCATAGGACTTATTGACGGGCAATCTGGAAATATTGGATCGATTAATAAAGCAATCAAAGATATTATTAAAGGAAGACCATATCAATTAAAGATTATTAAAAGTCATTTCAATTATACTTCGTTTGATAAAATCATTTTACCTGGACAAGGCGCTTATGCCACTCTTATGTCAAATTTGAAAAAATTAAAAATAATTCAACCATTAAAGAAATACTTAGAAAATAACTCTTCATACTTAGGTATATGCGTCGGTATGCAAATTTTATCTGATTGGGGCTATGAAGATAAGACTACAAGAGGATTAGGAATTATCAGTGGAGATATTAAAAAATTTAAAAATAAAAAACTTATAATTCCTCATATGGGCTGGAATACTATTAACTTAAACAAAGATGACACTATTATTACAAATAGTTTTGACAAGAAGGATTTTTATTTTGTTCATAGTTACATTTTCCAAAACATTAAAAAATCAGATGTTTTAGCTTTCACTCTTTATGGTCAAAAATTCCCTTCTATTGTAAAGAAAGGCAATATTTACGGAGTGCAATTTCATCCTGAAAAAAGCCACAAACACGGACTAAATTTGATAAAAAATTATATTTTGAAATCATGAATATATTCCCAGCAATTGACATAATAGATGGAAAATGTGTGAGATTAACAAAAGGTATCGCCGATGATAAAACAATCTATCAGTATTCTCCTCTTGATATGGCTAAAACATATCAAGATGCAGGTTTCAATACTATCCACGTTGTCGACTTAGATGCTACTTTAGGCAAAGGTAATAATAATCAGGTTTTGAGTCAGATTAGAAGAAAAATTGATATTAATATTGAAGTTGCTGGCGGTATAAGAAGTAAAGATGCTATTATTGATAAAATTAATGAAGGGTTTAATACAATTGTAATTGGAACCTTTGCAATAAAGAATATTGATGACGTTTTAAATTTTGACGACTCTTTAATTGAAAAACTATCCATTGCTTTGGATATAAAAGATAATCAAATTGCTTCTCATGGCTGGCAAGAAACAACTAATCAATCTTTAAAGCATATTATAGATAAATATAACAACCGGCCCATTCATTCCTACTTTGTCACAGATGTTGCTAATGATGGAATGCTGTCTGGCTTAAATATGGAAACGTTTAATTCTATAAAAAAATTAACTGACAAGCATATTACTATCGGAGGAGGGGTTAAGGACCTTAACGATATTGAATTGAGTAGATCAAACGGTTTCAATAATGTTGTTGTAGGTAAAGCTATATACGAAAATAAAATATCTATAAATAGTTTGGTCCAGTTTAATGCTTAAGACAAGAATAATTCCATGCCTTGATGTTATTAAAAATAAAGTTGTTAAGGGTGTTAATTTTAAAAACATAAGAGTCATGGGTAACGCAGTCGAAATGGCAAAATATTACTCTTTATCAGGGGCTGATGAGCTTTGTATGCTTGATATAAATGCATCATATCAAAATAGAAAAACATTTATTAAAACTGTTGAATCAATAGCTAAGGTTATAAATATCCCTTTAACTGTAGGTGGAGGAGTTTCAGATTTGAGCGATATAACAGATTTGCTTAATGCAGGAGCAGATAAAGTATCAATTAATTCCGCAGCAGTAAAAAATCCAAAATTAATAAGACAAGCTTCATTGAGACATGGCTCTCAATGCATAGTCGTAGCAATTGATGGAAAAAGACATAAAAATAAAATGAAAGTTGTCATCAAAGGTGGAAGAGAAATTACCAAAAATGAACTTATTACATGGGCAAAACAAGTACAATCTCTTGGTGCTGGAGAAATATTAATGACTTCAATGGATACAGATGGTGTTCAAAATGGTTTCGATAGCAATATGCTAAAAAAAGTAACCAGTAATGTTGGTATTCCTGTAATTGCTAGTGGTGGTGTTGGAAGTCTTGAACATTTTTATTTAGGTTATTTGACAAAATCCACTGGTTTGTTAGCTGCGAGCGTATTTCACTCTAGAAAATATAAAATAAAGACTGTAAAAAAATATCTTAGTAGTAAAGGTGTTCCTGTCAGATTATGAGTTATGATAAAGAAAATATTTTTGCAAAAATTTTAAAAGGTGAAATTCCTTGTGATAAGGTTTTTGAAAATGAGCACGTGCTTTCATTCAAAGATATTAGCCCAAAAGCAAAAACACATATTTTAATTATACCTAAGAAACCCCTAATTGATATTTCTGATTTCTTACAAAATGCAGACAGCTTATATCAAACTAATTTTTGGAAATCCGTCGATGAAATTATAGATATTTTAGGTTTAAGAGATAAAGGTTTTCAAATTAAAACACATAAAGGCAAAGACGGTGGTCAAGAGGTTTTTCATTTCCATTTACATTTGCTATCGAATGCTTAACTACCTAGCTTGAATATAATTTATGATATCTAAAACACCTTTAATATCTTTTGCATGATCGATAACTCTATTGATCTCTTGCTCATCACTTGACACCCCAAATAGATAAACAATTTGTTTTTGTACTTCAAAATCATACTTAAACTTCTTTATATTCGAGTCAGTAAATATCTTTGTATAAAGTTGTGTGCTAATAAACTTATCTTTAGCTATATCGTCAAGTCCATATCCCGTATCAATTGAAATTTCATTAAGAACTTCAATAACGCCATCTTGTTTCCAAGCCAGTCTCACAGCTTCTAACCTCATATCCCCATAAGGAACAACTCCTGTTAGCAATACCTTTCCTAGCTCGACTTCAACATCAATCCTAGTAAATAGAGTTGCATCATATGAAAAGTATTTTTCTTTAATACCAAGTTTAATTGTGGCATCGTCCCAACTTTCACTAAATGTTTTTTCATCTTCGTTTTCCTTAATGACAGTTTTTGCGCCTGTAGATACAAGTGACGGACCGCAGCCAATAAAAAATACTGATAGTAGAATTATAAAATGCTTAGTCATCTTTTAAATCGATTGATAATTTATAAAAATCATTTCTTGATATTTTATACTTACTTTTAAGCTGTTGATAAGCCTTTTTTACACCTACCTCTCTAATTATCTCCTTAATCTCTTTTAAATCGAAATCTTTAATCTTGTCAGTCTCTTTTTCAACGCTAACAGCTAAAACTAACTCACCTTTAATTCCAGAGTAATTAAAATTTTCATAATTTTTGTGATCTATATGTATTCTTTCCTCAAATAGTTTTGTCAGTTCTTTAAGTATTACAATTTCAAATGTTTCAGAAATAGAGGCAATAGCATAAACGTCTTTACGTAATTGTTGTTTAGTTGAGTAAATAATTAAATTATTAATTTTATTCTCTAAGAGAGTTTTTTCTTTATGTTCTTTTTTTTTGGGAAGAAAACCAACAAAGGTAAATTTCTTTTTATTTAAAAAACCACTCAGTTGAATACCTGAGATTAAGGCGCTAGCACCAGGTATTGAATATACATTTACCTGATTTTCAAACAAAAAATTTATTAATTGGTTTCCAGGATCGGATATAAGTGGAGAACCAGAGTCTGATATCAATGATATCACTTGATTAGATTTTAATAATTTATATATGTAATCTTTCTTTTTGTTAAAGTCGTGATCAGTGTACTTAGACAATGATGTTTTGATATCATATCTTTTCAAAAGCTTTTTACTATTAGTAGTGTTCTCACATAAAATTAAATTAGAATTTTTTAAAACATTTATAGCTCTTAATGTGATATCATCTAAATTTCCTATGGGAGTTGAAACTAAATAGAGACCCGGGTTCATTATGAGTTTATTTAAAAATATAATTATATTACTCACATTAATATCATTTTTTAGTTGTGCCCCAACAACAATCGAGAAAAAAAAGCCGATTGAAAAAGCACCAGAAAAAGTTGAAGAGATAGAAATTGTTGAAGAGAAAGAGGAGGAAATAGAGAAAGTTGAGACAATAAAGAAGCCATCAAAACCTGGAGATAAAATAATTGATTTTAATAATATCGATAAAATAATTGTTTTTTTATCAGACGATGAAATTTTAACATCCTTGTTTTATGATGTTTTTATAAAAGAAATCGATAACTTTCCTGATATCAAAAAAATAGAATTTATCTATTCAATTGATGAAATACAAAACTCAATCGACAATTCTCTCATTATAGGCCCCACCAATTCAAAAGATTTGTTCGACTTGCCAAATAAACTTGGTGAAAATACATTCACGATTTCTTTATCAAATGACTTCTCTGTAATGAATAAGTATGCAGATAATGAAATCATTTTCGTATTTAGTAGCCCTTACCAACACGTTGAAATACTTGGGGATTATATCAATTCATCAAACTCACTTGGTGTATTATACAAACAAAACGAATATGGATTAAAATTATTTGAATATTTTAAAGATACCTACCCATTAAAATATATTAAATCATCTCCATTTGGAGACAGCGCAGTAGATTTGGAATTATCAGTGAAGTTGATGGGAGACTTAAATACATATGACAACATAATTATTTTTGATGATACTTTTAGCTATAAAGATTTAGTGGGATATTTAGCAACAGAGGACGGAACTTATCCTCTTGAGAGAACATTCCTAATTGACAATTTTTTAGAGCAAAGAAAGAATTTAGAAAATTATTATAAGCCTATTAATCGGACTTTCTTGCAAAATATCGATTTGACTACCATGGATGAACCGCATCGGGAATTCTTCTTCAGGACCTCAGTAAAAATATCACTTACTATTGCTAACCAAATTCTAAAAAACAATTTTTTACCAAGCGCTATTGATTATGAGGATTTTGGAAGATTGCCATTAGAAAATATGATGATTAGTTATCCTGTAATATTTGATTAGATAATTTTTTAAAAGCTTCATACCTGTGAGAGTTTAATAATTTTTGCTTCTCATTCATTTCAGCGAATGTCTTATTGTTATCTGTAGGAATAAAATATGGATCATAACCAAAACCACCATTGCCTCTTTTATATTTTATTATAAAACCTGGTATGGACCCTGATACCATATATCTTTGGTTTTTTCCTAAAACGCAAATAGAACAAAAAAAAGTCGCATCAATATAACTTAAGTTCTCAAATTTGCTAAAAATAAAATCTATAACCTTTTGCTCTCCACCTAATTTTTTTGCCTCTCTTGCTGTTTTTATTCCTGGATAGTTATTTAATTTATTTACAACAAATCCACTATCATCACATAGTACGAGTGTATTTGTTTTATCTAAAAAATATTTCGATTTAATTTCACAATTTTCTTCAAAAGTTTCACCATCTTCAGTAGGTTCACCAATATTGTTAAATTCATTTAGATTTAAAACTTCATATTCACTAAATAGATTGAAGTGCTTTATATAAAAAATAAATTCTTTTAATTTTCCAGTATTATTAGTGCCAAGTAATAAATTATTTTTCAATTGCCAAGTTTTGAATATTGAAAATTTCTGGCATCGATCCCTCAACTAGTTCTATAAAACTCATAATAGTTTTCTTGCTAAATTTAGCCTCTTCACCAGTAGATTGAAACTCAATAAATTGACCATCATTTGCCATTACCACATTGCAATCTACCTCAGCACTCGAGTCTTCAATATAATTTAAATCTATGCATGATGTTCCTTTAACAACACCAACCGATATTGCTGCAACTTGATTTACTATAATTGCCTTTGATAAATTAAATTTATTTTTGAACTCATTAATTGATCGAACAAGACTAACGTATCCGCCAATGATAGATGCTGTCCTTGTTCCTCCATCAGCACTAATCACATCACAATCAATCTTGATAGTTTTTTCGCCAAGTATATCTAAATTAACAGCACACCTTAAACTTCTTCCAATAAGTCTCTGAATTTCTTGTGTTCTTCCAGATTGCCTACCTTTGGCTGCCTCTCTGTCCATTCTTTCAGATGTAGAAGAAGGTAACATACCATATTCTGCAGTTAACCAACCTTTCCCAGAATTTCTTAAAAATCCAGGAACTCTATCTTCAATAATCGCTGAGCAACAGACATGAGTATTTCCTAACTTAACTAAACATGATGATTGATTATTTGGTTGAAAGCCTGGAATTATTTCTAAATTTCTAATTTTAGAGAGCTCTCTATCATTTCTTGTATATCCAGACATTTATGTTTTATTATTTTAAATTATAAGATTAATTAAGATTAATGAATAAAAAAATTACAGATATTGGAGCACGATCAAAGCTTATATTCAAGTCACTTGTTGAAAGTTACTTGAAAACAGGCGAGCCTATGGGCTCCAAAGCACTTAGTTCAAAAATTTCTTATAAACTCTCACCAGCCACAATAAGAAATGTTTTAAACGAAATAAATTTTCACGGACTTATACAAAAAGGTCATTTCTCTGCAGGCAGTATACCAACTGATTTAGGTTTACAATTTTATACTCATGCACTTTTAGAGCCAGGATCAATTAGTAAAAGTGAAAAAGAGATTATTGAGAAGTCATCTAAAATGAATAATCTTTTAAATGAACAAGAAATAATTACTAACACTTTAAATGGCCTATCGAAACAAGCTAGTCTTGTTATTAATAATGAAAAAATAACAAAAATTAGAAAAATTGACTTTCACAAAATCGATAATCATAAAGTAATATTCATCATCGAGCATGAAGATGGGTATACATCAAATAGAATAGTAGAAATTGATGAAAATATTCAAACAGAAGATTTAAATAGTATTGGCAACTTTATAAATAAGTTTTCAAAATCTATGTCACCTACAGAAATTCAAAATAATATAAAAATTTTTATAAAATCTGCAAAAAATCAAATAACCAACACCTCAAAAAAACTATTGCTTAAAGGAATAAAAATTGAAAAATCTCAAAATACAGAAACCTTTTTTGTTAGAGGCCTGCCAAATTTAATTAAGAATAATTTAGAAACAGACTTAGACAGCATAAATGAGCTTTTGAGTGATATTGAAACAGGTAAAATGGCAAACAAAATGATTAAGGCCTTGAAAAAATCAAAAGGAGTGCAAATATTTATTGGAAGTAACACAAATTTTTTTAAAAATACAAACTTATCTATGATTTTATCAAATTATAAAACTAAAAATGGACTCACTGGTGCTATTGGTGTCATAGGTCCAAAAAGAATTGATTATCAGCGAATTGTTCCTATTGTGAGCTATATGTCTGAAACAATATCAAAAAAATAAAGGAATTATTATGGAAGAAGAAAAAAAATACGAAGATCAAGCTAAACAACAAGAAGAAGATGTTACAGAAAATCAAGAAACCACTGAGACTGATGTAGATGAAAATTCAGATACAAATGAAGATGAAATCCAAAAACTCAAACAGGAAATTGAGAGTTTAAAAGACCAAAGGTTAAGAGCTGTTGCTGAACTAGAAAACTTTAGAAAAAGGGCAGAAAAAGATCAATCAGATGCACTTAAATATGGTATAGCTAATTTTGCAAAAGAAATAATTAATATCGGTGACAATATCGAGAGAGCAAAATCAAGTATTTCAGAGGAAGTGAGATCTAATGAAAGCATTAAGTCTGTTGTTGATGGTTTAGATCTTATTGCACAATCTACTATGGCCACTTTCGAAAAAATTGGCATCAAAAAAATTGAAAGTATAAACCAAAAATTTGACCATAATTTACACCAAGCTATGATGGAAATTGAAAAAAATGACTGTGAGCCCGGAACTATTGTTCAAGAACTAATTCCAGGCTACACATTGCATGATAGGTTACTAAGACCAGCAATGGTAGGGGTATCAAAAAAATCTCAAGAAAATCAAGACGATAAAGCCATCAAAGAAGAAGAGAAATCCGAAAAGTAAGAAAATTCAATAGTTTTAATGCTCTTGAATTAAGTAAGTATCAACCCATATAAATATAAGATTATTTAATTTTTAAAGTAGGAAAAACAAAATGGCTAAAGTAATTGGAATTGATTTAGGTACCACAAACTCTTGTGTGGCAATAATGGATGGAAAGAATCCAAAGGTAATAGAGAATTCTGAAGGTGCTAGAACAACACCTTCTGTTGTAGCTTTTACTGAAAGCGAAAAACTAATTGGTCAATCTGCAAAAAGACAAGCGGTCACAAACCCTGAAAATACACTTTATGCCGTAAAAAGATTTATTGGCAGAAGTTTTGAAGATGACACTGTGCAAAAGGATGTAGGCTTATCTCCATTTAAAATTATTAAAGGTAATAACGGTGATGCATGGGTTGAAGCTCAGGGTGAAAAATATAGCCCAAGTCAAATCTCTGCTTTTATTCTTCAAAAAATGAAAGAGACAGCCGAGTCTTATACAGGAGAAACTATTACACAAGCAGTGATAACTGTTCCTGCTTATTTCAATGATGCACAAAGGCAAGCAACTAAAGATGCTGGCAAAATTGCTGGCTTAGAAGTTTTAAGAATTATTAATGAACCAACCGCTGCTTCATTAGCATATGGACTAGATAAAAAACAATCAGGCACTGTAGTTGTTTACGATTTAGGCGGTGGTACATTTGATGTATCAATTTTAGAAGTTGGCGATGGTGTGTTCGAAGTTAAGTCAACAAATGGTGACACACACTTGGGTGGCGAAGACTTTGATTTAAGAATTATTGATTTTTTAGCTAGCGAATTTAAAAAAGAGCAAGGTATAGATTTAAAAAATGACAAATTAGCATTACAACGTTTAAAAGAGGCTGCTGAAAAAGCAAAAATAGAACTGTCAAGTTCAACTCAAACTGATGTAAATTTACCTTTTATTACAGCTGATCAATCTGGGCCTAAACACTTAAATGTAAAACTTACCAGAGCTAAGCTTGAAGAGTTGGTTGACGACTTGCTTCAAAATACAATTGAACCTTGTAAAAAAGCTCTTAGTGACGCTGGCCTTTCAGCAAGCGACATAAACGATGTCATTTTAGTTGGTGGAATGACAAGAATGCCAAAAGTAACAGAAATTGTTAAAAACTTTTTTGGAAAAGACCCCAGTAAAGGCGTTAACCCTGATGAAGTTGTGGCTATGGGAGCAGCTATTCAGGCAGGTGTTTTACAAGGTGATGTAAAAGATGTCTTACTTTTAGACGTAACCCCACTTTCTTTGGGTATTGAAACACTGGGCGGAGTATTTACAAAGTTAATTGAAAGAAATACGACTGTTCCTACAAAAAAAAGCCAAGTATTCTCAACAGCAGAGGACAATCAAAATGCCGTTACTATCAGGGTCTTTCAGGGAGAAAGAGAAATGGCTGCTGATAACAAGCTTTTAGGTCAATTCGATTTAGTTGGCATACCTCCTGCTCCAAGAGGAACACCACAAATCGAGGTAACTTTCGATATTGACGCTAATGGTATTGTCAATGTATCTGCAAAAGATAAATCTACAGGAAAAGAGCAACAAATTAAAATCCAAGCATCTGGTGGTCTATCAGATGAAGAGATTGACAAAATGGTTAAAGATGCTGAAGCTAATGCTGAAACAGATAAGAAGAAAAGAGAAGAGGTTGATGTTAAGAATCAAGCCGATAGTCTTGTCTTCCAAGTGGAAAAAAATATAAAAGAGCATGGCGATAAAATTAGTCCCGAAGATAAGTCTAAAATAGAAGCAGACTTAAAAGATTTAAAAGAAGCGCTCGAAAAAAATGAGATTGAGACCATAAAACAAAAAACACAAGACCTAACTCAATCATCTATGAAAATGGGCGAAGCTATGTACAAAGATCAACAATCATCTGAGGCTCCTGGCGCAGAACAACCTAAGCAAGAAGATAACACTAGTGAAACTAAAAGCGATGATGATGTTATAGACGCAGACTACGAAGAAGTAGACGACGATAAAAAAGCAAGCGGACAGTAACTCTTAGCTTGGTTTAAAATATTATGGCTGAGGATTTTTATGACACTCTTGGTATATCCCGTGAAGCTAGTGACTCTGAAATAAAAAGTGCTTACCGAAAATTAGCAATGAAATATCATCCTGATCGAAACCAGGGTGACTCTGCTGCTGAACAAAAATTTAAGGATGTGAGTCAAGCATATGAAATTTTAAAAGATCCAAAAAAAAGACAAACTTATGATCAATTTGGCCATGCTGCTTTTGAACAAGGCGGTGGTGGAGCCGGTGGATTTGGCCAACAAGGCTTTGGCGGTTTTTCAGATATTTTTGAAGATATTTTTGGTGCATTTGGTGAGGGCGGTCAGCGCGAAAGTAGAGGGGATGATTTGCGCTACGATGTTACTATTGACCTAGAAGAGGCTTTTACTGGAAAATCACTAGAAGTAACGATACCCAAAATGATTAATTGCCCTGAACAGCATAGTTATAAAAGTTGTTCTACTTGCCAAGGTTACGGAAAAGTTAGGACTCAGAGCGGGTTTTTTTCTATGGAGAGGACCTGTGGTAGATGTGGTGGAACTGGGCAAGAAATGAAGGGTCGATGCTCAAAATGCAGTAACACTGGACGAATTAAACAAAATAAAAAAATTCAGATCAAAATACCTGCTGGAGTTGAAACAGGTAACAGGATTAGAATGAGCGGAGAAGGAGAGGCTGGAGAAAGAGGCGGCTCCTATGGAGACCTTTACGTTTTTATAAATATAAATAACCACAAACTTTTCCAGAGAGAACGAGATAACATTATTTGTGATGTTGCTATACCTTTTACTACAGCAACTTTGGGCGGAAATATAGAAGTTCCTACTATAGAAAAAAAAATGGTTAATGTTTCCATACCAAAAGGAATGCAGTCAGGTCATAAACTCAGAATCAAAGGCAAGGGAATGAGTATTCTGAGAACAAACACAAGAGGTGATATGATTGTTAAAGTACATGCTGAAACACCAGTAAACTTATCTTCAGATCAAGAGAAACTTTTAAATCAATTTAATGAAACCCTTACTAAGAAAAACTCTAAAATGACGGAAGGGTTTTTTGATAAAGTAAAAAAAATGTTTAATTAATGAATTATTGTTTTGATTTTATCGAAACACCAATAATTAAACTTTTTGTCCTAGATAGTTCAGAGGGAGTTCACTTTCTTATAAAAGATAATGATAAAAGAATTAAAAACATACTTAATTTATATAACCCAACTAAAGGTTTAAAATTAAAAAAAGCAAAAATATTAATAAACAATTTATTGAAAGGTAAAATTTCTAAACAAAAAAATATAAAAATAAAATTCCTCGATGGAACTACACTACAAAAAAAAGTTTGGACAGAAATTACTAAAATTCCTTATGGTCAAACAATTTCCTACAGCGAGCTTGCTAAAAAAATAAAGAGACCAGATGCAGTAAGAGCCATTGCTTCAGCGGTTGGTAAAAATCCTGTTGGATTATTGGTTCCTTGTCACAGAGTAGTAAAAAAAAATGGAGATTTCGGAAGATATATGTGGGGTGATAAAATTAAGAGAAAAATACTAGATATAGAGGGTAGAGGAACGGCTGACTCGACATATAGAGGAGGAAAGTGAGATACCGAATCAGCCCCCGCATGAATGCTAACTGAACACTAATAAATATTTTGATATAGTCAAAGTTGTTCAAGTATTAAATATCCAAAAATGAGTTTAAAATCGATTTTATCCTATAGTTTTCAGTCATTTTACCTTGCTGGGAGTTTTTTATTATTATTTATTTTTTTGCCCACATTTTACAATTTATCAATTGGTATCTCTTTAAGTGTTATCGGTCTAGTAATACTGATATCTAGATTTTTTGATGTCTTCTCAGACTTTTTAATTGGTTATTTAACAGAAAAAAGAATTATTTCAGGTCGATCAAGAAAAAATCAAATTCTTTTAGGAATAATAATATTTATTTTCTCCTTATTTGGCCTTTACGTTTTCCAATCTTCTAATATTTATTATTTTATTTTTTTTTATAACTTAGCATTGATAAGTTACTCAATTGCAATCATTCCTTACGACTCTATAGTTATCGATCAAAAAAAAATTTTAAAAAAAAGATTTCGTTTGGCAGCAGTCAAAGAAGTATTTGCAATTTTAGGAGTTCTTGCAGCTCTTATTATTCCAACGACTATTTCAAATTTAAATAATGTTGAGCTATTAAACCCAGACGTTATAAAAACAAGTGGTTTTATTTTTATTTCTCTTGCAATTATAGGGGGATTAATTTTTTATTTTTTCTATGATGATGAACTGAATTACAAGCCAAATGAAATTTCTTGGATAAAATTAAAAACTTTCATTAAAAAAAATAAAAAAATCTTACCTTTTTCTTACATTACATTTTTTAATTTACTTGCTAATAATTTTACTGCAAATTTATTTATTATATTTGTATCTGAATATCTGGGTCTTAGTGATTATGCAGGCCATTTATTAATTTTGTATTTTCTTATAACATTAATTTCCACGCCATTTTGGTATTTTTTTGGAAAAAAATTTTCAAATATGTTTTTATTACAGATTGGAACCAGTATAACTATTTTTGGTTTTTTATTTGTTATTTTCACTAGCAGTGACTATTGGCAAATATATATATTTGTCATACTTATTACAGGAATTGGAATTGGAATTGATCTTATAATACCCCAGATTGAGTTAGCTGACATATTAGATGTAAATAATGAAAATCGTTTATCACAGTTTTTTACCTCATTTTTCTCAATTATAAGAAAAGCTGCTATAGGAATTGCTGCTGGTATAGCACTAACGGGATATGGTTACTTACAATCAATAAATTTTACAATTCACCCAAATATTCCAAATATTATGATTTTTTATTTTTTTATACCGCTTACCATTAAATTGTTCGTATTAATCTTAGTAATGAGATATAGAAGTAAATTCAATGTCTCAATTAGAGAGTAAAAAACACGTAATTTACATACTAGGCACTGTTGCCTTTTTCTTATTTTCAATTGCAGACACTATTATAAAGTTAATTGGAGATTTATATAAAGACACAGTTATATTTTCCATAGCGAGTTTCTCCGCAATAATCCCAGTGCTCTTTTATTTACTGTACAGAAAGAGCTTAGAAGAAATAAAAACAAGCAATTATAAACTTCATTTTATAAGAGGTATTTTAATGACTTTGACCTATTATTTTGTTGTAAAAGGTATCATTTTATTACCTTTATCTATTGCTTATCCAATAATTTTGTCAGCTCCTGTGTTACTCTCAATTATGGGAATAGTAATTTTAAAGGAGTCGATTTACCTATCCAAAATAATTTCTTTAATACTAGCTATGATTGCTGTTTTTATGGTCTCAGGTTTTAGTTTAAACGCAGGTTTTAATGCTTTGGGAGTAATATTTCTTATATTAGGAGTAATTTCATTAGCGTGTCTAGATTTTACAGTGCGAGTTTATGGGAAATCTGAAAGAACTATGGCTTTGACTTTTTATAGTATGGGAATTACTGGCATAATTTTCACAGTATTTTCAATTAACCATTACAAAGATATCGCTTTGTACGATTTTTTAATAATGGTAGGCGCAGGGCTTATTGATGGTGTGGCCATGATGATCTTAATCTATTCTCTTAGAAGAATAGAAGCTTCATTTTTTAGCATCACACATTATTCACAGATCATTTTTGGAATAGTAATTAGTATTTTTGTTTTCAATCACTACCCCTCAATTATAGAATTATGCGGTGCTATTTTAATAATAATTTCTGGATATCTTGTTTATTCTAAATTAAAAAAGCTAAATTGATTGCTTTTCCATTGGGTAAATAGAGCAACCTGAAATTTTCCACTCTCCCTTGTCTTTAATGAGTGAGTACATTGCTAAATAAGAAACATTATCTTGCGAGACGATTTGTAGTTGATGATATATAGCTCCTTCAAAAAATTTTGATTCCATAAAATAGTAATTTTTAGGGTTATAAACAGGCTCATAATAGTTTTTAACCATACTCATAAAATCTTGAGGATTATTGAACCTCATCTTGATATAAGGTGAGGCATGAAAGAAAGCTCCTTCAGCATCTTTGTTAATGAAGGCCTTTAGTTGACTTTCAATCACTGCTTGCGTTTCACTAAACTCATTTTTATCAATAGTTTCTGCAATAGATATGGTGTTAAAAAGTAAAAGGCATAAACTTGTGTAAATTAATTTTTTAAACTGCATACTATTTATATGCGTAATTAAACAATATAGATGAAAATCATTTTAATTATATTCGCCTTGTTTTTGAACATATCCTATAGTTACGCAGATCAAAATAGCCCAAAACTTGATGAATTATTCAGTCAGCTCTCCGAGGTAAAGGACTCAAAAGAACAAAGTCTAATTATATCAAAAATATGGGGAGAATGGATGAAAATTGAAAATCCAGATGTAAAAATAGTAATGGATAATATTTCAGATTTTTTTAAATCTAAAAATTACCAATCTGCGATATCAGCTTTAACTCTTGCTATTGAGTTAGAGCCAAATTACGCGGAGGCCTACAACAAAAGGGCAACTTTTTATTTTATGATGGGAGACTATGAAAACTCTATGAGAGATATTGAAGCTACATTGTATCTTGAACCAAGACATTTTGGTGCATTAGATGGTTTGAGTAGAATTCTTATAAGCTACAAAAATTATGATGGAGCACTTAAGGTTTATCAAGAAATGAAAAAGTTAATGCCAAATGATTTGTCTGTTGATATGAAAATTGAAAATCTAAATCAAATGGTGTCAAAGGAAACTTAAATTAACCAATTGGTTAAGAATATAGATTAACGAAATAATGAAATTTATTGCCCCTTGCCACCTTCCTCCTCGACAATGTCTCAACCCAAGCGGCTAGGGGACAGGTATAATATTCGAATTTTGGTTGATATGAAACAGATTTCTTATAATTTAAAAAGCCTATCAAATAAGAAAAATATCGTTATAGATGTTATTTAAAAATTAATTAGTTATAAATTGAGCTGTGAAAAAAAAATTTAACACAAAAGTAATTCATTCTGGGCATGGCCCAGATAAAGAAACGGGAGCCGTTATGCCACCGATACATCTTTCATCAACCTTCAAACAAATGGAACCCGGAAATTTTGAGTATGAATATGCTAGAACCAAAAATCCTTCTAGAGATGTACTAGAAAAATTACTAGCACAAATTGAGTCTGGAGATAAAGCTTTTGCATTTGCATCGGGCATGTCAGCAATTAATACAGTTTGTGACCTATTTGGCACAAACTACCATATAGTTTGTTCTGATGATGTATATGGGGGTACTCGTAGGTTATTTGATAAAGTTAAATCAAATATTGACGTAACTTACATCGACTTTGATAAAAATATAAACTGGAATGATGAAATAAAAGAAAACACAAAATTTATATGGATTGAAACACCATCAAATCCTTTAATGAAAATTATTGATATTAAAAACACTGTTAATATTGCAAGTGAGTTTAAATTACCTGTGATATGTGATAACACATTTGCCTCTCCATATAATCAGAGACCACTTGAATTAGGTGCAGATATGGTAGTGAGTTCTTCAACAAAATATTTAGGAGGCCACTCAGATATTGTTGGCGGGTCTATTGTTATTAAAGAGAATAAGGAATACGCTGAAAAAATTTCTTTTATTCAAAATGCAGTTGGGGCTGTCCCCTCTCCCTTTGATTGTTATTTATTAACAAGAAGCATTAAAACACTTTCTGTAAGAATGAAGCAACATAATGAAAATGCTATTGCTGTGTCTAATTATTTATCCAATCATCCTAAGATAGAAAAAGTTTTTTTTCCAGGTAATGATAAAAGGCACAAGGAAATTGCAGAAAAACAAATGGATGGTTTTGGTGGAATGATGTCTTTTGTAATTGACTCAGATATTAATGGGGTAAAAACTTTTCTAAAAAATTTAAATTTATTTACACTCGCGGAAAGCCTAGGAGGAGTCGAAAGTTTGATCGAGCATCCAGCCATCATGACCCATGCTTCTATAGATCCATCAATTAGAGAAAAATTAGGCATATCAGAAACATTACTAAGAATATCTGTGGGTATTGAAGATGTAGATGATTTGATCTCAGATTTAGACCAAGCCCTATCAAAGATTTAAAATGAGAGACATAGTTGATTTTATTGGCAATACGCCACTTATTAAACTCAAATATCCATCTGAAATTACGGGTTGTAATATTTATGGTAAAGCAGAATTTATGAATCCAGCTGGTTCTATCAAAGATAGAACGGCATTGGGTATAATCCTTGATGCTGAAGAGAATAATTTAATTGAACCAGGCGGCACTGTCGTTGAGGGTACCTTTGGAAACACAGGTATTGCTTTAACAATGATTAACAATGCTAGAGGATACAAAACTATAATTGTAATGCCTGACGGTGCATCAGAGGAGAAGCAAAGTATTTTAAGGAATATGGGGGCAAAGCTAAAAGTTGTACCAACTAAACCCTATTCTGATCCAGGTAATTATCAGCATGTATCAAAGAGGTTAGTTGAAGATCTACAATCAAAAGGAGAGACTTCAGTTATGTGGGCAAACCAATTTGACAATACAGCAAATTACAAATTTCACTCAAAAACCACAGCTAAAGAAATATTCAATCAGCTTGATGGAAAAGTTGACGGATTTACTTGTGCAATTGGGTCGGGTGGAACATTAGCAGGCACATCTATTGGACTCAAAGAATTAAATTCAAATATAAAAATAGCTTGTACAGATCCACAAGGTGCTCAAATGTATAATTATTTTAAATATTCTAAATTGGAAGTTAAAGGCGAGCCATCAGAAACGGAGGGAATAGGCCAGTATAGAGTGACAAAAAATGTTGAACCTTCCCTTATTGATTTCTCATACCATATTACTGATTATGATGCGTTTGAACTTTTATATAAAATGGTCAAAACAGAAGGCTTATTTCTTGGCTCCAGTTCTGGAGTAAATGTAGCAGGGGCTATCGAAATGGCTAAAGAAATGGGACCAGGTAAAAACATTGTTACAATTCTGTGTGATGATGCTAACAAGTATTTTAGTAAGTTGTATAACAAAGAATATCTGTTATCAAAAAAACTTCCCGTACCCGAGTGGCTTTAAAATTTTAATCACTACCAAAAGTCATTCTTTTTAAAGTTCTATCTTTTAATACAAAATGGTGCATAAGTGCAGCTCCTGAATGTATAAAAAATAAAACTAATAAAACATTACTAGAATATTCATGGAAACTTTTGAACAAGTACCTTAAATCACTGTTGTGATCCAATAAATTTATTAATTCAAAATTTAAAAACATTACTGTGTCACCTTGTAAGTTTGTAAGGATGTATCCAGATATTGGTTGTAAAAAAAATATTGAGTAAAATAAAAAATAGTTAGTTTTAGCAACATAAATTAATATTTTATTTTTTAAGATGGGCTTGGGCCTAATATTGATAAATTTCCAACTTAATCTAAATATTGCTAGGACAAGAATTGAAAGACCTAGTGTGTTGTGTATCATCAATATTTCATAATAATACTCAAAATTATTCTCTAAATTTTTACCTAATATGTATGTTGCAATTATAAGAGCAGCCATAATCCAATGAAATAACTTGCTAATTAAACCGTAATTATCTGCGCTGTTTGCTAACTTCATTATCTTCAATTATGTATGTTAATATTGTTGTTAATAAATGAAATTAAAAAATTTATTTTTATCGTTATTTTTATTTTTTTCCATCAGTGTTTATTCTAAAGATTTTATAGTCATTCAATCTACTACTAGCATTGCTAATACGGGTTTACTTGATCTCTTAGCATCAGAATTTAAAAATAAAACTGGAATTAGTGTAAGACCTATTGCAGTTGGAACCGGTAATGCTATTGCAAACGCAAAAAGGGGCGATGGAGATTTATTATTTGTTCATTCAAAAAAAGATGAATTAGAATTTATAGACGAGGGCTACGGTGTTCAAAGATATGAGGTTATGTACAATAAGTTTATTTTAGTTGGTCCAAAATCTGACCCACTGAAAATATCACAAGAGGAAGATATTTTATCCGCATTAAAAAAAATATATAACTCAGAATACAAATTTATTTCAAGAGATGATAATTCTGGAACTCATAAAAAAGAACAAGAATTATGGAGTTTGGCAAATATCAAAAAATTTGACTCTGATAAATATATAAAAACTGGGACAAGCATGGCCAATACATTAAATATTGCCTCTGAAATTGATGCCTATACGATAAGTGACAAAGGCACCTGGCTATCTTTTAAAAATAAAAATAATTTAAAAATTCTTTTTGAGGGTGGTGATGAATTACATAATCCTTATGGAATTATTGCGGTCAATCCAGAAAAATTCCCTCATGTTGAGTATAAAAAATCTCAGAAGTTCATTGAATGGTTGATTACAGGTGAGGGCAAAGATGTTATTAATAGGTTTACATATAACGGTGAAAAGTTGTTTCATACCAATTAATACTATCTAAATGCTAACTTTTGAAAAAATACAATCCGCAGTTTTTATTACAATTTATGTAAGTATTTTCTCAACTTTAATTGCATTTTTTTTATCAATGATCTTTGGCTATTTAATTGCTATTTATCAATTCCAATTAAAAAAACCAATTGTAATTTTCTTAAGCTCTCTTACCTCTATCCCTCCCGTATGTGCAGGGCTATTAGTCTATATACTTATAAGTAGATCTGGCCCCTTAGGTTGGATGGAAATTCTATATTCACCTTTAGCAATGATCATTGCTCAGATCGTAATTATCTTCCCAATTATGATAACTTTAATTATTAAAAACATTGAAGAGGATTATCCAATTTATAGAGATGAATTAATGTCTTATGGAGCGTCCAAAAAAGATATAATTTTCATACTCTTTTCAAATAAAACAAATAT
>ENA-OSEY01000981-OSEY01000981.1-marine-metagenome-genome-assembly--contig:-NODE-981-length-20213-cov-2.752284_pt1 | contig 20213 bp, 15 predicted proteins | sample MGYA00248465_ERZ534230 | MGnify/ENA primary metagenome ERZ534230 (study PRJEB26409, sample SAMN06344110) | marine metagenome | isolation source: Sea water from surface | place: Atlantic Ocean:Southern...
AATGTAAAAAAATGTGTTGTTGTTAAAAGAACAGGCAATAGAATAAATTGGGATGAACGAAGAGATGTTTGGTACCATGAGTTAACAAAAAAAGTTTCTAATAAATGTGAACCTGAAGAAATGAATGCAGAAGATCCTTTATTTATTTTATATACTTCAGGATCAACTGGAAAACCTAAGGGTGTGATGTTGAGCCATGCAAATTTACTGGCTGCAGGCCGATTTATATCTTCTGGTCATGAAATAGTTAGGAGTGATACTGGTCTATGTGTACTGCCAATTTACCATATTAATGGAATGTGCGTCACTGTTATGGGTACAATTGTATCGGCGAGCGCTTTAGTCATTCCCCATAAATTTTCTGTAAATTCATTTTGGAAGATTATAGCTAAGTTTAAGTGCTCTTGGTTTTCAGCAGTGCCTACTCAATTTTCGTATATTTTAAATAATGAGGAAACTCCGGAAGATATATCATCTCTTCGTTTTGCCCGGTCTGCGTCTGCCCCATTATCACCTGATATTCATAAAAAATTTGAAAAGCGATTTAATATCCCAATCATTGAAACTATGGGATTAACAGAAACTGGATCTCAGATAACGACAAACCCTATGCCACCAGGACAACGCAAAATTGGATCTCCAGGAAAGGCTTATGGCAACCAGATCATGATTGGTGATGATCAATTTGAAGCACTACCCGCAGGTGAAACGGGAGAAATATTGGTCAAGGGCGATAATGTTATGCAGGGGTATTTCAAACAACCTGAAGAAACCCACAAAACAATTTTAGGAAATGGCTGGCTGCGCACTGGTGATTTAGGGTATTTAGATACTGATGGCTATGTATTTGTGTCTGGCAGAATAAAGGAATTAATCATAAAGGGTGGTGAAAATATTGCTCCGAGAGAAATTGATGAAGCGCTGCTGACTCATCCCAGTATACTGGAAGCGGCTGCTTTTGCTGTTCCGTGTAAAGATTATGGGGAACGAGTTGAAGCTTGCGTTCTCCTTAAAGAAAAAGTGTCTGTAGAGTTAGATGAATTAAAAAGCTTTTGCGAAAATCAAATTGGAAAATTTAAGTCTCCTGATAACATTCATATCGTTGCTGAGCTACCTAAAGGGCCATCGGGAAAGGTACAGCGACTAAAATTATTAGAATTAATTTATGAAAATTAAAATCAATAGTAGCCTTTTGCCCTCAATGTCAGCGTTTATTAATTGATATGAATGAAGATATTTGGAATATTTTATTTCCTTCAAGCGATATCAACATACTTGTTTTTATGCTTTTTGTTTTCTTTTTATCTGGAATTGTTAAGGGTTTTCTAGGTATTGGACTGCCTGCCGCTGCCATGGCATTGCTAACTTTAGTCATACCCCCGGCTCAGGCGATTTCATTACTCGTTATTCCAATTTTATTTACAAACTTGACGCAATTTTCTCGAGCAAAATATCGGATTGAGTCTATTAAGACTTATTGGTTATTTGCCATTGCGATTATTTTAAGTATTTTTTTAACGTCACTTTTTCTGTCGAAATACCCAACTGGGCTACTTACAATCTCGATTGGCTTGGCAATGGTAATTGTATCCTTAAATGGCCTGATAGGTATAAAATTGAAAATAAGCGAAAGGAGAATTTGGCAGGTTGGCTTTGGGGTTTTATCTGGTGTTCTCGGAGGCTTAAGTTCAATTTGGTCACCAACGGTCGCAATTTATCTAATTGCAAGGAGTGTGGATAAAGACCGCTTTATTTCAGCAACTGGATTTCTTTTTTTAGCAGGTGCGGTGCCATTAATTTTTGGATTAATTTTTGGTGGTGTTTTGACTAAAGAGGCGGCAATGCAGTCTATATTTGGGTTAATATTTGTTCTCGCTGGTTTTAGAGTGGGTGAGATACTTCGAAATAAAACTTCTCAAAACTGGTTCGAGAAAGCTGTTTTGATTGCATTTCTTTTTATGGGAATTCGTCTAATTGGCGTAGGTTTATTTTAATTATTCATAAGCTGCCGATCCAATAGTCTAGCGACGTGGACAGCTTCCCTCTCTGTACCATCAAGAATCTGGCTTCTGCATGATGTACCATCGGCAATAAGAATAGTTTCTTCTTCTGCTTGTCTTATCTTTGGAAGAAGATCTTTTTCAGCCATTTTTATTGAAAAATCTATGGTTTCTTTTGAGTACCCAAAAGCACCTGCCATACCACAACAACTTGTTTCGATTTTCTCGACTTCAAGCTCTTCAATTAGATGAAGTACACTCTCGACAGATTGTAACACATTAAAAGCTTTTTGATGGCAATGACCATGCAGTAAGGCTTTTGCTTTTAAGGGTTTAAGCTTAAGGAATTTTTTGTCTTTAGATAGCAGTTCTTCAAAAGTCATGACATTCTTTGCTACAAGCTTTGCGTCATTTGTTTTTAAGAGGGATGGAATTTCATCTTTGAGTGCGAATAAGCAGGAAGGTTCCAAACCAACTATGGGTAGGCCTTTTTGAACAAACGGCAGGTATGTTTTAACTAATCGTTCAGCAGCCTCTTTTGCTTTCGAAATATTTCCAACGGACAGATGAGTTTTCCCGCAGCATAAAGCTTTGTGACTTTTTCCTTCTGGTTTTGGATAAAAAGGTTGATAGCCTGCATTGCGTAAAACTCTCACTGCGCTTCGTAAATTTTCTGGTTCAAAATATCTATTAAATGTATCAACAAATAATATAACTGGGTATTTCTCAAGAGGATCTGTAGGAATTTCGTGGTTGCGGTACCAGTCTTTTCTCCATGCTGGAAGATTTCTCTGCGCAGAAAATCCGGTAAGCCTTTCACCTATTTTGGCAAGAATTTTTGAGGAATTGCGTAAGTTTAATAATTTATTGAAGGAAGATGCTAAAGGGGCATAGTCGGGTAGAAAAGCGATTAGTTTTTCTTGAATTGATAAAGAATTAATTTTAGCATTTAGCGCCATGACCTCTAATTTCATAGCTGACATATCTACACTTGTGGGGCATTCACGTTTACAAGCTTTGCAAGAAACGCATAATTTCATAGTTTCCAACATCTCTGCTGATGCCATCGCGTTTGGGCCCAATTGACCAGACATTGCCAGCCTAAGGCTGTTAGCTCTTCCGCGCGTACTATCTTTTTCTTCACCGGTAACTCTGAAAGAGGGACACATAACACCTCCCTGTAGTTTTCTACAGGCTCCGTTATTATTACACATCTCAACGGCTCCTTGAAAACCGTTGGCGCTACCCGGCCATGTTGACCAGTCCAACTCTGTATGGAAGTCATTAACGGAGTAACCTGGTGAAAATCTAAAAAGATGCCTGTCATCCATTTTTGGGGCATCTACGATTTTTCCTGGGTTAAAAATTCCTTGTGGATCCATTAAAGACTTAATTTCTCTAAATGCATTGGTTAATTTTTTCCCAAACATAACGGGATTAAATTCTGAGCGAGAAATTCCATCTCCGTGTTCGCCAGAGTGCGAACCATTAAATTTTTTCACAAGTTCGAATGCTTCAGTGGCTATCGAACGCATTTTTATTATATCTTTATTATCTTTCATGTTCAGTACTGGTCTGACATGTAAGCAGCCTACAGACGCATGCGCGTACCATGTACCTGAAGTTTGATATTTATCAAAAATATCAGTCAAACCTTGCGTATATTCGGCGAGATTATGCAGTGGTACTGCACAGTCCTCCACAAACGAAACAGGTTTAGCCTCTGATTTCATTGACATCATTATGTTTAAGCCAGATTTTCGCATTTCAGAAATACGATTTTGTGATTTCTGATCTTCAATAAGTACAATACTGTTATTGCTGGAACCTGATGTGTCTTTAATTAAAGCTTCTAAGTCTATTACTTTCTTTAGATTTTCGTTCCAATTATTCTCTGCAAATTCAACGACTAAAAGAGCTTGCGGATCATTAACAACAAAATCATCAATAGTTTTAGAAAATATCGGTATTGACCGTCCAAGCGAAATCATCGTGCTATCAATCAATTCAACCGCTATCGGGTTCAATTGAACAATATGTTGAGCTGAATCCATTGCCTCGTAAAAGGTAGAGAAATGACAAAGAGCCATAATCTTTGGTGGAGGTAGTGGAGATAATTTGAGCTCAATACTTGTTGAGTAGGCTAGGGTCCCTTCAGAGCCAACAATCAAATGCGATAAATTAATATCTTTTTCATTGCCAATACTTCCTGGCCGAGATGCTAGAGTTTCCGGTAACAAGGCATCTAAATTATATCCACCCACTCTTCTGAGAACTTTTGGGTACCTAGTTTCAATTTCTTTTTTATTTCTTTCCGCAATTTTAATTAGTTTTGGAAATACTTTTTCTAATCCGGTTAATCCCTTTTTAACCAGTCCGAAGTGTGCCTTTGAACCGTCTGATAAAATTGCATTTATCGCTAATACGTTGTCTCTCATTATACCGTATCGGATAGACCGGCCACCAGCTGAATTATTACCAGCCATACCACCAATGGTGGCCCTGCTGGATGTTGAGACATCAACAGGAAACCAAAGGCCAAATGGCTTTAATTGTCGGTTCAGTTCGTCGAGAACCACGCCAGGTTCCACCACACATGTTAGATTTTTTCCATTAATCTCAACTATTTTATTTAAATACCTGCTATTATCTAAAACAATTGCTTGATTTACAGTCTGTCCATTTTGTGAAGTTCCACCACCCCTTGGCAATATTGGGATACTGTTTTCTTGAGAAAACTGAATGGTTTTTTGTATGTCCTCTATTGTTTTGGGTAATACAACAGCTTCAGGCATTATTTGGTAAATAGAAGCATCTGTTGAGTATCGTCCACGGTCGAATTTTCCGTCCAGTAGATCCCCAGATAGAGAACTTTTTAAAACTGAAATCTCAGACTTCATTTTTACCTTCAAACTCATTTATTTACTTAATATAAGTGAGCATAACTGGCAGTATTGAAAGTACAACTTTTATCCTAATAATGCGGCGAAAAGAGCCAAGGATCTGAGCAAACAAAATTTTCTAGGGTGGTAATTTTAAATGTCAAAAAAATATAAAACAGGACGGCACTTACTACAAATACCTGGTCCAACGAATGTACCAGATAGAATTTTAAGAGCTATGGATTATCCTACTATTGACCATCGTGGTGAAGAATTTTTTAGCTTAGCAAAGAAATGCTTGGCCGGTATCAAAGATATTTTTAAGACTGAAAGCCATGTCGTAATTTACCCTGCATCAGGCACGGGAGCTTGGGAGGCCGCTCTGGTCAATACGCTATCGCCGGGTGATACAGTCTTAATGGTTGAGACGGGGCACTTTGCAAGTTTGTGGGTCAAGTTAGCAAATCGGTTAGGAATAAATGCAGAACTAATTGAAACCAATTGGAGAAGAGGTGCGGATACTGAGAAAATAGTGGAGCGTCTTTTATCAGACAAGGCAGCTAAAATTAAAGCTGTTTGTATTGTTCACAATGAAACTTCTACGGGATCAATGTCAGATGTTTTTAAAGTTCGTAAATGCATTGATGATGTTGGCCATAATGCTTTACTGATGGTAGACACAATTTCTTCTTTAGCATCATCAGAATTTTGTCACGATGACTGGGGAGTTGATGTTACCATTTCAGGCTCTCAAAAGGGATTAATGCTTCCACCTGGTCTCTCATTTAATGCGATATCGAAAAAAGCATTGGATGCCTACAAGAAGGCTACCCTGCCAAAATCTTACTGGGATTGGGGAGAGCATATAGACTCAAATTCTGCCGGAGCTTTTCCGTATACGCCCGCAACCAATTTGCTGTTTGGTCTCAATGAAGCAATCCTAATGTTGAAGGAAGAAGGATTAGATCGTGTTTTTGCGCGTCACAAAAGGTACGCTGAGGCAACACGATTAGCTGTTCAAACATGGGGATTAGAAGTTTTATGTGAAAATGAAGATGATTTTTCAAACACTCTTACTGCAGTACTTTTGCCAGACGGACACAATGCAGATGAATTTCGATCAATTGTATTAGATAATTTCAATATGTCTTTAGGAAATGGGTTATCTCGTCTGGCTGGAAAGGTCTTCAGAATAGGTCATTTAGGGGACTTTAACGACTTGATGCTCGTGGCAACGCTTGGCGGAATTGAAATGGGACTTTCTAAAAGCTCTATTCCACATCAAATTGGAGGAACCCAGGCAGCTATGCAGTTTCTCAAGCAAGGAACTTAAATTTTAGTTTGCGGAGTATCGATTCGTTGATAATTAAAATTTTTGTATACTTTTGAATTCAATCTTTCATGTCTTCTGGGGATAAATATAAATTTTTTGTGGACAACTAAACGTTTTTCTGTGGATATGTTATTTTTTGTTTTGCAAGGCTTACTGATACTGGCATTCTGGTATCAGGATAAAAACTGGGGGGTGCTAGAAGTTAATCACTTGAAAGGTCATCGAAAGGTCGACAATTTAGGTGAAAAACGGACAAAACCAACTCTGGATCAACAAACTGAGATCGTCCACAACTTTCGAGTTGGATCGCAGTTAAAGGTGAAACGAGCTTACAAAGCGCAAGCAGAGTAAGTAAATTGAGCGCCTAGCGTGATATTAAACTTAGTTTGAAATCGCGCAGGGAAGAAAAAGAGACAGTAGTTATCCGTGAAGGGGTAAATGTATGAGAAATCACGCATTTGCCCCTTCTGTTTTTGGCGAGCCATGATCTTTCTAGTATGGGGGGTATCTATGAATGACCATGGCTCGAGATCGTCCACAATTTCAATAACATATATTTATTTTTAAGCAATATGCTGTATTAAAATTGATTGACTATACAAGATGTGGCATTATCCAGCGGTAATTTCTAATTGAGTTGAATTCCAATGCATCAATATACAATACTAATTATCGCATTGATGATTATGTTAGCAGTCTTTGCTTTTCAAATGTTTTCAACGTATGGATTTATGGGATTTCAATTCTAAGATTTAAATAAAGTAAGGCTCAAAATATATTGAAAAGACAGCTTTTTATTACAGGTGCAGGTGTAAGCAAAAGTAGCGGTATTCCAACATTTCGAGGTGCCGATGGGTTTTGGACAATAGGAAGTAAAAACTTTACCCCTCAGGAAATGGCTACAAGAAAAATGTACTATGAAAACCCTTCTGAATTTCTTCTCTGGTATTATAAGCGGTTTGCATCTTATCGTCATATTTTGCCTAACGAAGTTCATTTTTGGCTAGCTGATAAAAAACTTATAACGCAAAATATTGACGGCTTAGATGGGAAAGCAGGCAATACTCAGTATATTTCTATTCATGGGCGCTTAGATAAAGTTACTGTATTTCAAAATCAGGATGCTCTAATCCCTCTGAAATCCGCTCCTTGGGATATTGTTGCCAACTCTAAAATTGATTTAGACGACGATACGAGATTAAAGAGCCTCTTACTCGAGTTGTTCAAAATAAAAGACTACCCAGAACATGGCCATTCACTTAAGCCATTTGTGCTGTTGTTTGATGAATATTATACAGAATTATATCGAATAAGCGAAGCTGAGCAAGAAATGCAGTCTGCAGATAGTGTTGTATTTATGGGTACATCTTTCAGTGTAAATATTACATCGATTGCGCTTCGATATGCACTTAGCAATAATGCCAGAATTGAGATTGTTGATCCTGATCCTGTCGATCTTAATATCGACGGAATTGAGTATCATAGAATGACGGCCAGTGAATATATTTCGAATATTGACCAAGCATAATTTTATTTCTAACGGAAAATTTAATGCACAGCTTAAAGACGAAATAAATCCATTCGAGGCATTAAGCCCAAAAGATGTTTGCTATATTCATGCTCTGGATGGTCGAACAACTCATCTGTTTGGGCAATTTCACAAATTTTTCCATTCTGCATCACTGCAACCCGATCACACATTTGTCTGATTACCGGCAGATCATGTGATATGAATAGCATGGTAAGACTTAATTCTTCTTGTAAATCTTTAAGTAAATTCAGAATATTAGCCTGAACTGAGACATCTAAAGCTGAAGTTGGTTCATCACAAATAAGAATCTCAGGTCTTGAGGCAAGTGCTCTCGCAATAGAAATTCTTTGTCGCTGACCACCAGAAAACTCATGTGGGTATTTTTTCAGTGAAGTGGTAGGCATACCAACAAAAGAGATCAAATCTCGAACAACCTCTGTTGTTTCACTCGAATTCTCGGTCGATCGATGAAAACGAATTGGTTCGGAAATTATATCCTCAACGGTCATTCTTGAATTTAAAGAAGAGTAGGGATCTTGGAAAATCATTTGCATTTTTCTTCTAATTAAAGAAGTTTTTGTTTTTTGAGTTTTCTGTAAAACGTTATGGCCAAATATATTTATATCACCTGATTTTGGTGTATATAATCCCGCAATTAGACGGGCAAGAGTACTTTTCCCAGACCCACTTTCTCCAACCAGCCCAAAACTTTCACCGGTTTGTATCTCGATTGATACATCATCCACGGCTTTTAACGAAATACGATTTTTACGAAATAAAGCCTGCCGAATAGCAAATTCAATTGATAAGTTTTTTACTGAAACAGCTGTGCCATGGGTTTCAGATGATTTATTTTTAGAAAGCCAGTGGTCACTCACATTTTCTAGAGTGACTTTTTCTTCTGATCCATCGATATAGTCAACAACAGTAAAGCGATGAAGCTTTTGATCGCCACTGGGTACTGCGGATATTAAACTTTTTGTATAGTCATGTTTTGGTTTTTGGAGAACTTGTTCTACTTTTCCCTGTTCTACCAACTGACCATTGTACATTACTGCAACCCGATCAGCGATTTCGGCTATAACACCAATATCGTGAGTTACGATAATAACTCCCAAATTGCGCTGCTTGCACAGTGATTTTATAAGATCCAGAATTTGCTTCTGGATTGATACATCGAGAGCAGTAGTGGGTTCGTCAGCAATGATCAAATCAGGGTCACCAGCCAATGCCAAAGCGATAACAACACGTTGACGCATTCCTCCCGAAAACTGATGAGGATAGGCGTCTAAACGGGGTTCCGGGTTTGGAATGCCAACAGAGTCAAGGAGCTCAATCGATTTCTCTCGGGCGGAAGCTCCAGAAATTTTCAAAGTTTCAATAAGTGTCTCGGACAATTGTTTGCCAATAGTCATAAGTGGATTCAATGAGGTTTGAGGATCTTGGAAAATAGTACCTATTCTTGCTCCTCTTATCTTTCTCATTTCCTCGTTAGACAATTGATCTATGCGCGTTCCGTCAAAAATAATTTCTCCTCCTGAAATATAACCAGGGGGTTCTAAAAGATTGATAACAGAATTGCCGACAGTTGACTTTCCAGCACCGCTTTCTCCTACCAAACCCAGGACTTCACCCTTAGCAACTGCAATTGAGACCTTATTAACAGCCGCGACTTGCCCCCTACGAGAAGGGAAATCTACACTTAGGTTATTGATTTCAAGAAGATTGCTCATCGTAATTTTGGATTAAGTGCATCGCGCATCCAATCTCCCAATAAATTTACAGAAAAGACTAGTATAATCAGAGCAATAGCTGGAAAAAAAGTAATCCACCAAAGTCCAGAGAAGAGAAATTCGTTTCCCACTCTTATAAGTGTGCCCAAAGAAGGTGTAGTCGGCGGTATACCCTGACCAAGAAAGCTTAAAGTTGCCTCGGCAATTATTGCTAGGGCCAGACCAATAGTTGCTATAACGAGGACAGGACGAAGTGTATTTGGTAAAATATGTCGTAGAATGATTGTAAATTTTGGCAACCCAATGAGCTTGGCGGCCTGGACATATTCTTTTTCGGCTTCCACGAGTGTGGCGCCTCTTGCAACACGTGCAAACTGAGGCCAGTCCGTAAGACCAATGGCGACAATCACAACATAAATTGCAAACTCTTCACGCAGCTCTAGGGGCAGGGCAGCTCTACCAATTCCATTGATGAGTATCGCAACTAAAATCCCAGGGATGGTAAGCTGCACATCTGCTATACGCATAATGATTGTATCTGTTAAGCCACCGAAATATCCCGAAATTACACCTAAGGTTACTCCTAGTAACATGCCTAAAAACACAGCTGCTATGCCAACAAGAATTGAAATGCGTCCACCGTAAAGAATGGTCGAAAGCATGTCGCGTCCTTGGTTGTCTGTTCCAAGTAGGTATGCCGACGAGCCTCCATCTGACCAGGCTGGTGGAAGTTTTCCGTCCCATAAAGAAATCTGGGCAGGATCAAACGGATTATAGGGTGCAATTAAAGGTGCCGCAAAGGCCGCAGTAATGGCTATAAAAGTGATCGTTGCAGCAATAATAGCTCCAGGTGTTGTAAAAAAAGAATAAACAATATCATTGTCTAAAAATCGCTGCCAACGAGAATTTGATTTATCGATTTTAGCCAAGCTACGACCCTCCACGTCGTATTCGAGGGTCGACGACAAAGTAAAGAATATCAACGATGAGGTTTATCACAACGAAAAGCAAAGCAACAAAAATCAAATATGCTGCCATTATAGGAACATCGACGAAATCGACTGCCTGAATGAACATCAATCCAGTTCCTGGCCACTGGAAAACCGTTTCTGTGATTACGGAATAAGCGATAAGTCCACCAATATTCAAGCCAATGATTGTTATCACAGGGACAAGTGTGTTGCGTAGAGCATGACCAAAATGAATGGCTCTGTTTGCTAAACCTCGAGCTCTTGCAAACTTTATATAATCTGATCTCATTACTTCTAACATTTCTGCTCTAACGAGCCTCAAAATCATTGTAAGCTGGAAAAGAGATAGGGTGATTGCAGGTAAAATTATGGACCGCCATCCATCGACTGTTAATAGTGATGTCTTCCATCCACCAATTTCAATTACGCCTGCTCTACCAGAAGAGGGAAGCCACCGTAAATAAACTGCAAAAAGATAAATTAGACCTATACCAATAATAAAAGTCGGTAAGCTTACGCCTATTAGACTAACGCTCATTATTATTTTACTTACCCACGAATAACGTCGGATACCTGTAAAGACACCAAGAACTATTCCTATGAATACAGCAATAACAGCAGAAGCAAAAACTAACTCTAATGTAGCTGGTAGTCTTTCTAATATTAACTGACTTACTGGTTGTTTAATTCGGTAAGACAGTCCAAAATCTCCTTGTGCTACATTAAGCATAAACCTTTGATACTGAACCAAAATGGGATCATCTAATCCAAGCTGCTGTCTAATTTCAATTCTTTGCTCTCTGGTTGCGTCTTGGCCAACCATATTATTTACCGGATCGCCAACGAAATTGAACAAAGAAAAACTTATGGCTGACACAACAGCCATTACCAAAAGAGCCTGAGCTAACCGGTTAAGAATAAAGTAAAACATAAAACCTGCTAAAAAACAGGGGAGCCATCGAAATGGCGCCCCTTATTATTGTAATTTTATTTGAAGACTACGTAGCGCGGTCTTAAATGATCGTCTGCAGCGATTGGCACATCAACATTGTCCTTCATACTCCAACCAAGTACTTGGTGGTGAATAGGCAGATAAGGCATTTCTTTCTTAATTATTTGCCAAGCCTCATCGATGAGAGCTGTACGCTTAGGAATATCAGTTTCAGTTTCAATTAGCCTGGTTATTTCATTTACCCTAGGGTTGTTGTAACCAATACCGTTCCATGACCCTTCACCGTGAAAAAGATAAGTGAACACATAGTGACTATCCAATGTAGATACACCCCATCCTAACATGTAGAAATCAGAAATTCTTTTTTGGATCTTTGGAAAGTGCTGTGCTTTTGGAATGGCGTCGAGATTCACTTTCACCCCAATTTTCGCTAACATTGCAACTGCAGCTTGGCAGATTTTTTCGTCATTATTGTAGCGATTGTTGGGGCAATCAAGTTGAATTTCAAACCCATCCGCATAACCAGCATCGGCCATTAAGCTTTTGGCTTTGTCTAAATCAAAACCGTACTGCTTATCGAGTTCAGGCGTATTTCCTAAAACACCTGGCGGTGTAATAATACCAGTAGGAAATGATAATCCGTCCATAACAACTCTCTGAATAGCATCTTTATCTATCGCAAGATTGAATGCTTCTCGGACCCTTATATCTCTAAAAGGATTTGCCCCTTTAATATTTGAACTTCTTAGTTCATCGAGGCTTTGATCCATACCAAAGAATATAGAACGAACTTGTGCTACAGTTTTTGTTGTTAGGCCGTCTGTTGCTTCAATACGTTTTAAATCCTGTAATGGAGCATCCAATACAAAGTCGACTTCACCAGAAAGCAATGCAGCGACACGAGTTGCAGCATTTTTAATGGGTCTATATTCTATGCGATCCACATTCCCAGGATACATAGAATCGCCCCACCAATTTTGGTTTCGTTCAAGCACTGACAGCTCTTCTGGAGCTCTGCTGATTAACTTGAATGGTCCAGTTCCGTTAGAATTACGTACTGAATATGTTTCTTCTTCCGCGGCAAAATCTTGCGGTTTTTCCACTCCATTCGCTTTTGCCCAACCACTATCCATAATATAAACATTCGTAAGCGTGTTAGGCAGAATTGGGTTTGCTCCATCTGTGACTAGTTTAACAGTATAATCGTCAATCACTTCAATCTTTGAAACAGTTTTTACTTGCTCTTTGTAATCTGAAGACTCTTCAAGCGCTCTATTGAATGAGAAAACTACGTCTTCCGCAGTAAAGTCAGCGCCATCATGGAATGTCACTCCTTGACGGAGTTTGAAGGTCCATCCATCCGGTGAAGCTGTCCAGCTTTCTGCTAATTCTGGAACAAGATTCATTTCTATATCACGGGCAACAAGTGCTTCGTAAATTTGTCCATTGAATGCAATAGTTGGGCTCTCATTCTGGGAATGGGGGTCCATAGTCAATGCATCACCTTGGCTTGTCCAACGAAGGACATTTTCAGCATTAGCTGCTGTTGCCATGATTAAGGCAACTGAAGACAGCTTTGCTAGTTTGCAAAAATTCATATCTACCTCCTAAATAGTATCACCATATGAGGCTAGGCTTGTTAGCTTTTAGTGTCTATAGTTTTTTTATGATTTTTTATTTTTTATTTTAATAAACAAGGCTTTCCCATGGCTTTACTTGATCAGGCGCTAGAAAACTCAAAGAACTTATTCTCTTCTGGAGAATTTATCACAAAATTAGGCAGTTTGGTAAATATTGTTACTGATAGTAAAAATGCATTGTCTGCTTATGATTTGACCAGCTACTACACTGATGGCCTTTCAGATATTTTAGCGGACCTGGGCATCCAAACAGAAATAATCGATAATCCAATTAAAAATGCCCCACCTTTTCTCATTGGAAAGCGAATAGAGTCTTCTGAACTAAAGACAATTCTTCTTTATGGGCATGGAGATACAGTCCCTTTACAAAGGGATCTATGGAATGAGGGCATCAATCCACGTGAATTAAAAATTGTCGATGAAAAAATTTACGGTAGAGGTGTCGCTGATAACAAAGGTCAGCATCTTATAAATTTACTGGCACTACTTTCAGTTTTAAAAACTCGCAAAAAACTTGGGTTTAACATAAAAATTATTTTTGAAATGGGTGAAGAAGTTGGTTCTCCAGGGCTATTTGAACTTTGCAGACAATATAAGGACTATTTAAAATCAGATGTTCTTATAGCTTCGGACGGACCACGGGTAGCCATCGATGTGCCAACAGTTTTTCTTGGTTCGAGAGGGGCCATAAATTTTGAGCTCGAAGTCAAATACCGTGAAGGTGCACATCATTCAGGAAATTGGGGAGGAGTTTTAAAAGATCCTGGCGTTCGGCTTTCACACGCACTGAGTATTATTACGGATAAAACTGGAAATATTTTAATCGACAATTGGAAGCCAACTTCTCTTACAGAAGAAGTGCGTGACCGGTTAAGATCATTGCCTACCACTATCTCCAAGACTTTAGAAATTGATGAAAATTGGGGAGAGCCTGGTTTGTCTTCAAACGAAAAACTATTTGGTTGGAACTCATTTTCTATTCTTGCACTGAAGTCGGGCGATATTGATGTACCTGTTAATGCTATTCAACCATCGGCAAAGGCACTCTGCCAGTTGAGATTTGTTGTTGGAACTGATGCAAACAAAGTGATTTCGTCTTTAAGAGAACATCTCGATCAACATGGTTTTAAAGACATAAAAATTATTACGGAAAATGCTATAAATTTTGAAGCATCACGAACAAATCTGGATAATGTCTGGTTGGAAAAAGTTGAACATATTTTAGAGGAATTTTACGGTGATAAAATTCATGTGATCCCAAACTTAGCAGGTTCTCTTCCGAATAATTGCTTTACCGATGTTTTGAATATTCCAACCATTTGGATACCACATTCATACAAGGAGTGCTCACAGCACGCTCCCAATGAGCATTTGCCTATCAATTTACTTAGGGACGCTCTTTTATTAATGACGAATTTATACTGGAATTTGGGAGCTAGTGGCTAAAAATGAACATTTATCAATGGTTAATAATCTTTAATTCACGTGAAATTTGGGATAGTATCTCTGGTCCGCTATCTGTTAAAATAATAATTTCCTCTAGCCTGACTCCAAATTTATCCGGCATATAAATTCCTGGTTCAATAGAGAAAACCATTCCTGGCTCTAAAATAGTTTCCGAAGTAGACGTTATGAACGGTGGTTCATGGATTTCGCTGCCTAGCCCGTGGCCAGTTCTGTGAACAAAATATTTTCCAAAACCAGCTTTATCAATAATTTCGCGAGCTGCTCTATCAACATTTTTAGCAATCTCACCGGGCATTGCTGCCTCCATTGCTGCACAAACTGCATCTTCAACAATTTGATGGATTAATGCATAATCTTTTGGTGGAGCCCCTATACTTGACATTCGAGTTATGTCCGATGCATAGCCTTCAAATTTTCCGCCCAGATCAATCACAATCGCATCACCTTCTTTTAATTTTCGCGATCCCGTTTGATGGTGCGGGAACGCACTGTTTGAACCTGATGCAACGATAGAAAACTGAGGTAATGCGCCTTGATCAGAGAAACTGTTTTGTATCGCTAAGGCTATATTTTCTTCGGTTAATCCGGGTTTTATTATATCCCAGGCCTTTCGCATTGCTATATCAGCTTGGTGAGCATTTATTCTCAAAATATCTTGCTCAGTAGCATCCTTTTGCATTCTTAAGGTGCCAATAGTTGATGCTGTAAATAATCTATTTGAATTTAATAGTTTATCTTGAATGAGTGCTGCATGATCAGCACGCATAGTATCATCAATAACTATAGTTCTATAAGAGAAATCCCTTAGATCCGTAAGTATTTCATCAACAGCTTTTAAAGGACCAGTTGCATCTGACCAATTATAAAATTCAATGTCAGTATACTGCCTCGCACTTTCGGCCTCAAGTTCTGGCATTAAAAATGCGGAACCGGAAAGTGTTAAAAAAAATAAAAGTGGACGCTCATCGGCATGAGGATTTACTCCAAGAAGCCAATTAAGATTTGCGCCTGGTGACAAAACGACTAAATCGACATTTTGTTCCTTCATTTTAACCCGAAGTTTATCTAATTTATCCATGCTAATCTTCTATATAAAAAGTTTTAAATCTTTCATATCCCTACAGCTTGACCATCTTTTCGAGGATCTGAACCAGCAATAAAAAAGTTATTTCCTAAATTTTTTATAATCTGTGCACCACCAAAGCCAAAGGTACTATCATAATTCTCAATTTTAATCATATGACCCATGTCACTTAAAGCTTTTATGGTTTTTGTTGGCATGGAAGCTTCAACTGCCACTTGTTTTCCTCGCTCAAAACGCCAACGTGGTGCGTCAATAGCCGTTTGTGGTTCTTGTGCCCAAAGTTCTGTCCTGAGGGTTAATTGAATGTGACCCTGAGCTTGCATAGGACCACCCATCACACCAAAGCTCAAAACAGGTTGATCATTTCGCATGAGAAATCCGGGAATTATAGTATGGAATGGTCTCTTTTTAGCTCCTACGACATTTGCAGACTTTGGATTTAGTGAAAAACCCGCTCCACGATTTTGTAAATGTATTCCTGTATCAGGAATGCAAATTCCAGAACCAAAACCTGCATAATTAGATTGGATAAATGATATCATTTGCCCTGACTTATCAGCCGCTGTGACATAAACTGTCCCACCAGCAGTTGGACTTCCAGATTTAAAATCTTTTGCTCTTTTGGGATCTATTAGTTGAGATCGCTGCTTTAAGTAACTGTCTCGTATAAGATTGTCAGTAGTAATATCGTTCATGCTGGAGGGATCTGAAACATAACTGTTCACATCGGCTAGGCTCAACTTTATGGCCTCTATTTGCAAATGGATAGCTAATGGGTCGTCAGGATGTAGCTCGTCAATATCTGTATAACGCAATATCCCCAACGCTATTAGCGCAGCTATACCTTGAGTGTTGGGAGGAATTTCGTGGAGTTCAAAGTCATTAAATTGTTGAAAAATAGTGCCACACCAATTGTTTTTATGTTGACTTAAGTCGGATACTTTAAGAGCGGCATTATTTTGCATAGCGCAATGCTCTATTGCCTCTGCCAACTCACCTTCATAAAATGCTTTGCATTTAGTCTCTGCTATTAAAGTCAATGACTTTCCAAGATTCGGATTGATAAAAATTTCACCCGCTTTGGGCGTATTATTATTTCTCATAAAGTTTTCAGCAAAACCAATTTCGTTCTTTAACTCTTGAGCACCAATTTTCCATAACTTTGAAATTAAAGGTGAGACGGCAAAGCCTTCATTGGCATATTGAATTGCAGGTTCGAAAAGAGTTTCAAACGGAAGACTACCAAATCTTTCAGAAAGTGTGAGCCAGCTTGAAACTGCTCCAGGGACGGTAACACTTTCCCACCCGCGAAAGGGCATTTCCTCAAAATTCGCAAACCGCTCATAGTTCCAGCCAGCCGGAGATCGACCAGAAGCGTTTAGGCCATGAAGATTTTTCCCATCCCAAATTATTGCAAATGCATCAGATCCCAAACCACAACCTGTCGGCTCAACTACAGTCAGCGTGATCGCAGAAGCAATCGCAGCATCTACGGCGTTTCCACCTTGCAGTATCATATTCAATCCCGCTTGCGATGCCAGTGGATGGCTGGTGGATACAATATTTTGAGCCAGTACTGGGGAACGTCGTGAAGTATAAAGTGGCTGAGTAGGAATATTAAGGCTGGACATATTAGGTAATATAAAAATTATATGCTTTTTAAAGTTGAAATACTGGAAAATTAAATATGCAACAAAACCTCTTTTGCATATCTATAATCTTACAGCAGATCAATAATTTTAATGAGAAGTATTATAAATTTCCCATTCAATAAGGATTTGAAGTTTGCGGAATATTTTTTTTAGTTCAAAATTTGTTTTTTAAGTAAAATTTAGGGATCATGTATGGAACTTGTGATTTATATTCAGTAAATCTTCCGCCAAATTTTTTTTCAAATCTTTTCTCTTTAAATCTTGGGGCAATAATACAGTAAGTTGTAAAAACTATAGCAATTAAAAACTGGTCTGCTGTCCAAACAGGAGTTGTCCAAGTAGTTAATGCAAAAGACGCGTAGATGGGTTGTCTGATAAACCTAAACAAACCAAAAGTTGGCAAATCGGGAAAATTTGGAACTTTATTTTGGGCGAGAGACATCCACCCTAATGCACCAGATTGTAATTCTGCACCGGCATCAATACTTGCCCAAACAAGTAATATCCACGAGCAAGCGTACAAAGTACACATTAAGAAAAAAGACGTTCCTGATGCTTCCCAAATTAAAATTTCCGTTGGTGTCCAAAAAAAGAACAATAAAAACAATTGTATAGAAGCGAGTAAGGCAAAGACAGTTGACGCAAGTGTTTTTGAGTATTCCTTTGGTGAAAAGTAGAATAAATACTTTCTGCCCTTTGATGATAATAAGAATGAATGAGTTAGGGGAAATTGAAGTAATAGCAAAAAATTAGAAAGATAAGAAAAAGGATGGGGAACATTACCATACGATTTGGACATTCCAAAAAACATTGCTAGCAGCATAACAAGAACAGCAGCCATAAAAATAAAATGACACATTACGCCGTATAATAAGGCAACAAACCATTGCTTTGAAAATTGAAACGATAGAATAGTGCCTCTGATCAACATCACTAGTTCTACCAATGGATCAATAATACTACGCTTCATTCATGGTAGTTAGAATTTCATATCAAAATGTAATTGAGGCAGTAGGTCGCATGTCATGTTCGATGTATCCGGTGGCAGGGAGACTGGATAATCGAAACTTTTTGGTCAACTCCTATTTTTGATTTTTTATAAGATTATGTATTGGTCTACTGAATAGAAATCTATCGTAAGCATTGATAGGAAAATTATTGAAAATCTTTATAAGCAAGAAAGTAAAAGCAAATACAAAAAAACCCCGTATCACAAGAATAGTGAATAACGAAGGTCCTATTAGTAATAATATTGCTGTATCCTCAATAAGTGAGTGAAACAAATTTATAAAAATAAGTGCACCTACTGCTGAACGTGGAGCTACTAGTCCTTGCTTTACATCTTTGATCATCAGTCCTCCGCCAAAACCGAGGCCTAAAGTCAATCCAACAACCACAATGGTTGATGCACTCTGCCCTATATTGAGTACTTTTAAAAAGGGGCTTAAACAAATTCGGATTATTTTTTCAATTCCAATTAGACGTAGAATTTCTAGAAAAGTTATTAAAATAATAATTACAAATTGAATAAATATTAGACCCTTAATCTGATCAATAACCCACTGTTGAAGGGTTGGTGTGGAGGACATTTCAGGTAAATTCAGAACTGCAGTTTGGTTGAATAGGTCAAGACTAGAGAAAACAGAATTTAGCAAGGTACAAAATAAAATACCTGACAAAATTCTTATAATAATAGTAGCCCCAGCTGAAAGACCGGCTTGGCGTGAAATTGCGGCCTCAATAATAACTGAATGTGTAAATAGAATGAAAGATGCCAAAATTGTTGTTTGGGCCACAGTCAAATCTTCAATTCCTGGGGTGGAGGCGAGTACTATTATTCCTGCATAAGGGTTGGTCAACATTGTAGTTGTAATAGCGAGAGCCATTTCTGCTGGAAGACCCATCATCGTCATGATCGGAGCAAAAAGATTGGTTAACACTGCTACTAACCCATAAATCTCTGCAATTTTAACCAAGATCAGAGTCGGGATCATGATTTTGAACAACTCGAAAGAAACTATGTAAATATCACTTGTTACTTTCTTAATAAATTGAACCACAAAAACTCACTCTTTTTACAGGATTTCTATGTATATTCTTTATTTTTGTAAGCAATAGAGAATTAACAATTGAACCAATTTAAATAGAAAATACGATTTGTTTTCCTAGAGTTCTTGTCTGGTAATTTTCTTGTCGATACTTGACTAAATTATAAATAAATTCATTTTTGAATTTAGGAGAAATTTAATGCCTGATGTAAAAATGATCGTAAATGGACAAGCAGTATCCGGCTCTATTGAGTGTCGAACCTTGCTTGTAGATTTTATTCGTTGCGATTTAAATCTGACCGGTACTCACGTTGGGTGTGACACCAGTCAATGCGGAGCTTGTTCTATTCACGTTGACGGAAAACTTGTTAAAGCTTGTACAATGTTTGCTTTGGAGGCGCACAACTGCGATGTTTTAACCATTGAAGGTCAAGCTAATGACGACGGTTCTTTGAACAAAATACAGCAGGCGTTTAAGGAAAATCATGGTTTGCAATGTGGTTTTTGTACTCCCGGAATGGTTATGGCTGCCGCTGATTTACTAAAAACAAACTCTAAGCCCACAGAGCTTGAAATCAGAGAACATTTAGAGGGTAATATTTGTAGGTGTACGGGATACCACAATATTGTCAAAGCGATTTTGGCAGCATCGGGTCAAGATATTTCGAGAATTCCAATAGGATAGTTAATTTGTATAATTTCGAGTTTAAACAACCCAAAACTATTTCTGAGGCATTAGCCGCTCTTGAGTCCGATGAAGCTCAAATTTTAGCAGGTGGTCAAACTTTGATACCAACAATGAAGCAACGTCTTGCAAGTCCCTCATCTCTTGTAAGCTTGTCAGCAATATCTGAAATGAAGGGTATCTGTAAAAATGATGATGGAAGTATATCCATAGGTGGGGGTACTACGCATGCGGA
>ENA-OSEY01000984-OSEY01000984.1-marine-metagenome-genome-assembly--contig:-NODE-984-length-20165-cov-3.052818_pt1 | contig 20165 bp, 18 predicted proteins | sample MGYA00248465_ERZ534230 | MGnify/ENA primary metagenome ERZ534230 (study PRJEB26409, sample SAMN06344110) | marine metagenome | isolation source: Sea water from surface | place: Atlantic Ocean:Southern...
AAGGAATTTTTCGGCAGGACCCTCCAACAGAAGCACTAATGCCATTGATATAGCTCGATGCCCGACTCCTCTCCACAGACATCGCAGCCTCTGCTGCAGGAATTTTTGAATCTGCTCCGAGAAAAGAAATACTCGGAAAACAGTCTGCAAAGTCACCGTCTTGACCTGCAGAAATACCTCGACTGGCTTGGAGATGGAGGAGAAGTCCGCTTGGAACAGCTTCAGGTTCTCAAACCGGCAGACATCCAGGATTATGTTGAATACCTTTATCAGGATTATAAACCGAGCACCATTGCCCGCCATCTTTCTTCCCTAAAGCTTTTTCTGAACGATCTTGAACTGAGCGGGAAAATCCGGACCAATCCGGTCCACCGTGTGCGTTACCCGGAAGTGATCGCGGATGCTCCACAGACCCTTTCGGCAGATGAAGTGATCAAACTGCTGGAGACGCCCGATCCGGCGCATTATCTCGGCCTTCGAGACCGTGCAATCCTGGAACTGCTCTATTCCAGCGGGCTGAAGGTCAAGGAACTTTTGAATTTGAATGTCGAGGACCTCTTTCTCAACATGAGTTTTCTCAAAGTGCGGGGGAAACGTGAACGGATGGTGCCGATGACGGACAAAGCTGTGGAAGCCCTGGAGGAATACCTGCAAAGTGCCAGGGAGCAGAGGCTGCTCAATAAATCCGATCCCTGTCTTTTTCCCGGACGCAACGGCACCCGCATGAGCCGAATGGGATTTTGGGTGATGATCCGTAAACACGCAAAAAAAGCCGGAATCGAGAATCCCATCAATGGCAGAATCCTCAGACATTCTTTTGCCGCGCACCTGTTGGAAAACGGAATGGATCTTCCGGATATCCAGGACCTTTTCGGTTATGTCAGTCTTGATTCAACCCTGCAGTATGCCCACATCAACCGGCCTGATTACTTCGAGGTCTTCCAACGGTGTCATCCGATGGGCAAAGATTATCCGTTCAACGAAGAAAAGGAAGCAACCGAGGATCACGATCTTGAGGAACAGGAAGTAAGTTCCGATTTAAAAAGTGAGGATTAGCCTTCCGGAAGTTATTGTTTCTCCAGGATTCCAGCCAGATAAGCCGCAGCTCCTGCGGCACAGACACCACGGAAGGCAAGGCATTTGATCTGCCCCAGACGGGTTCCATCAGGCGCATAGACATAGGACCAGAATGTGGTCCAGTCATAGAACGCCAACAATTTACCTTCCACATCGTAAAGCCTGCGGTTCGAAGCCCGTCCAGTCCATTCGTTTTTTTCATCTTTCCTGACAACAAACAGTTCGAATCCGGATTGGGTCTTAACGAAACTGACCCGGCCTTTCGCTGTTCCGTCCAGTTCCATCAACTCGACGTAGTCAATGTAAATATGAGCCAATCCGACTGGGCTGTTTTTCGGTCCGAGAATCTGACTTTTCAGCGGAAGCGCGGATCCACTCATAGGCAAACCCGCAATGAATATTAGAACCATCCAAAATGCGATTCGGACTGAATTTTTCTTCATGGGATGGAGGGATTTTGAATCCTAAGGTTTTTTTAAGCTCAAAGCATTCCTTCACGAAAACTGGGATATTCCAGACCTATGCCTAAGCCTTCAAGCCTTGATTTAGAAATCCGTCTTTGCAAAAGAGGCTTTTCCGGTTTGGGAGGAGAATCCATCTTCAGTGTTTTTGCTTCAGGATGGTTTTCAATCAGCCATTGAACCACCTCCCTTGAGGGACAGGGTTCGTCATCCACCGCGTTGATCAATTGTATATGTGGATTTTGGATACAATGCCTGGTGATTCGCGCAAGGTCATGAACATGGATCCGGTGGGTGGGAGTTCCGGTCTCCGGAATGCTTTTCCCGTTTTTCAGCCGTTCCAATAAATTCCTTCCCGGTCCATAAATTCCTCCGGGACGGATCACCTGGAGTTGGAATCCCTCTGCAAGTTCCTGTTCCACCAGAAGCCTCCGAATCCCAGACTCCGAATCGGGTTCAAACCGTGCATCTTCCGACCAGGTTCCTGCTTTTTTCGGATAGACTCCGGTGGTTGATATGAGAACCAGACGACGCAGCATCGGACGGTTTTTTTGCATCCACTCCTTCCATTCCCCCAAATGATCCTTGAGCCTTTCAAGCTCCACCTTCGGCGGAGGAATGGTCAGAATCATCACTGCAGATTTTTCTGGAATCCCGGACCAGCTTGAAACTCCCTCCCAGTCGAAATGAAACTGCTCCAGGGGGCATGAGGAAATGGGAGAGGAATGCCAACTCCCCCAGGAGCCTTCCTCCCAGGACGTTAAAGCTGCCAATTCTTTTCCCAGGAATCCCAATCCAAGGATGCCGATCAATTCTGTTTTCTCATTCATTGTTCTTGTTTCTCTTTGCCTTTCCTGGAGCGATGTTCATTTTCAAAGAAATGCGTACCACCTCCCTTCCTTTGATTTGGATTTTACTTCGTGATTGCAACCTGACCTGTTCGAACTTTCCCGATTGCGAAAACCTTTTCAATAATTCCGGGATGACCTCGGGATCTTCTGAGAACAAGTTCAGGCTGATGCTGTTCTGATGATAACGGATCTGCTCGATCCAGGCACCTTCCACGGAATAAAAAATCTGTTCCAATGCCTCCAGCAGCTGGTAACGATGCTGCTGCTGAAAGGCGTATTGCTTCCGTGCTTGTTCCATTTCTGCACGTTGATCCTGAATCGCTCTGGATTCTTGAACCCGTTTTCTTTGATCCTCCAACTGCTGCTGCAGTTGGTGCCTTTCGTGGTGGATGCTTTCGAGATGGCGGTCCGTCCTTTCAACCCAGTAATACAGAAATCCGGTCATGCTGAGGATCAGGGGAATCAACACCATCCAGATCCTCGGGGATCCTTTTCTGGAGGGAGGAATCCAGGCAAATCCTTTCTGTGGATCATTCACTGTGCCATGAAAACCTGAAACCAAATCGGCCATGGAACGTGATTCGGTATCGCAAGGTTGACTGTGATCCACAGTTTCCGATTCAGCCCTTGGATGACTGAGTCTTGCTACTGCCATCGGCTTAGGAAAAAGATCCTGAATCAGGTTCTCTCGTGCTGTTTTTTCCAATTTGGGTACGTGGGAGAGTTCGACCAGCCGTTCATCCTCCCATTGCAGGTGGTAGCACTGATCGAAGCTGTAAAAAAGCATTGCTTCCTGGGGTGGTCGTTCCACTTTGGAGAGCAAAGGGTAGATCAGGGGAACATGTTCGATTTTTCTCCGGAAAGTTTTTTCGCATCGAGCATGAAATTCCTGGGCCTTTGGATCCAGAATGGCCGTCAGAAGTCCTAGGGTGGAATGAAGATTTTTTTCAAGATAAGCGGCACCCACCCAATGTGGGGATTCATCAACGGGTGGACCCTCCAGATCCCAGGTTTCAATTTCATCTTCCAAGGAATTTTTTGGACCTTCCAGGAATCGGCCCAACGCAAAGGCCCGGATTTCTTCTCGATTGAGCACAATCACCCGTTCATAAAACGTCAACACCCACGGTGGTTCCCAGAGGAAAAACCATTGCCGGGAAGAATTATTTTTTCCCAGCTTTTCCAAAACAGGAACCATCTGCTCCAAAGATCGTTCAGAAACGGTTTCCAACTGGAAATGTTCCGAACCGGAATCAAAACAAGCGATGCTTCTTCCGGAAAAAATAAAATATAAAGCATCCGGTTCAGTTTGGCGGAAGAAGGAACGAAAATGTTTGAAACCCTTCAAGGCATCGATGTTTAAAAGGCGATTAACTCCATCTGCCATGGCATCCACCCGCTCTGTTGAAGCAGATGCACCAGCAAGCCTCCTAAACAAAGAAATGGTCCGAAAGGGACCGGTGTGTGTAACAGGGGTTGATTTTTTTTCAGCAGCCAGATCCCGCCGAGGATGATCCCGGAAAAGGCCGCCACCAACAACACCGGCCCCAGTCCCGGCCAACCAACCCACATGCCGATCAAACCAAGCAGGGCAGGATCCCCCTCTCCCAAACCCCTCCGTTTTCTGAGGGTTTCATAGATGATCCCCAGCAGGTATAGCAACCCCGCTCCCACCAATAAACCGGTGAGTGCCTGTTGCAGATGCTCAATGGCAAACATGAAAAGCCATGCAGACTTCAGCATGATGGCGACAATCACAACCCGCATGTCAAGAAGCATCGACTCCCAGTCTATGACAGCCAGAACGAAAAGAGAACCCGTGAGCAGCAGATCGCTCAGCAATTCAGGGGACCAGCCCCGCCATGCAGCCAATGCCCCTGAAGCCAGGGGAAGCATCAGCAGAAAAACAATCTGCCTCAGACGGGAGGGTAAATCAGGATTCCCATCCCAGGGATGCTGCTCCGAAATCTGCTGCTCAAGAAAGTCCGACGCCAAGCGATGAAGGAAAACGCCTAGAAGCAGCCCGGTCAGGATACCGGAAACCAGAAGTAAAACAGGATGGTTCATCGTTAAGGATGAAATAAAATTGCCCCCTCAAGAATCGCAGGGATGATCAATCAGGACTCAGGCATGAGACTGACATCAGCGAAACCAGCTCCGATTTTTTCGTATCCCGGCGCATCCGGGGAAATGATGATTTGGACCCGGTCGGCATAACCTTCATCACCTCTCAGGCTTGCTATTTCAGACAACCTGATTGTGGCTGCTCCTCTGCGATTCAGTGTCAGAGTCCGGGCAACAGGAAAAACCATGTTGCTGCTCAGCAGAACCGGCAATTTCAAACCCAGATTTCTTTTGGAGTTCCGTCGTTTCAGTTGGATTTTTAACATCAGGTCGGACGACATTTGGGTTTCCTTCCCGTTTTCTTCCCGTGTCACTTCAACATCAAGAAGGTTGAGCATGGGAAGGACTTTCAGATTCAGCAGATCTCTGGAACCTACCTTGTTCAGCCACTCTCCTGGATTCAATGTCACCGAAGATAAGCCATTACGAACCCGGGCTTCTCCTGAGGACAGAGAAATGAAAATCCCATCAGGACGACGGGTCACTCCAAGCAGACCTTCATCGATCTTGACCTCAAAAGAATTGGGGGTTTTCAGGGTCAGCTGCTGCTGACCGCCTGCCAGTCCCGTAACCAGCGACCCGCTTAAAAGTCTCCATTCCCTGAGAAAATAGGGATTCGACCCTTCGGGCGAATCTTCCCTTTTCAGGATCAACCGGGAATTGCCGAAAAGTCTTAGCCAGGATCCGTCCCGGAACCTCAGCAGCAGTCTTCCTTTGGGCCCCCCTTCCAGCAGTCTATTGGAGTGAACCCGGTCAAGTTTTTTAAGAGAAATTCTTTTTTTTGAATTCAGGGAAAAGAATTCACCATCCAGCATTTCCACAACGGCAACCGGACGTCCTCGGGCTTCAAGGGATGGAATATAAAGAAGGATGACAAACAGGGCTCCCAGAAACAGTTTCAGACGGTTCCAGCACTTCACAAAAGTTTCAGCTTCTGAGCTTTCGGATGAAATCCAGCATCGGCTCAACAATCGTTTCCGTGGACCAGAGTCCGTGGCTAAAAACGATTTTCGGGAGGATCACATAACGTCCATATTTCAGGCGGCGGCCTGCTTCGCGGACCGAAAGAAAACTTGGTTCCGAGGTACAGGTAAAAAGCAATGAAGAGATGTTGATCGATTCAAGTTGATCGGCCACCCCTTCCCAACGGCAGCAGGCTTCCAACCCGATTGCCTGGGACTGAGGATTGCCTTTAAGGATGTTTTCCTGCTGTTCCAAAGAAAGATGTTCTTCGCTTCGCCATTGCTGCAGATAGTTTTGAATGTTTCCTGATCGGAGTTGCACCAGAGCTTCTTCCAGGGTTTTGATTTCATCCAGCCTCGGGTAGGGATGGGCCGCAGCAGTAATCAACGAGCGTATTTTTCTTGGAGCATCCACGGCCATCTGGAAACCTACCTGACCTCCCAGGCCGACTCCAAAGAAATGAGCAAAATCCATCTGAACCTCCTGCATCACATTCAGCACATCCTGGACCCTGGATTCCATGCTGTAACAGGTTGGATCTTCAGGAGCATCACTGCGTCCATGGCCGAGGGGATCGATCAGCATCAACCGGAAATCACGTTCCAGCAGTTGGACGAAACCAGACATGTCCCAGCATTCATGATCCAGGATGAAGGGAGGATGAAGGATCAGCCAGGGTCCCCTTTCTCCGGAGAGGCGGTAATGGATGCGATGTTTATTGGAGATCACGAAAGACATAATTTCAGGCGATTTGGATGTTGTGTTCCGATTCCATCATTGCTTTTTCACGTTTTTCCATGTCCTGTCTTTCCTGCTCATCGGGTTGATGCCGCCATCGGCGATGAATCCAGGCCCATTGTTTGGGTTCACGTTCAATCATTTTTTCAAGATGCCGGTTAAGGATCCGATTCAGTCGGAATAGCTGATCCTCGCTGGAAACGGTCTCGGGATGATGGTCAATCTTTTCAAAAATGAGCTTAAACCTCCCTTCAGGCTGACGCAGGATAGCATAACTGAGCACTGGTGCTCCACTCTTCAACGCAAGTTTTGCAAGACCGAGTGGGGTTTTGGCAGGAATGCCGAAGAAAGGCACCCAGTTACTGGGGACATTTGTATCCTGATCGATGGCAAGGATCAAAACTTCATGGTTTCTCAGGCTGCCCAGGAGTTTGCTTACTGTTCCGGGTTCACCACGACGGATGATGCTCATCCATTGATTTTCCCGACGCTGAAGCAGTTTTTCATTGACACGGGCTTCAGGGAAATTCGCCGTGGTGGCGTTCATTTTGATACGAGCATGCTTGGCATAGAGCGAAATCAGTTCCCAGTTCCCCTGATGGAGAGCCATCAACAAAACTCCTTTTTGTTGAGCAAGGGCTTCTTGGAGAATTTCTTCGTTCTCGATGTCGAGGCATTGGGGCCAATGCTCCTCGATTTTTTGCATCCCCAGGAACTCGGTGAGCAACTGCCCAAAATGTGAAAAGCACTCACGGCACCAGGATTCTCTCTGTGCAGGGCTGAGCTCAGGATGGATTTTACCAAGCTGCATCAGGGCAATTCCTCTTTCCTTGGGAAAAAACCGGTACGCCAGTTTACCGATGAACCTGCCTGCAACCTGGAGATGCTTCAATTCGAACCTGTCGGCCAACCACGTGCCCAGGAGATAAAGCAGGTATTCGGCATTTCTTCGGAAAATTCTGGTCGAATCTGGGCGATGTTTGCGGAACTCCTCATAATGAAGTGCCTGCTCCAGATCCTTGAGTTCCGCGCTTTCAAGATCCTTCAACCTGCCTCTTGCGGAAATCGGTGTTGGGTTCCTGAATCAGAGGTTTCATGAATGACTCCCAAACAAAAACATCCAGATTGATCATGAACCATCCAGCACGGTTTCGATGTGCTGCTTGACGGTTTCCGAACGTGCCTCCAGAATTTCACATCGGGTCGGAAGGGATTCCAATTGCATCAGTTCTTCAGGAAGTTGCGGTGGTTCCCCCAACGCGTTTTGGATTGCTTCCCCAAACTTGGCAGGATGGGCACAGGCGAGACAGACATAGGGAGTTTCGAGATCATTTTTTTCGGCTGCACGGATACCGACGGCAGTATGGGGGTCGACCAGGTAATTTTCTCTATTCCAGATTTCCCGGATGGTCTCCAAGGTTTCAGTATTTTCCACACTGGCGGAACAAAAATCCTTTTGTGCCTTTTCGAGAACAGTTTTGTCCACCCGCATTTTTCCGGATGATGAAAACTCTTCCATCATCTTGCGGAGTTTTTCACTGTCTGATCCGTTGAGTTCAAAAAGATAGCGTTCAAAATTACTGGAAATCTGGATGTCCATGGAAGGACTCCAGGTTGTCTCCACGGCATTGGTTTCATAACAGCCTGTACTGAAAAACCGATGGAGGATATCATTCTTGTTTGATGCCACCACAAGCTTCGCCGTCGGCAGTCCCATTTTCCGTGCATAATGGGCCGCAAGGACGTTTCCGAAATTCCCGGTCGGCACCACAAAACTGACCTCTTCAGAATGATCCCTGGAAATTTGAGCCCATGCATGAAAATAATAGACAATCTGGGCCATGATCCTCGCCCAGTTGATGGAGTTGACCGCGCCCAGTCGCCTGGAGCGTTTGAGTTGAGGATCATTGAACAGGGATTTGACAATGGACTGGGCGTCATCAAAAGACCCCTCGACGGCAAGGTTATGGATGTTTGGATCCAGCACCGTGGTCATCTGTCTTTCCTGAATCGGACTGACACGCCCCCTGGGATGGAGCATAAAAACCTTGACCCCTTTTTTTCCACGCAACCCATGAATCGCAGCACTACCCGTGTCTCCTGAAGTCGCTCCCAAAACATTTAAAGTCTGGCCGTCTTCAGTCAAAAAATGTTCAAACAGATTTCCCAAAAACTGGAGGGCAACATCCTTGAACGCGAAGGTCGGTCCATGAAACAATTCCAGTACCGAATAATTTTTCAGTTTTTTCACCGGAGTGATCAGAGGATGCCTGAAAGAGGCAAAGCTCCTGTTGATGAGACCTTCAAGAGCATCCCGGTTCAAATCCTGACCAACAAAAAGTTCCATGATTTCCAGGCAGAGCTGCTGAAAAGGAAGGGACTTCCATTCCTGAAGACGGTCATGAACCTGTGGAAATTCATCCGGGACCAGCAGTCCTCCATCTTCGGCCAATCCCATCATCACGGCTTCTTTGAAACCGATTCCCTTGACGGCCCCGCGTGTGCTTGAATATTTCATCCCCTTCCTAATGCTTTATGGGTACATTCATACTGTCCAATAAAATGCTTCGAATCATTGCTTCAATCCCGTTTTGGAAGGTTACACTGTTGGCGATTCATTTGTTTTGGATGCCTCAATCATCGAATGCGGAATCGTTCCCGATCCTGCCGGAAGTACAAGTTTACCATACCCTGGGAACAGGTGGGAGCAACTATTCCAGTGGGGCACTCGGAGTAGCCGTTCATCTTTTCGATGAAGACGGCGGACCCGGCCGCTACATGCATTTTTTGAGCATCCTGGTTCCCAGTAAAACATTGGGATTCGATGCCCGAATCGGCAATCTGAAAACCGCATCCGAGGGACAGGGATTTGAAATCGGAGTCCATGATCAATGGGTGAATCCTGCTGGAAAAGGAGCCACGCTTTCACTAAGACGAATCGACTGGAAAAAAATGACTGAGGATTCTGAAGAAAACGAAAAAGCCAGAAGCGATCTGCTTCATATGGGATGGAGTTGGAGTATGGACCGTCAGGGATTTGTGGTGTGGTTATTCGGAATCGATATCGCGAACCTAAAGCTTCCTTCAAAAAGCATCATGGAACTTCAACTTGCGTTGGGATTAAGGTCCGCCTTCTGATGAAAAGCTGAAGATCAAACAAGCTTAAAACCTTAGTCTATTCCAAAGGAAGATTTTGTAATTCAATTGATTGCATCCTGAACCTCAAGCTGTTCGTCGCGATCAAGTTTGAAATCTTCATCCATGATGGCTACCACCTGACGTCCCAGTGTTGAAACCAATACGCTGGAATCCTCCATCCCCAAAAGAATCCTTACCATTCGAGTAAAAATTCCCTCAGGGGTTTCAAAAGCTCTCCTCGAGAGTTGTAAAAACTTTTCAGATCCTGCATTTATATCAAATCGTTTTTTTTCTTTGTCATATTCAAATCTAACATTATGTGCGTTGAAATAACCTCCATAAAGAAATTTCATCTTAGCAGTTGTTAAAAGAAAATCATTGGTGGTTTTACTCTTCATCAGAGTTTGTTCGATTTGGTATTCTGTAGGCTTATCCTCATTTTCATAAACTGGCTCAAGTTTTTCTAAAAGATCAAAAAACATGTGCGTATGAGTGAGGACGAAATACATCATTTTGGCTTTTTCAGATTTCATTTCCTTCAGTTTTTGCCTTAACTTGAACATGGTTTCCGGAGGAAATGGATCACGAATGAGTTCGTTAAATTGAGGTTTCTTTTTTTTCTGAGCAAGCCTTTTGGGGACTGGAGCGGAACGGGTTTTTTGCGGTGAAGGTTCTGCAATCTGGACTTCAGGCTTAGCCTCCTGTTCTTTTTTCTTTTTGGCTGCCTGAAGCCGGACTTTGACCGGTTCCATCTCATCCCGAAGTTCACTGAGAAAGACTTGTTCCTCATGGGTGGTTGAAACCAGCATTTCGTCCAGAACCCACCTCAGTTCCTGCACGTTCAACATGTATTCATTGATCATGCTCTGGAATGATTCCGGCTGGTTGCCTAGATGTTTTTCGATTTCCGCAAAAGCGGTTTCAGCATCCGAGGAAGCCTCTAGACTTTCCTGGATCCTTTCCCAGAGCCCCAGGATTTCTTTCAGGGTTTGATGAAACAGTTCGCAGGTTTGAGTGACGTTGTCGAAGATCATGGCTGATGAAGAAAGCGAAGTCCGCTCTTCGTAGGCCCCCTGAAGCATGATGTAGACACGTTTTGATCCCCAGTCCGAAACACTTTCAAGCAGTTCCAGGTGGGTTTCCAGACGTTCAAGATAACTCCGCATTTCTTCACGGCCTTCATCAATCAGATCCAGGGTATAAAGCAGGCCATCGACGATGGGATTGTCAAACAAGTCCGTCTCTTTCATCGACTGCTGGATCTTGAGCAGACTTTCTTTGCGGTTTCCAGTGACCCTCAGCCCCTTTTCCACCAAGCCTTTGATCGAGCCGAGTGCACGTTTGAGAAAATCGATGGTGATCGATTCTGAAGAGGCATTGTGGTAGATCTTGCCGAATGAGATGGAAAGATTGTGAAGAATGCTGATCACCTGGTGCAGGATCTGATTGACGCTGCCGAGCGTCTCAAGAAACATCTGCAGTTGCTGGATCTCAAGTTCGTGATTCTCCTTAAAACTGCTGATGCAATCTTCCAGTCCGTTTTCTTCCTTATCCTGACGGAGTCGTTCCAGGTGCCTTTCGATCATACCCAGGGGTTCAAACGGTACCCGCAGCAGGTTCATCCTCAGTTGGGCATCCGTGCGTGAGGCCTGATAAAGTTTACGGCTGAATTCCGGAACATCCGTACCAAGTTTTTTCTCCAGTCTCTGGATATCAACTTCAATCGAATTCAGTTCATCCAGTGCCTGTTCCAGTTCGATTGATTTCTCCGAGGATTTCCCATTTTTAAGCACTTCCTCCAGGGCTTTTGATTCTTTTTCCAAAAGTTCATGAACACTTTGGAAATACCCATAGATTGCCTGAATGTCCTTGATGGAGAGAGGCTGGTCAAAACTGTTAAGCCGAGGATTTTTCTTCAACTGCTCCTGATCGGTTTTCAGTTTCTGACTCAGTTCAGTCACCGCCCCTTTATCTTCTTCGGCAACTTCGATCTTGAGCGGAAGCCTGCACCAGATGCCTTCCGACTCAACGCCGTTGACGATTTTTTGAATTTCCTTCCACGAGAGTTCAATCGCCTGTCCCGGATTAAAACCTCTTGGTTCGGTGAGGTAGAATCCCTGATCGAGGCTGAGATGGATGCAGCTTACTTGGTGACTGATCTCCTGCTGCATCGTGATGTACTTGGCCGCATTTTTTTCAAAGTGATAGGGTGTGCGGCATTTGTCGTATAATTCTTGATAAAGCGTATTTATGGACTGCAGAGTTTCAACAATACTTGTCTGTTCATCCGGATGGAGGACCCAGCGGTTTTCTTCTGCAAGAGCGGCCTTAACGAATTCATTGATCTGTTTGGTGGCTTTCTGGGCAGCAACCACCTGAGAAACCGGTTTGCGTTCTTGCTTGAGTGATGATTTGGCCTTTTTCAGGCCTTCTACGACTTGATCTGCCAAAATAAAACCTTCAAACTGTGAGGTTAAAATGAAGTATCAACTCCTCGAACGGAATGACCGTAATGTGGTTGAGGAGGGTTCATCGGAGCGAAAGATGACGAATTTTCTAGAAACTATATCAGAACCCGGGGATGTTCAACATCTTAATTTGGACCAACTGGAGTCCCTCGCTGAGGAGTGTCGTCAACGAATCATCGAAGTCACCAGCAAACGTGGAGGCCACCTTGCTTCTTCCCTGGGAGCCGTTGAAATCACCATCGCTCTTTTCAAACTCTTTGACCTCAAAAAAGATCGCCTGGTTTGGGATGTCGGTCACCAGGCCTACACCCATAAACTACTGACCGGACGCAGTCAGCAGTTTGAAACCCTGGCCCAGTCCAAAGGCGTTAAAAAGTTTCTTTCCCGGGATGAAAGTCCCTATGACCATTTCGGGGCAGGTCATGCATCGACTTCCATCTCCTCTGCCCTTGGCATGGCCATCGCCAGGGATTTACAGAAGCATACGAACCGTGTCGTGGCCGTCATTGGAGACGGAGCCATGACCGGTGGACTTGCCTTTGAAGCGCTCAATCATAACGGCTTCCTGGATAAGAACTTACTGCTCATCTATAACGACAACGGAATGAGTATCGACCCCAATGTGGGTGCTCTTTCCAAGCTTCTGACCCGCATCGCTTCTTCCAGACTTTATAATATCTTTCGGGAAGAATCCTTGGAAATTGCTGAACGCGCTCCGTTTTCCGAAACCCTCGGTTTGAAACGAACCCTGCAGATGATGCACGATTCGATGAAGGCCTTTTTCAAGCCGCCGGGAATGCTGTTCGAACAGTTGGGATGGCGCTACATGGGGCCGGTCAACGGCCACAGCCTCAAGGATTTGATCGAACTGATCGGCCAGGTCAGAGACCTGGAGGGTCCCATCGTGATTCATGCCCTGACCCAAAAAGGGAAAGGCTATTCCTTTGCCGAAGAAGATGCCTTCAAATACCATGGGGTCTCCCCTTTTGTTCCTGAAGACGGTTCCTTTCTGAAAAAATCAAAAAGCAGCGACAACTCAGTCAGTTATTCCAAGGTCTTTTCAGAAAAGCTTGGAGAGTTGATGGAAAAGGATTCGAAGGTTGTTGGAGTCAGTGCTGCGATGCTGAGTGGTACCGGTTTGATCGGTCTACAGAAAAAATATCCTGAACGTATTTTCGACGTCGGCATTGCCGAAGGTCATGCTGTCACCTGCTCTGCAGGCATGGCCACGGAAGGCTTAAAGCCCTATGTTGCCATCTATTCCACTTTTCTCCAGCGCGCGTTGGATCATATCATCCATGATGTCGCGATCCAGAAACTTCCTGTCCGCTTCATGCTTGATCGAGCAGGTTTGGTTGGAGCAGATGGGCCCACTCACCAGGGCGTTTATGACCTGACCTATCTGAGGATGATTCCTGGAATGACCATCATGGTTCCGAGAGACGGTGCAGAATTGAGAATGATGATCGATTTTTCTTATCACTACGAATCAGGACCGATTGCAGTGAGGTATCCCCGGGGAAATACCGTTTTAACGGAGGAAAATGAAATCCCCCCGATTGAAATGGGCCGAGCCCACCTCTTGCAGGATGGAGCAGACATCGTGTTACTGGCAGTCGGAGTCATGGTTGAAAAAGCCATTCAAACTGCAAATATCCTGGAACAAGAAGGTTTTTCCGTTGCAATCGTCAACGCACGTTTCGTTAAACCGCTCGATCAGGACATGATTCTGAATCTGGCCTCCAATACTAACCTTGTGGTAACAATGGAAGAAAACACCATTCTAGGGGGGTTTGGAACAGCAGTGACTGAATTGTTAAACCAGTCCGGAATGACAATACCAACGCTTACTTTCGGCATACCGGACCGTTATATTTCCCAGGGGACTCCGGAAGAACAAAGTTTCGATGCAGGATTAAGTTCAGAGCAAATGAGCCATGGAATTCGGGAAAGATATCAACAACTACCCATCAGAAAGAAAAGCCTTAAATTAACAAGAAAAAAAGCTTCTTAGTGCTTCAATTAATACAAATTTGTTAAGTTTTTCATTTTTTTCTTGACTTCTAAGGCTAATAAACTCATTACTAATTTGTTTTGTTCATTCATTAAAATTTAATTTGAGGGATGAATCAAACCACCTTCCATGAGGGAACGGTTGAAAATGTCAACTGAATCAAGGGAATGAGCCATGTATAATGAACTGTTGAACCAACTGGAAAAACGAATCCAGGAGGCAGTCGAAACCATCGAAATGTACCGCTTGGAAATAGCGGAACTGAAGGAAAAAAACAGTGAACTAGAAAACCAGCATCAAGTCTGGGAAGATAAACTGAGTTCACTGATTCAAAAATTCGAAACACTCAATCAATCCGAAGATTCCGAATCCGTAGAATCTGAAGATACTTCCTCCACGAGTGATTCTTCCTATTCATACGGATCTGCATCAGAATCTGAATCAGAAGAGGAGTCTCAGGACGATTCCGAGACATCTTCCTATTCTTCCACCACCAGTTTCGGAAGCCAGGCTGTCGCAAGTTCCTACCACTATTCGAATCAAGACGAATAAGAGACGCACCCCACGACTCGGGGGGAGTGACTCGGGTTCTCCGATCCCTCTCATAAATAAATCACCAGGGTTTTTTATATTCGTAAAAGCCCTGGTGCTGCTTTCACTTTTCTGGGTTTCCGGCCTCGAAGCCCGGGAGCGTCAAGTGGTGGCGGTCCTCCCTGTCAAGGTTCTCTACCCTGCCCAGGGTAAGCAATGGCTTGGATATTTTTTACAGGATGAACTGAGCCGGCAGTTTCAGCTTCAGAAACATTTCACTGCTCTTTCTCCTGGAGAGGTCAACCGCTGGTTCCAGGATGAAGATGCCGAAGAAAAGCAGCTTCAAAGTTTTCAACAATCGGTCAAACCGCATTGGATTCTTGAACTGGAACTTCAGCTGGTTTTAAAGCAGCTTTCCCTGACAGGGACTTTTTCAAGCACCAACGACAAAATTCCGGCTCAGAACTTCAAGAAGATCCTTCCCCTGGAAAAGCCGGACGTTTTGGTGAAACAGGTCCTGGAGCATCTTTTTCGGGAAAAAAAGGAAAGTGAGCTGATCCACCATCCACAGGGTTATTCCTGGGAAGGAGTGGAAGCCTTTTATCTCTGGAAACATCGGACTCCCGTGCCACAAGTGAATTCTGAAGGATGGAAAACACGAGCAGAAGAGTTGGAAACCCTCCTCTCGGATTACTCCGAATTCTCAGAACAAGTGCATCATCAAAAAGCAACCATGCTCGTTTTACAGGCCAGCACAAGCCTGCCCGCCTATGTCCCGACACTGAATCAGGCCGAAACGGAATTGAAGCAGGCCATTTCGCTGCGTCCTGAAAGCAGTGAATACCATAGCCTCCTCTCCCTCATTCATTACCTGCGTCAGGAGAAACTTCGTGCAAAAGCCGAAGCAGTCATCGCCAACGCGGAAAATCCGCGAAACGGCAGGGCGCTGATTCTGTATGGACTGAGCATCGGCAGAAAGGCCAGCGACGGGGACGCCTACATCCGCCAGGGACTAATTTGGTATCCCATCAGCCGTGAAGCCCCCCCGATTAAACCGGACCCCTTTGAGGCATTGATCCCGGATCTGACCCCATGGCTTGCGGGAAAACGCTCTTCGGAGCCGCTGCAATATCAGCAGTTGATGGATGAAGCCCGGGAACTGTACGCTCAGGGGGATTGGGATCAATCAAAAACCATGTTCCAGGACGCATCGGCCCTGGAGCCGGAACTTGCCGAAGCTCCGCTTTTTCTGGCGCGGATCAAGATCGCCAAAAAGGATCTCAAAGGGGCGATGCGTAGTTTGAACGCTCTACGGAAACGTTTTCCGGAAGATGCCGCAACCCTGCTTTATCAGGGCTATGTCTATGAACTTTTGAAAAAATACAGTAATGCGGAAATCCTCTATCGTAAATCCCTGGAGATGGAACCGGAAAATCATCGGGCGATGCTGCGTCTCAGCACCCTGCTGATCAAAACCGGAAAATATGAAGAGGCTCAAAGTTTTCTCGAAAGCCTGACCCGCAAGTATCCTGATTACACGGTTGGCTGGTGGAACCTCGGCTTGCTCTACCAGAAACTGGATGAACTCGAATCAGCCGAACAGGCCCTCGAAGAAGTCGTCAGGCTCGATCCTGCCAATACTCGTGCCCAGGCGCAGCTGGAAAGGATTCGGGAAGAATTGGCACCTGTGATTTCCCAGTGAATCCTGCAAACTGTTTCGGAGTTTGAAACCACTGTGTTAAAGTGTATTTCACATTAAAATGAATCATGACAGAAGTTCAGCAAACTCCTTCTCGCACTGCAAAGCCTCCATGGCTTAAGGTACGTTTTCCGACCGGGGAGAACTACAATTGGATTCGGAACCAATCGCAGAATTTAAAGCTCAGTACCGTCTGCGAGGAAGCCCAGTGTCCGAACATCGGTGAATGCTGGAACAGCGGAACGGCAACCTTCATGCTGATGGGAGACACCTGCACACGCGGCTGCCGCTTTTGTGCGGTCAACACAGCCCGGATTCCTCCTGCGCTCGATGCCTCCGAGCCGGTGAAGCTCGCAGAAACCATCGAACAGATGAATCTACGTTATGTCGTCTTGACCACGGTGGACCGTGACGAACTCCAGGACCAGGGAGCATCCCACATTGCACGCTGCATCCGTTCCATCCAGAGGCGCAACCCGGATCTGCTGATCGAAATCCTGATGCCGGATTTCCGTGGAGAAATGGAACTTGTCCAGCAAATCATCGATTCCCGTCCTGCCGTCCTCGCCCACAACCTCGAAACCGTGAAACGTTTGACCTCCAGGGTCCGTGATCCCAGGGCCGGTTACGAACAATCGCTGGATGTGCTGGCCTACCTGAAAAAACAGGGAAAAGGGACTTACACCAAATCTTCCCTGATGCTGGGACTTGGCGAAAAGCATGAGGAAATTCTTCAGGCGATGCAGGATCTCCGGCAAGCAGGGGTGGACTTCCTGACCCTCGGGCAGTATCTCCAGCCGACCCGAAAACACTTGAAGGTGGAAGAGTACCTCAAACCAGAAATTTTTGAGGAATTCGCGGAAGAGGGGCATAGAATGGGTTTTGACTATGTCGCCTCAGGCCCCCTGGTCCGCAGTTCCTACAGCGCCGCAGAATTCTATATCGAGCGCAAAATACGCGGCGAGTCATGAGCCTCGGTTCCCTGACCCTGTCTCCAATCAAAAGTATTTCAGGAAAGATCGACCTTCCCGGGTCCAAAAGCCTCTCCAACCGGGTGCTGCTGCTGAGCATGCTTGCAGAAGGTACGACTCACATTCGAAACCTTCTCGACAGTGACGATGTTCGCTACATGATCGGAGCGCTTGAGCAACTGGGCATCAGGATGGAGGAAACCCGGGAAAGTAATGAAATCCGCGTTGAAGGCTGCGCCGCTAAGATCCCGAATTCGGATTTGGAACTGATGCTCGGCAACGCTGGAACCGCGATGCGTCCTCTGACCGCTGCTTTGACTTTGGGGCAAGGCCGCTACGTGCTTGATGGCGTTCCAAGGATGAGGGAACGTCCCATCGTTGACCTCGTCGATGGACTCCAACAGTTAGGCGCCGAGGTGAGCCTGTTGAACGGCCCCCCCGGCCCCCCGGTGGAAATCATCGCTTCAGGCCTTCCCGGAGGGACAGCCGAAATCAAAGGAAGCGTCAGTAGTCAATTCCTCAGTGCGATCCTGATGGCCGCACCCTCTGCACAAAACGATGTCACTCTGAAAATCATCGATACCCTGGTTTCTGTTCCCTATGTCGAAATGACCCTAAAACTGATGGAAAGGTTTGGGGTGAAGGTGGAAAACCGAAACTTCGAGGAATTTCACATCCAGGGGAACCAGACCTATCTTTCCCCGGGAGAATTTTATGTGGAAGGGGACGCGTCCTCCGCCTCCTATTTCCTCGCGGGAGCAGCGATTACCGGAGGGAGCGTCACCGTCCAGGGTTGTGGGACGGAAAGCCTCCAGGGAGATGCAAAATTTGCCGAAGTGCTGGAACTGATGGGAGCGGAAACGGAATGGCAGCCAAATTCAGTCACCGTCCATGGAAAATCTTTGAAAGGGGTCGACCTCGATTTGAACCGAATGCCCGATGCCGCGATGACTCTTGCAGTGGCCGCTCTTTTCGCGGAGGGTCCAACCCGCATCCGGAATGTCTACAACTGGCGTTTGAAGGAAACCGAAAGGATGAAAGCGGTGACCACCGAACTTCGGAAACTTGGGGCTACCGTTGAAGAAGGAGAAGATTACCTGGTGGTCGACCCTCCCCAAAAAATCCTACCCTGTGAAATTGAAACCTATGACGACCACCGGATGGCGATGGCTTTTTCCCTGGCCGCCTGCGGATCGGAACCGATCACCATCCTCGATCCTGGATGCGTGAGTAAAACCTTTCCCGATTATTTTGAGGTCCTGGAAAGCGTATCCGAGTAAATCTAAGATTGAAGAATTACGGTTTGCCGTATTTCCAAACATCATTCATGTGGGTTGACCCACTCGTTCCATTATCTCCTCCAACCACCCATAAATAATTATCAAATTCATAGCTGACCATACTGCTTCTTTGGGACCAGTCCGGTATAGAAGCCTGAGACCAACTTGTACCATTAAAAGAAAAATATTTTTTGATCCTGGAACCGTTATCATTTCCCCCAAGAATCCAGATTTTCCCATCAAAGACTTGAGCTTCATGATCTTTCATCCCGCTCCAGGTTACACTCGGACTTGTTTGCTGGGTCCACGATGAACCATCATAAGTCCATACATCTTGTAAATCTGAGGTATTGTCATTGCCACCCATAACCCAGATCTTGTTGTCATAGACAACTGCAGCATGCCCTGATCTTTTACTCCAACCAGCATCCGTTTCTTTTGTCCATTCCGCACCATCGGATGAAGAATATACATCATTCACCCATCCGCTCCCGGATTGACCTCCAAAGACCCACATTTTCTCTTTGTAAATGACACCTGCATGACCACTTCTTGCACTCGGAGGTGTCCCTGTTAAGGTCACGTTATCCCAAATAAGACCATCTGAAGAAGACCAAATATCTGCAAGGCTGGTTGATGCATTCTTACCGCCAATGACCCACATTTTGTTTTTGAAACTTAAGGAAATATGTTCATTCCTTTTTGTCCAGACCAAAGTAGTAGTAAGATTGTCCCAATTACCTTTTGTTGAGGATGATGTGTCAGGAGAAGACATTACATCCTGATAGTAATCTGTATTATTATCATAACCACCAAAGACCCACATCTTCTTATCAAAGACCAAACCTGAATGCCCCGATCGTCCAGTCAGATCGCCCACCGTGGTGACCTGACTCCAGGAACAATCCGATGATGTTGAGCAGTGAGTTTCTGTAGTAAAGGTGGAGGATTTATCAGCCTCCATTGCTGTTCCATAACCATCTTTTATCTCTTTTTTAATCTTGATGGAAATGGTGGTTCCGGAAGGAAATTTGTTGTTATAAGTGTCAGGTTTTAAAGTCCATACTTTTGATGGGACATCAGGGGTACTTTCTAATTTTAGGCATGTATTAAAGGAATCCGTAGAAACTTGAACATTCTTTGAACACTGACCATCTGAATCTGTCGTGAATGTCTGTTTATCAATTGGCTTACTGAAGGTGATGGTGATGGAACCCGTGGTGGAAAACCCGGTTGCCGCATTATCCGGGATGATTGATTCTACGGCAGGAATGGAGCGGTCTTCGCCTTCGGTGTCATCCTTGCCCTTGGCACAGGAAAACAAGAGGAAGAGTGAAAGCAGAACTGCAAAATGGAATTGGATTGGACCAGCAGTCTTTAACCCGGACATGGGTTTCTCCTCTTAGAAAGTGAATCCAAACCCAAGGGTCACTTGGGATGTTTTTAGATGGATTCCTTTGTCTTTGAGTTCGATGGTGCCGTCGTTGTGAAGCGTTCTTGCAGAAGTTCCAGTGGATTTCATTTCTGCTTTGATTTCATTGGTCCGGTATCCAAGCAGGGTTTCAAACCCACTGCCATGGTGTCCCAACACAATAAAGGTCGAATGTCCTCCCAGATAATCACTCTCCAGTGTTTCATCCGTTGCTGAAGTATAACCACCGGTGGAGCCATATCCGAGCTTGGTTTGTAGACTTCCACCTCCGAATGCACCATATCCCCACATGAATGTATAATCTTCCCCTAACACAAAGGCAAGATCATTGAAACGGGCATTGATGCTGGTGGTCTCTTTCAACATCAGGGCATCATTGGATTTGCTCCTGGTTTCCTTTTCGAGGGTGGTGTTCAAC
>ENA-OSEY01000985-OSEY01000985.1-marine-metagenome-genome-assembly--contig:-NODE-985-length-20144-cov-4.149798_pt1 | contig 20144 bp, 19 predicted proteins | sample MGYA00248465_ERZ534230 | MGnify/ENA primary metagenome ERZ534230 (study PRJEB26409, sample SAMN06344110) | marine metagenome | isolation source: Sea water from surface | place: Atlantic Ocean:Southern...
GATTTATTTACCAAAAAATAAGTAAAAATTTTGATACTAAAAGATCTAGTGATAATTTATCTCTAATTAGTTCTGGCAGAGTACCTATACCAGGGGGGTTGAATTCAAAAGTTTCGGTCTTTAGAGATTTGAACAGTCTAATTGAACATTATTCAATTGAAATAGGAAGTTTAGATTTGTCCCAACCAATTTTAACTAGACTGCATTCAGCTTGTTTTACTGGAGATATTCTTCATTCATTAAAATGTGATTGTGGAGAACAATTATCTGCAACTATTAACAAAATTCAAATAGAGAAAAGCGGTGTTATTATTTATTTAAATCAAGAAGGAAGGGGCATAGGATTAGCAAATAAAATGAGGGCGTATAAACTACAAGATACTGGCCTAGATACTTTTGAAGCAAATCAAAGGCTTGGTTTTAATGATGATGAAAGAGACTTATCAATTGGATCAAGAATATTGAAAAAGCTTGGAATTAATCAAATTAAACTACTAACTAATAATCCTTCAAAAATAACGGCTTTTGAAGACTCAGGAATTAAAGTTGTGAAACGTTTACCAATTTTATCTAAAGAGACTAAGGAAAATAAATTATATATTAAGACCAAAAAAGATAAAAGTGGTCACTTTTTTTGATAATATTTATCCTCGTTTTCCAAAAATTGCTGAACCAATTCTAACATCTGTTGCTCCTAATTTGATAGCATCTACAAAATCATTACTCATACCCATAGAAACTCTAGGAAGCTCATGTTTCTTTGCGATTTCATATAATATTTTGAAATGATTTAAAGGAGAATCATGTATTGGGGGCAAACACATTAATCCAACAATAGGCAACGAATGTTTGACTTTAGCTAACTCTAATATGTAGTCTACTTCATCGATTATAACACCAGCTTTTTGATTTTCATTACCTGTATTAACCTGTATAAATAATTCAGGACAAAAACCTATCTTTTGTGCTTCATTTGAAATTTTTAAAATTAATTTTTCACGATCAATACTATGTATAACATTGAATAACTTCATAGCTTCTTTTACTTTATTTGTTTGTAAAGCACCTACCAAGTGTAATTCAACTTCACCATACTCATTAATCAATTTAGGCCATTTCTCTAAACTCTCTTGAACCCTATTCTCTCCAAAAACGCGGTGTCCTTGTTCTAAAACTTTTTTTATTCTTGCTAGTGGCTGAACTTTTGAAACTGCTATGACATTAATCTCATCCTTTAGACGTCCTGCCTCCTTTTTAGCAATCTCAACTTTTGACAATATTTTTTCTAAACTCATTATTTTTCATTATTTAAAGTAATTTTTATATTCTTCCCTAAGCTTATTTTTTAAAATTTTTCCCAAACTGTTCCTAGGAAAAGAATTTACAAAAATGTATCCTTTTGGACATTTATATTTAGCTAGTTTTTTTGTTAAAATTTCTGAAATTTTTTTAGAATTAATTTGGATATATTCTTCCTTTATTATAATAGAAAGGACTGATTCGCCTAGATCTTTATGGGGGACTCCTATTACTGCATTTTCTTGAATCCCTTCAATACTATTAATAACATCTTCAATTTCTTTTGGATATACATTAAATCCACCTGAAATGATAAGATCTTTCAATCTTCCAACTATTTCTAAATATCCATTATTATCAAATTTTCCTAAATCCTCGGTTTTGAAATAATTGTCTTTAGTAAATGAATCAGCTGTTTTACTCGGCATTTTCCAATATCCAGAAAAAACATTTTTTCCTTTTACTTGAATTTCACCAACTTGTCCGTGGGATAATAATTGTCCCGATAATTGATCAACAATTCTAACATCTATACCAGGCAAAGGAAAACCAACTTTACCTGAAATTCTGTTGCCTTTGTAAGGATTTGAGCAAATCATATTAGTTTCTGTCATACCATATCTTTCAAGTATTCTCTTACCTGTTGCTTTAAAAAATCTATCATTAGTTTCTTTAGTTAAAGGAGCACTTCCAGAAATAAAAAGTCGAATATTTTTAACAAGTAATTTTGTTAACTTCTTGGATTCCAATAATCTTGAATAATAAGTAGGTACACCCATAAGTACTGTTGCATAAGGTAAATTATTAGTTATTGTTTCTAATTCAAATTTTTCTAGAAAAATCATCTTTGCAGATGACAATAAAATAACATTTGTTGCTACAAAAAGACCATGAGTATGATAAATAGGGAGAGCGTGAATAAGATTATCTTCACAGTCAAAACACCAATATTCTCTTAATGTTTTAGCATTAGATAATAAATTTTCTTGTGTTATCATTGCACCTTTAGATCTGCCTGTCGTTCCTGAAGTATATAGAATAGCTGCTATGTCATTAAGATTTCTGTCGATTGGTTTTTTTTCATAATGTTTGTTTTTTAGAGAACTATTTGAGATAGATCCGGATCCGTCAAGCTCAACTGTTTCTATTGAAAAAGTTTTATCTAGTTTTTTATTTTTTAACTGAAAGCAAGTTTCTTTATCTGTTATTAATAATTTACTTTCAGAGTCTTTTAAAAAATATAAAAGTTCATCATCTGTAGAGTTATGGTTTAAGGGTAAAAAAATGAGACCTCTATGAATACAAGCTCCATAAATTGATAAAAAATAATGGGATTTTTTTAATTTTAATGCTACCCTATCGCCAGGACAAAGACCCTTTTCTTTAAAGAAAAAAGATATTTTTTCAACTGAATTGATATACTCTTTATATGTTACTGTATGCTGATTTTGTAAACTAAGGAATATCTTCTCACTCAAACGATGTTTTTCAAAGAGTTCTTGATACAACGAATTTGCCATGGTTCACACTACATTAATGTTGAAATTACGCTATCATATGAATTACTTTAATCAATACTACTAAGTCAATTTCATGAGGTTTTTTTGTTAATCAATGTCCAAAGAGTTAGTTCTTCTTCCGTTGAAGTTAATGGATCTATAGTAGCTCAAATAAAGAAAGGGCTTCTATGTCTGATTTGTGCTGTTCCAAACGATACAGTAAATACTTGCGAGAGAGTTGTAGAAAAATTGTCTAAACTACGTATATTCAATGACCTTAATGGAAAAATGAATAAATCATTAATTGATATAAATGGTTCCGTACTAATGGTTAGTCAATTTACGTTAGCAGCAAATACAAAAAGTGGAAATCGTCCTGATTTCAGAAGAGCAATGGAACCTAAACAAGCAAAATTATTATTTGATCATTTAGTTAAACTAATGAAAGATAAAAATATAAAAACAAAAACTGGCGTTTTTGGAGCAAATATGAAGTTAATTATTTGTAATGATGGACCAGTAACTATACCAATGAATATCCAATAAATTAGGAGTTATTATTTTTTCTAGTTACAACAACCAAAATTCCAATTGATACCATAAATAAACTTATCCAACTAAATTTAGACGGAATTTCTGATAAAATAAAGAAACCTAAGACTGCTCCTGATATTGGGACTGCAGCTAAAATTGAGGAAGCCTTAGAAGTACCAATGGATTTAGCTGCAAAAGCTGTTAAATATAATCCAAAGATATTTGGGACAAAACCCTGAAATATTATGTTTATCAATACGTCTCTGTCATACAAAGATGTATCAAAAAAATCGAAACTTTTGGGTAAAAATAAAATCCATATTGGTAAATAAAATATTGCGTTGATAAAACAAATTGAATAAAGAATTTGGCTAAATTTTAAATCCCATTTATCTACTAAAATGATAAAAAAACTTAGAAAAAAAGCTGAAAAAATGAAGGAAATATCTCCTTTCCAACTATTTTTCAATATTTCATATGGATGATCGAATAATATAATTAATGAACCTATTAATATTAGTGTTGTCCCAATTAATTCTAATTTTAATAACTTCCTTCCAAGTACGAAACCTATAAAAACAGTAATAGCAGGGAGAAAACCATTCATAAAAACCCCACCATGATAAGCAGGAGAATAATAAAAACCTCCGAATGCTAATAACGCATAAAACGGGCCAATAGAGAATGCAGTTATTAGTGATTTTTTTAAACTTATTGTTTTCCAAATGCGAAAATAAAAAATAAAAGGCAAAATAAATAAAGAAGACAAACCAAACCTTATAGCGGCTAAATCGTATATACTTAATTGTGTCTTAACTCCAATACGGCTAACTATTAACCAAAAAGACCAAATAAAAACAACAAGTAATGCAGCAATAATTCCAAGAATTTTTTTATTCTGGAATAAATCTAATTTTGTAATTTTTTCAAAAATTTTATCATCCAGAATTGGTAAAACAAAATATAAAGCTTTCAGACGTTCTAATAAAACTAGAAAATTCAGAAAATATCTTTATTATCAATACGTACATTTTTAATCCTGAAAGTTCAATTAATAATGGTCAATAATCTCCATAAAAAATATAGACCTTTATTTCAAATTCCCGAAAATTGGATTTATTTTGATGGAAACTCTTTAGGACCTTTACAAAAAACCATCATAAAAAAAGTTTCTAATATGATAAGTAATGAGTGGGGAGAACAAATAATAAAAGGTTGGAATAAATCTAATTGGATGACCCAACCTGATAACGTAGGCAATCTAATTGCAAAATTAATTGGTGCTGATAAAAATAGTGTTACTGTTGGTGATACTTTGGCAATTAAACTCTTTCAAGCAATATCAGGTGCGCTTCAAGTATCAAAAAAGACAGGTGTCGTTTTAAGTGATGAATCAAACTTTCCGTCTGATTTATATATTGCAAACTCATATTTAAAAGAAAAGAATTTATCAGAAGTAAAATTAGTAAATAAGACAAAAATAGAAGACGAATTACAAAAAGGTAAAGTTTCTATACTCATGTTAACTCAAGTTGATTATCGAACTGGTGAGTTATATGATTTAAAAAAAATAAATAATATCGCAAAAAAAATGGGAGTAATAACTGTTTGGGATTTTGCTCATTCTATAGGAGCTTTACCCCTTAATGTACGTGAAGATGATGTTGATTTTGCTGTAGGTTGTACATATAAATATCTCTGTGGGGGACCAGGTTCACCAGCATTTATATATGTTAATCCAAAATATATAGATAAAATTAATCCAATAATTGCTGGATGGTTAGGACATGAAAATCCTTTTAATTTTGATCTGAACTACAAACCAGCTAGAGATATTAAAAGATTTAGAATAGGTACCCCTCCTGTAATTCAAATGTCAGCTTTAGAAGAAGCACTAAAAATATGGGATAATGTTGATATAAATTTTATTAGAAAAGAAGCTCAACTACTTACCTCGCTTTTTATTGATAAAATCAATGATTTAAAGTTTGATATGAAATTAATTAGCCCTAGACATTCTGACCAAAGAGGTAGTCAAGTAGCTTATGTAACTAAAAATGCATATGAAAAAATGCAAGCTTTAATTGATTTCGGTGTAATAGGTGATTATAGAGAACCAAATATTATGCGATTTGGTTTTAATCCATTATATAATTCAGAAGAAGATATTATAAAGGCAGTAGAAATATTAAATAAAATATTAAAAGATAATCTATGGAAAAATAAAAAGTATTCTAAAAGAAAATTAGTTACGTAACTTTTAAACGGTTTGATTTAAATTTTATTGTTAATATACATTTTAATACAGGGAATAATTATGAGTAGTCTTATTTATATAATTAATGGGCCAAATTTAAATCTCCTAGGACAAAGAGAACCTAGTATATATGGTACCCATACCTTAAAAGACATTGAAAATAACTGCTTAGAAATAGCAAAAAAAAATAATATAAAAATAAAGTTTTTACAAAGTAATGCAGAGCACGAAATAATTAATTGGATACACAATGCAAGAGAAGATGCGTCAGGTATTATTATAAATCCAGCTGCATTCTCTCATACTTCTATAGCTATATTAGATGCTTTAACTTTATTTGAAGAATATATAATTGAAGTCCATATAAGTAATATACATAAGAGAGAAAGCTTTAGACATAATTCGTATGTGTCCCAAAAATCTACTGCTGTTATAGCAGGTTTTGGAGTAGATGGTTATAAAATTGCATTAGAAAAAATGATAAATTTGTGTTCAAATTAAAATCGTTTTTATTTACTTCAAAAAATGTTTTATATCATTACTGTAACAATGCAATTTGATCCATTAGAAGATCGTATAATAATGGACTGTTCTAATAAATCAAAAGACACCCAACGATTATGGTTAACCAGAAGATTATTAAACAGATTGATACCAAGCCTGACTGACCAATTAGAAGTCGCTTCTGCTAACAAAATTTCCAAAGAGCTAGAGCAAGCTTTTGCCCAAGAAAAAGCTGAAGTAAAAAAAATAAAAACCAAATCTGTTGTATTAAAAAAAGATAATCCGTCTTGGCTTGTTACAAGTGTAAAAGTTGAAAAAAGTAAATTCGAATTTAAACTTTTATTTATAAACGAAAAGGGATTAGAGACCATTGGAAAAGACGATAACCAAAAAAAAGCAGAATTTGTTTTAGCTATTTCTAATTTAAGACAATGGCTTAATGCATTATTCAAAATTTATACTAAAGCTGAGTGGGATACTCAGTGTTTCCCTAATTGGATAGAAGATTTTAATTTAAAATATGAAAAAAAACCATTTATAAACTAAAAAGCCCCAAATGAATGGGGCTTTAAAATTTATTTTTATACAAATTTTAATTATTTGATAACTACTGGTTTCCACTTACCATCTACAACCGTATTCTTACTAAATAGCCCAGCAACATCTCCATTCTTATCAAAATCCTGGGGACCAGCTGCTCCTACATAGTCAATACTTCCACCAGATGCTAATATTTCTTTAGCTTTTTTCCATTCACCAGGTAATATTTTCTCTCCAGGACCATTAGCCACTTCTCTAAGTGCAGCCGCAATTTTAGATCTATCAGCCGATCCTGCTTTTTCAATAGCTAATGCCATTAAAAATGCAGCATCATAAGAGTTAGGGACAAAAGGATCTGATGCAGGTACTCCAGCAGCATCAGCATGCTTCTTCCAAGATTTAAAAGCATCAGTACTTGAATCAGACGCAGAAGTTGTGAATGTAACATTTCCAAGATTTTCAGCTCCTAACTGGTCAATTACTTCTTGAGCTAGCATTCCGTCTGCACCTATAAAATTTTCAAATGCACCTGTTTCTAAAGCATTACGCATTATAGTAATTCCACTTGAACCATAATAGGCAAATAACGCTAAATTATCAGAACCGGACCCCAAAGTATTAACCTCGGATCTATATGAAGCTTTATTTGGTTCATGAGCCTCATTACCTGTAATTTTTCCACCCATTGAAGTAAATGCTTTTGAGAACACTGCTGCAATAGCGGCATTATAGTCATCATTAGCATAAGAAACTGCTATATCTTTAATACCTTTAGACATTGCTAATTCTGCTAAGGCTATTCCTTGGTAAGCATCAGAAGCAGCTGTTCTAAAAACTAAATCTGTTCCATTTTCCATTTCACTAATAGCAGGTGAAGAAGCTGAAACCGATAACGTTACAACTCCAGCTGGTATGGATACAGACTCTGCTTGAGCAATAGTTGCTCCAGAGCAAACAGGTCCTACTATTCCAGTAACAACTTCAACATTTACTAACTTTGTAACTGCATCTACTGCAGCTACTGGATCACAAGCACTATCAACTTTAACAGCAACATATTTTTGACCATCTGAAAACAAGCCGCCTTGATCATTTACATGCTCAACAGCTAAATCAACAGCCGCTGACATTGGTTTTACCAATTCTGGTATAGGACCGGTTCGAGCCATGGGGTTACCTATTTTCACATCTGAATAAGCAACTGAACTTAAACCCGCAATAACCATCCCTGAAATTAATATTTTCTTCATCATATGATATCTCCCTTATCCCGCATACTTTTGAGATTTACCAGAAATTGCGGGCCTTTTTTCTGGTAAAATTCCTTTAGGAAATCGCTGCAAGATAAATTGTAATAATAATCCAATAAATAACATTCTAATAAATCCCGCGCGATTCTTTAAAATACTAATATCTACACTATCGAACATAGTTGCAAGTATTTCAATAACACCATTTGTAACTAATTCACTACTAGACCACACAAACCATATCAAAAAGGCTCCTAAAATAGCACCTTTGTTATTACCAGATCCACCAGCTATTAACATTACCCAAACTAAAAAAGTCATTTTACTTGGATCAAAAGTCTGTGTTGGTTCTATAAGTCTTAAATGCTGTCCTAAAAAGGCTCCTGCTAAACCCATTATTACTGCACCCAAAATAAATGCTTCAATTCTGCGCTTAGTGACATTTTTACCTGCAGCTGCAGCAGCTTTTTCATTTTCTCTTATGGCCGTCATCATGCGTCCCCAAGGAGATACACGCAATTTCTCTAGCAGAAAATATATGATTATAACAACTATTAAGATAGTACATGCAAAAAAAGGTTGCCACCACCATTTTGGAATACTATCAAAAAAAACTTCCCAACCCTTTGGGTTTGAGATAAAGTTCATTGGGAAGTTGCTATAAAACCTTTCTTCTGTGAAATGTTCCCATGTTCTTGGAATTTTATTGATACCCCTAGGACCATTAGTGATATCAGTTTCATTTTTTAATATTAATTTGATAATCTCTGCAATTCCAATTGTGGCAATGGCTAAGTAATCCGCTCTCAATCGAATACAAATTATACCAATTATAGTAGCAACTATTCCTGCGAAAATCATTGCCGTAATATCACCAACAATTAACGGTAATTCTAAACCACCAAAATGAAACTGACTTTTTGCAGTAGTTAATAAAGCATAAGTATAAGCACCAATTGCGGCAAAACCTGCTACTCCAGCATTAAATAAACCCGCAAATCCCCATTGAACGTTAAGTCCTAGTGCCAAAAGAGCATAAATACCACCAACAGTCAAAAGAGACATTGCGTACAAGAAATATCCTAAAAAGATTTCCATGTTAGAATACCCTCCCTCTAAATAAACCACTTGGTCTAAATATGAGCATTACCACCATTATAGAAAATGCTACACCACTTTTATATCCAGGGCTTATTACTGGTCCATCGCCAAGCCACGGATAAGCAGACAATTCTTCAGCTAAACCAATAATTAAACCTCCAGCTACTGCACCAAAAGGTCTCCCTATTCCCCCCAATATAGCAGCTGCAAACATAGGAAGTAACATTCTAAAACCCATAGTGCTTTCTATAAATTGAGTATCCATAGCGAGGAAAACTCCTGCTGCTGCTGCACAAAAACCTCCGACTACCCAGGTAGCTTTCACAATATTTTCAACATTTATTCCAGAAACCTCAGCTAAATTTGGATTATCAGAAACCGCTCTCATACCTTTTCCAATTTTAGTACTAGACAATAGATAATTAAAAATAAGCATTATAATTATTGTACCTAATAATATAAAAATATGCTTATTGGGTATAAGAAGCATGATATCAATACTTGATGTAAAGTCTTTTATGATTGAATTAGGTTTTGCTATTCCTTTGACAAAAGTTATTTGGTTGGGTCCCCATATGACTTGCACCATACTTCGTATAATTAACATCATCCCAAAACTTGCTATCACAATCATAATAGTTGGTGAGTTTCGAAATGGTTTATAAAATAATCTATCCACAATTAGAGCTAAAATAATAGCACAAATACTTGCAGGAATAGCTCCTATTATAGGATGTAAAATAAGACCAAAAGAAGAAGCTACTAAAACAAATTCCCAAGTTAAGTATGAACTTGTCATCATTATTTCGCCATGTGCAAAATTAGCGAATCTTAGGATACCAAAAGTCAAAGTTATGCCAATGGCCCCAAGTGCATAGATACAACCTAAGACTAATCCAGGGATAAAATAAAAATTAATGAATTCAAACCAGAAACTTTCCCACATTATTTTTAACCCCTTGACCCAAGAAACATTCGTGCTACATCAGGATCAGAAGACAAATCTTGGCCAGTTCCAGTGTACCTATTGGAACCATCTACTAATACGTAACCACGGTGAGAAATTTGTAAGGCCTGTTTTGCATTTTGCTCTACCATAAGAACTGGAAGCCCACTTTTATTTATTCTTTGGATAGTAGCAAAAATTTCTCCTCTATATTTTGGAGATAAACCAGCTGTTGGTTCGTCTAATAAAAGAACTTCGGCATTTAATATTAAAGCCTTAGCCATTGCAACCATCTGTCTCTGTCCACCAGATAATTGACCCGCTAATTGGTTCCTTTTGTCCTTTAAATCTGGAAATAGGTTGTAGAGTTCTTCAAATTTTTCTTTCAAATTAGTTTCAATGGTCCAAGCACCCATTTCAAGATTTTCATGCACTGATAAACTAACAAAAACATTATCTGTTTGAGGAACATATCCAACACCTTTTCTAACAATATCACTTGGTTTTATACCAGTAATTTTTTTTTCTAGAAGAAAAATTTCACCGCTTTTAATGTCTAGAGTTCCAAGTATAGCTTTTAATATAGTAGATTTGCCTGCTCCATTAGGACCTATGATTGAAACTATCTCATTCTTATGAACCTCAATAGAAACATTATGCAAGATTTCGGTTTCTCCATAGCCTGCTATTAAATTACTAATTGATAAGATTTTATCAGAATTCAAATATTTACTCCTCCTCCAAAATAGGCTTGAATTACCCTTTCGTCATTTTTAACATTAGACATTGTTCCTTCTGTTAATACTTGACCTTCTGATAAAACAACAACTTTCTGACATAAATCAGCAATTAAATCCATGTCATGCTCAATAATACAAAAAGTATATCCCCTTTCTATATTTAGCCGTCTTATCATATCTATAATTTTTAGCATAAGAGTAGGGTTAACGCCTGCACCAGGTTCATCTAACAGCACCAGTTTAGCATCAGTCATCATTGTACGACCAAGCTCTAATAGTTTTTTTTGCCCACCTGACAAATTTCCAGCTAGTTCATCTTTTAAATTTGTTAAACCTAAAAATTCTAAACTATCCAATGCTTTGTTTAATATTTCTTTTTCTCTTAATTTGACTCTTTTACTTGAAAACCAACTATTAAAAATGTTTTCTCCAACTTGATGAGATCCTGCTACCATAAGATTTTCTAAGACTGTCATTTTTTTGTATTCGTGACTTAACTGAAAAGTTCTTAAAAGACCTAGATCATATAGTTTATGTGTTGGAACACCTGTTATATCTTCATTATATAAAAAAATCTTTCCCTTAGTAGGGATTTCCGATCCAGCAATCATATTAAAAGTCGTAGTTTTTCCAGCACCATTTGGTCCGATTAAACCAAATATCTGACCCTCTAAAACTTCAAAACTTACTCCCCTTACTGCTTGAAGTCCTCCATAATGCTTTTCTAAATTCCGGACCTCTAGTACTATTTTGGACAAATTCTATCCTTTTGAAAATAATTTATTTAAATTTTAATACTTCCTTTTTGAAGGTCTTTCAACTTTAAAGTAATCAATGGATTGGCATAAATTTTTGGTTTACTGACAAAATTTTTTAATTTTATAAAGTGCAAGAAACAGCTTTTTTCCAACCCTTATATAAATCACTTGCAATATATTTTTGTATTTTTGGCTTAAACCTAATATCAAGATCCCACTGGTCTGAAAAGTCCTCCATTTTAGGATAAACACCAGCCTTTAAACCCGCCAACCATGCTGCTCCAAGTGCTGTAGTTTCTAAAAATTTAGGTCTATCTACCGGAGCTTGAATTATATTTGATAAATTTTGCATTGTCCAATTTGATGCTGACATACCTCCATCTACCCTTAAAATAAGTTTATCTAATGACATTTCAAAATCTAATAACATCGCATTTATAAGATCTAGTGATTGAAAAGCTACACTTTCAAGAGCAGCCTTTGTAATTTCTTTTTGTCCAGTATTTCTATTTAAACCAAAAATTGCACCTCTTACATCTGGCTGCCAGTAAGGTGCTCCAAGACCTGTAAAAGCTGGTACAAAATATAGCCTTTGATCTTGATCAGCTTCTCCAGCCATAATACCACTTTTATCAGCTGATTTAAAAAACTTCATCTCATCTCGAAGCCATTGTATAACTGCACCAGCTATGAAGATTGAACCTTCTAATGCATAAGTCGTTTTATTATTAATTCTATAAGCAATTGTAGTAAGCATATTATTTTCACTTTTTACAAATTTAGATCCTGTATTTAAAAGTGAAAAACATCCTGTTCCATATGTTGATTTTATCATACCAGGATTAAAACATGCTTGACCTATCGCAGCAGCTTGTTGATCTCCAGCAACACCAAGAATAGGTATTGATGTACCAAAAATATTTTCTTCTACTTCTCCAAAAAAATCTGATGAATCTAATACTCTAGGTAACATATTCATAGGAATTCCCATTAAATTGCAAATTTCTTCATCCCATTTATTGTCTTTAATATTGAATAGCATTGTCCTCGACGCGTTGGTTGCATCTGTTACGTGTGATTTTCCCCCAGTAAGTTTCCAAATTAAATATGAGTCTACAGTTCCAAAAATAAGTTCACCATTCTTAGCTCTGTTATAACCATCAGGAATATTATTTATAAGCCAATTAAGTTTTGTAGATGAAAAATAAGGGTCTAAAAGAAGGCCAGTTTTATTTTTAATCATTTCTTCTTTAGATTGTTCTTTAAGTTTTTTACAGAAATCGCTTGTTCTTCTATCTTGCCAAACAATAGCGTTAACAGGACATTTTCCAGATTTAGGATCCCATACAACAGTCGTTTCTCTTTGGTTTGTTATTCCTATAGCAGTAATTTTATCTGCAGTTAATTTTGATTTTTGTAACACATCTTTAAATGTAGATACTGCTGTATTCCACAGGTCTTCTGGATCATGCTCAACCCAACCTGAATGAGGGAAATATTGTGTAAATTCCTTTTGTGAAATATTAACCGCACTCATATTTTGGTCAAATAAAATAGATCTTGTAGAAGTTGTTCCCTGATCGATTGCTACTATGTACGACATTTGTTTACCTACTGTTTTAAAGTTTTATCGTTAAATTCTTGTTTCTATCCATTTTGTTAATTTATTTTTTTGAGATTTATTAAACTTTAGTCCAAGTTTGGTCCTTCTCCATAAAATATCATCTGCTGAATTTGCAAATTCGTTTTTTAAAAGCCAGTCTACCTCGATTTCTGTTAAAGAATGCCCAAAATTAATACCTAAATCTTTTTTAGATTTTACATTTTTTAAAATTTGATAACTTAAAGTACCATAATAATTAATGAAACGTTTCGCACAGTTTTGACCTAGATAAGGGTAACTTTTTTGCAATTTATAAATTAACTCTTTTTTTTCGTTCACTAAAAAATCACCTCCTGGAAGAGGTTTTTTCATAGTCCAATCATGTCCCATCTCGGGAAAAAAATCTTTTAATTTTGAAAGTACATTTTCGGACAATTTTCTAAAAGTTGTAAGTTTCCCACCATAAATTGTAAGAAAAGGTAAATGATCTAGATATTCCAAGTTTAAAACATAATCTCTAGTGATAGACGATATATTCTCATTATGCTGTTTTTTTTTGTTATAAAGCGGCCTTACACCAGAAAAAGTTGAAATTATCTGATCCTTTTTAAGGTCAAAACTAAAATAACTATTGATAAAATTTAATAAGTAGTTTGTTTCTTCATCAGAGCAATTAGGTTTTATTTCTATATTTTGATGTACAACTTCCGTTGTACCAATAAGACTAAACTCATCTTGAAAAGGAATAACAAAAATTATTCTTCCATCTTTCCCAGTAAGAAAAAAAGCATGGTTGTGATCAAATAATTTATCCACCACTAAGTGACTACCTTTTATTAATCTAGTAGAATAAGCACTTTTCAAACTGATATACTGGTTTATATTTTCAACCCACGGACCAGAAGCATTCACAATACATTTGCATAAGTGTTCATGAATTTCACCTTTTTTGTTTTTTGTGGTTACACTCCATAAACTCCCTTTTTTTGTAAAGTTAATTACCTTAGTACGGGTTAAGATATTAGCACCCATTTTTTTTGCATCCACTGCGTTTAATACTACCAAACGTGAATCTTCAACCCAGCAATCAGAATAAATAAAAGCTTTTTTGAATTTTGATTTTACAAAAGAATTTAAAATTGAATTTTGAAGATTAATGGATTTAGTTTTTGTTAGAGTAGAATATCCTGCAATATAATCATAAATAAATAACCCACACCTTACAAAAAAATTGTTTATTCTAAAACTTTCCAAAGGAATAAGAAAACGCATAGGCCAGCAAATATGTGGCATGATTTTAAGTAAAACATCACGTTCTTTTAAAGCTTCCTTTACCAATTTAAAATCAAAATATTTTAAATATCTCAAACCACCATGAATAAGTTTTGTTGACGCTGACGAAGTTCCACTGGCAAGATCATCCATCTCAGCTAAGCAAATTTTTAGACCTCTACCGGAAGCATCTCTTGCGACACCACAACCATTAATTCCCCCACCTATTATAAAAATATCATAAATCATTTTATTTAGACAATTAATTCTGTTTTTCACTAAGTTTTATAAATGATTATAAATTTTATTTATGAAGAACAAGATTAAATAAGTTTTTTTTATAAATTCATATTGAATTTCTTTTAAATATAGATGATTAAATTGAAGTAAATAATCAAAGTTTTGAATCATGAAAATTGCAGTAATAGGCGCAGGATTAGCTGGCAAACAACATATTGATACAATTTTGAATAACAAAAATTGTGAATTAGATCTAATTGTTGACCCTAGCCAAGAAGCTTATGAACTTTCAAAAAAACTAAATGTTCAATATTTCTCTAGTATTGAATTAGCACTTAAAAAGAGTAGACCAGATGGTGCAATTATAGCTACGCCTAATTCTAAGCATAAAGAAAATGCAGAACTTTTCTTAAGTGAAAAAATACCAGTTCTTATTGAAAAACCTATATCTTCAGATATTAAAAGTGCCATAGAAATAGTTATGTATGCAAAAAAACAGAAGACTAAAATTTTAATAGGACATCACAGAAGACATAATAAAATTATTCAAAATGCAAAAAGGAAAATCCAATCTGGAAATTTAGGTAAAATCATTTCTATTCATGCAACTTGCTGGTTATTCAAACCCAATAACTATTTTAATTCTTGGAGAAAATCTGTAGGTGGTGGACCTTTATTAATTAATTTAGTTCATGATATTGATCTTATGCGTTATTTAATTGGAGAAATAGAATGTGTTTTAAGCTTTGAATCAAATTCTATTAGAGGTGGAGATACGGAAGATACAGCTGTTGTTCTATTAAAATTTGATAATGGATCTGTAGGTACTTTATCAGTTTCCGATACAATTGTAAGCCCTTGGAGTTGGGAACTTACTTCTAAAGAAAACTCTATTTATCCTAACCAGAAACAAAACTGCTATTGGATAGGAGGAACACATGGATCTATGGAGTTACCTCAATCAAAAATTTGGAAAAGTACTGAAAAGAGAAGCTGGTGGGAACCTTTGACCCAGACTAATAATAAAGTTGATGAAACTAAAAATCACCCATTAAATGAGCAATTAGATAATTTTTTAGCAGTTATTGAAAAAAAACAAGAACCTGTTTGTTCTGGATTAGATGGTTTAAATACATTAGCAGTTATTGAGGCAATTAAGTTAGCTGCCAAAAGAGGAGCTACAGTTAAACCAGAAATACTTACAGATTAACTTCCATTTATTTAGCAATAGTATTTTTATAAAAAATCAAATATTAAAATGAACTATGAATGAACAAATTTGGAATATAATTCAGATTTTATTTGCTGATATTATTTTATCAGGTGATAATGCTTTAATAATTGGAATGGCAGCTTCTGGTCTTTCTCCTGAATTAAGAAGAAAGGCTTTTATTTTAGGAATTGCTCTAGCTGCTTTTTTTAGAATATTTTTTGCCATTATTGCTACTTATTTAATCGAAATACCAGGTATTTTGTTTTTTGGAGGTTTGCTTTTATATTTTGTATGCTGGCGATTTTATAAAGAATTAAGACTAAATTCTGCAGAAAGTAAAAATAATAAAATTGAAAATCAAGACTTTTCCATCAATGATAATAAAAAATTGTTCAATGCACTTATAACCATTACAATAGCAGATATTTCTATGTCCATTGATAATGTTCTCGCAGTAGCTGCTATCGCTAGAGATGATCGAATTCTTCTTATTTTTGGCCTTATTTTAGCAATAGTTTTTATGGCATTTTTTGCAACAATTATTATGAAAATCCTTACAAAATATAAATGGGTTTCATGGCTAGGGTTATTATTTTTAATATATCTGTCAACAGAAATGGTTATTGACGGATTTCCTGACTTTTATGAAATTTTGAAATAAAAAAATTGATTTTAATTAACTATCAATATCAATATATATGTCATCTTCAATAACTTTTAGTTCGTAAGTTTTTAAATCATCACAAGCAGGTGACCTAACCGCTTTACCCGTCTTATAGTTAAACTGACCGTTATGCATAGGACATTCAACGATATCATCCATAACAAGTCCATCCTCAAGGTGTACATTCTCATGAGTGCAAATACCGTCAGTACAAAAATATTCTTCACTAGGGCTACAATAAATAGCGAATGTCTTATTTTCAAAATCAAAGCGAATTAAATCCTCCACCTCTATTTCTTCTTTTTTACATGCCTTAATCCAGTTTACCATCATACACCTAAAAGTTTGAATTAATTAATTATGCTAAATTTCAAAATCTAACTTCTTTCTTTACTTTTTAAAATCACTAAATTTTTCCCTTGATTTGATACCTTCTCTCCAAACAATAATCAGACCACCACCTACAATGCCTAAAATCCCAGGAAATAATTTATCAAATGGCCATTCTGAAAAAAAAACCCAGCCAAGTGCAAAAGCAATAGGCAGTCCAAAATACTCAAATGGTGCAATTAGACTCGGTTCTACTAACCTGTATCCCCAAATCAAAAATATTACCCCAGTTCCCCCTGTAAAACCAATGATTGCAAGTAAAAACAAATCATAGAAAGAGCTAATATAACTAAAAGATAGTGTAAATCCACAAATTATAATTGCTGCTATTAAAGTAGTTAATTGTGTATATAGTTGTATATTAGTTGTGTGAACTTCTTTTGGAAAAAGTTTCACTAGAACACTAGATAAAGCATATCCAAAAGCAGCACCAAGAGGAAGCAGAGCGTAAATTGAAAAAATCTCTGAACCAGGCCTTATAATTATTACTATTCCTAAAAAACCTAATAATACGGCAGACCACCTCCAATAACCAACAACATTTCCAAGTATTGGAACAGACAAGGCTGTTAAGAAAATTGGCGTAGAAAATACAAGGGTTGCTGCTGTTGCATACTCTAAGTTCATAATGGATAAATAAAAGCAACCTTGAGCAAACACTATGCTTAATCCTCTTGTTACGGAAATTAGTTTGTGACGAATATTAAAGGTGTTTTTTTTGATTCTAAAATCGTACGAAATAATTAAGTATACAATCAAAGGAAATAAACCAAAAAAATTTCTAGCTACTGCGTATTGCATTACCGAATATTTATTGTCCATAGATTTAATAATAATTCCCATAATATCCAATAAAAAAACTCCAATAAGCATATAGATAATTGCTTTTTGTAAGGAACTAGTGTTAATTTTATTAAAGTCAGGAAATTTAATCATTATTTCTATTTATAATCAAAAGTAAAATTATTGGACAATATATATATATTTTTAATATATATATTTTTTTATGATTTATTATTAATTTTTAAAATTTGGAATAAATTTTTAAAAAATGAAAACAGATCAAAAAAAATTTAATGAGCCCTATTGGTGGTCACAAGCAAAACCAGAACTAATCGACGAGTTAGAGTGGCAAACCACTTCTGACGTTTTAATAGTAGGTGCTGGCTATACAGGTTTAAGTGCGGCATTAACACTTTTAAAATCAGGTCTTAAGGTAATTATTATTGATTCTGAATTACCTGGTTATGGTGCATCCAGCAGAAATGGTGGGATAACAAGTGGGAAAATAAAACCTAGTTTTAAAGAATTAGTATCCAAATTTGGATTAGATTTGTCCAAAAAAATGATAAAAGAGGGGGAAGTTGCTAGGCAAGACTTATATGATTTTATTAGAAAAGAAAAAATTGACTGTGACCTGAAAATAAATGGAATGTTTACAGGTGCAATAAGTAAAAAAGGTTTTGAAAATCAAAAAAAAGAAGTTGGTTTTAATTTAGAAACTCTAGGAATAGAAAATACTATTGTTGAAGAAAAAGATGTATCGAATTTTATATGCAGTAAAAAATATGTAGGAGGTATATTTGATAAAAAAATAGGATCCATTCATCCTGCAAAACTAGTACTTTCAATGATAAATATGGTAAGAAAGAATGGTGGTTTTATTTTTAACAAAACTTACTTTAAAAATAGTGAAAAAAAAGGAACCATTTTTCATATTTCCACTAACAGAGGATTAGTAAGATCTAAACACCTAATTATAGCCACAAATGCCTACACTGATAAAAATTTACCTTGGTTAAGAAAAAAACTAATACCAGTAATTTCAGAGATGATTTCTACATCTGAAATAGGGAATAATAGAGTAAATAGCCTAATGCCCAAATTAAGTACTTTTGGGGAGGCTTTAAACTTATTTCATTATTTTAGACCTTCTCCAGATGGAAAAAGAATTCTAATTGGGGGAAGAAGAATACGATATAACAACAAGGATAAAACTAAAAAACTTATGAATGGCTTGTTAGAAATTTTTCCAGAATTAAAAGAAGTTGAAATATCAAATCACTGGTATGGTTACGTTACTTTTCCATTTGATCAAATACCTAAATTGGTAATGTATAATGGTATTATTTATGCTGCAGGATATTGTGGTTCTGGAACTGTTTGGTCAAGATGGTTTGGAAAAAAAGCGGCAGAAATAATTTTAAATTTTGAACAAAGAAGCGCTTTTTATAATATTCCTTTTAAAAAAATTCCTTTTTATAATGGACATCCATGGTTTGTTCCCATAGCAATAGAGTATTTTAAATTTCAAGATTGGTGGATTAATTCTAAAGAATAGAATTTTAGCAATTTTTTTAAAATTGACAAATAGACTAAAAAAATAAGGTCATTTATATTGATAATTTACATATAGTTACCTATCTTATGATTCTAAGTTTAATTTTTTAACGGGGATATAATGTCAGCGCTATTAGATACAGTAGATCCAGATGGATTATTAGAATATTCAGTTGTTTTCACAGATCGTTCTCTCAATCATATGTCAAAAAAATTCCAAGGTGTAATGAATGATCTATCATCTATATTGAAAGAAGTTTATAATACTGATGGGGTTGCTTTAGTGCCCGGTGGCGGGACTTATGGAATGGAAGCTGTTGCAAGACAAGTAGCAGTAAATAAACATGCTTTAGTCATAAGAAATGGTTACTTTTCATACAGATGGAGTCAAATTTTTGAAAGTGGTAACTTCACAAAAAAAACAACCATTATGAAAGCTCGACAAATAGGAAACGAAGAAACTTCCCCTTTTGCACCTGCTCCTATTGATGAAATAATTACAAAAATAAAAGAAACTAAACCCGATGTGGTATTTGCCCCACATGTAGAAACCTCAGCAGGTGTGCTTATGCCTAAAGCGTATTTGGAATCTATATCCAAAGCTGCTCATGAAGTTGGTGCTATTTTTGTATTAGATTGTATTGCATCTGGATGTGCTTGGGTGGATATGAAAGCAACTGGTGTTGATATTTTGATTTCCGCACCCCAAAAAGGTTGGTCATCTACACCTTCAGCTGGTGTTGTGATGTTAAGTGAACGAGCAATGGAAGTAGTAGAAAACTCTAATTCCAACAGTTTTGCTATAGATTTGAAAAAGTGGCTATCTATAATGAAGACATATGAAAATGGAGGGCATGCATATCACACTACGATGCCTACAGATTCTTTGACACATTTTAGAGATACTATGCTTGAAACACAAGAGTATGGATTTGATAAATTATACAAAAATCAATGGGAACTTGGAAATAGAGTAAGAGAGCTTGTAAAATCT
>ENA-OSEY01000987-OSEY01000987.1-marine-metagenome-genome-assembly--contig:-NODE-987-length-20124-cov-2.956353_pt1 | contig 20124 bp, 22 predicted proteins | sample MGYA00248465_ERZ534230 | MGnify/ENA primary metagenome ERZ534230 (study PRJEB26409, sample SAMN06344110) | marine metagenome | isolation source: Sea water from surface | place: Atlantic Ocean:Southern...
CGCCGTGACAGGGCGGCGTTCTAACCAAACTGAACTACCGGTCCAAAGAACTCAGGCATTCTAACAGGAGTTATATACTTTTGAGAGATAACTTTTTAGTTTTTTTTAGGTCCTTAGAGATAGAGATTCAAAAGCAACTTCCGACACTTTCCCTTGGACAAGCGAAACAAGATAGGACTGCTTTTGTTTGCCAAAATCAACCGACAGATAATCATTTTCATCCTTTATATGAAGAGCTGCATTACCTTCAGAGGCATAACAAACATTAAAGATATCTTCTTCAAGAAAAGATTTTACCGAAGGGCGTCTCTGAGGTTCTTCGTCGTAATGTGGACAAAAATTTCCTTTTACAAATCCCATGCAGTCTATTACCTTGAGCTCATCTTCCCATGAATCTACAACAGCTCTTTCAAACCAACAGTTAGCGCCAGCACTGACACCGCTCATAACAACTCCGGCTTCGTAGGCCTTCAGGAGCAAGCTATCCAATCCCCAATCTTTCCAAACAGCCAACATGCTTTTTGTATTGCCACCTCCAACAAAAATTGCATCTTGTTCGCTGATCAACTTTTCTAGATCCGGTGTCCTTTTAAAAAAATCTAAATGAACTGGATTACAATCTAACTTAGAGAAAGTAGTGTAATAATTAACCTTGTAAGCTTCATTATCTCCTGTTGCAGTCGGAATAAAGCATATGTTTGGTTTGTTTTTGCCGGTCTGATCCAAAATATATTGTTCGATTAGACCTTCGCCTGGATTTCTTCCAAATCCCCCGCCACCAATGGCTATAATTTGTTTCATGAAATATTATAAAATTTTATTCCGCGTTTTATCCTAGGCCTATTGTTCTCTTTACGCCATTTGTTGGTATCTCTCAAACTGTAAACACAGCCGCAGTATTCTTGTTGATAAAATTCTTCTCTTTTTGATATTTCAATCATTCTTGAAGAACCTCCCTGCTTTCTCCAATTGAAATCCCAATAACTAACCTGTTCATACCTTTTTGCTGCTCTATGCCCAGCATCATTGATTTGTTTCATATCTTTCCATCTCGATATACCTAAGGTAGTAGCATAAACAGCGTAACCATTTTCACTTGCATATAGTGCTGATCTTTCAAATCTCATATCGAAGCATTTTGTGCACCTTTCCCCTCTTTCAGGTTCATTCTCAAGACCCTTAACTCGCTCAAACCACTTTTCTTTATCATAATCAGCATCAATAAAATTAAATCCTAATGCATCACAAAATCTTTTATTCTCATCTTTTCTCATTTCATATTCTTCAATGGGGTGAATATTAGGATTATAAAAATAAACAGTAGTTTCAATGTTAGAAGCTGCTACAGCTTCCATTATTTCTCCCGCGCAAGGTGCGCAACAACTATGGAGAAGGAGCTTAGAATTTTTTTGTGGAAGCTCGAGGCTAGGTCGTGAATAGTTATGAAGAGAATATTTATTGTCCATATCTAAATTCTTTAACCGTGAGAAAACATTAAGGCCGAAACAAATATAACACCAGTTCCTAATACTCCAAAAATGGAAATGAGCAAGCAAGCCAAGAAGATTTTTACTTGTTGGATTTTACGAGTTATCTGCAATGAATTATTTTTAAAATACCAATTAAGAAAAAATAACCAATTGGATAAAAAGGTTATACCCCCTAAACAAAATATCATGGTTATAGTGTTAGAGCTCATTTAATTATTTCTGCATTAGTGTTCTTCAATGCTATCAATCGCCAAATGCAGAGTGCAATGACAATAGCTTCTGCAACCATGGCAACATTTATTGCAGTGCTCGACTCTCCTGTAATAGAAAAATTGATTAAGCGCCCAGTTAGAATACTGCCAAAGATAAAAGCATAGAGAATGTAAGTTTGTCTTATTATAGAACTTATGAAAATAGCAAATAAAGCCATGAATCCAAGTGCAGAAATTAGTGTGTAAAATGCTCTTATTTCTGATTTAGCAAACTCACTATTCAGGATGTAACCGGTTAATTCAGCTATTGAATTAGGGGCATACAGGCCGTAAAGACCAAAACCTAGGTGCTCTACAGCCAATATTGTTAAAATTATTTTTTCGACCCTATTCACTTATATTCCCCTTTACATTTTTTGCTACAAAACCTTACTTCATCCCAGCTTCTTTCCCATTTTTTTCTCCATGTAAATGGCCGATTGCAATTAATACAAATTTTTTCAGGAAGATTTATCTTATTATGAGTCATTTTTCAAAGCCTCAGTAACTTTTTCAAAACTAAAACCTCTCATAATTATCTCTTCGGGTTCTAATCCCTCGCTTAAAAGTTCAAGAATTCTCTCCTTTACTGGTAGATCGACTCTTTCAGATAGTCCTTCCATAGATTTTTTACCTTCTTCGAAAGATGCAATACTCTGATAATTATTATGCTTAATAAGTCTAAGCAAATGGTTCCAAGAAGTTACAACCTCCTCTTTAGTTTTTGATTGCCTCCATACTCTTCCCCAGAAAAGTATTTCTGCTGCAGTAATAGTTTCAGAATCTTTAGATTCATCCTTTATAAGTTCAGACACAGCTTTAAAAGAATTTGGCAATCCTTTAGAGGTCAAAGTTGCTAAAGCTTGTGCCTCCCAAGCATTCAAGAGTTTTCTTGGGTTTTTGAATTTATCAAGATTCATTCTTACTTCGCTACCTCCTTCCATACAAAAAAACGTGTAGCAATTAGAAAAGATACTAATACCCAAATTAAAACACCAGCAGTTGAATAACTAAGAGATATAAAATTTGCTCCATCATTAGCTATCTCTCTGAGGGAAGAAACCACAGAACTTAACGGTAAAGAATAAACAATCGGTTGAACAAATTGTGGCATAGAGCTTATTGGGAAAAATACACCAGATAGTATTACTTGAGGAAAAGTTACTAATCCAACAATAGGCCTGATACCCTCTTGGGTCTTTGCAAGACTACCCAAAGCAAATCCAAGGCATAAAAAAATAAAAGTTCCTAGTATGACGGTTGAATAAAATGAAAAGTAACTTCCAATTATTTTTATATCTAACAAGAAAAGAGCTATAGATAAAACCACAGATAATTGAACAAGAACTATCAGCATGCGAGCTAAAACTATAGATGTTATGAAGTCTCTGGGTCTTATAGGAGTGACAAAAAGCCTTTTTAGTATTCCTCTTCTCCTGTATTCAACGACATTAAAGCCCGAACCAGCTATGCTTAGATTCATAATCATAAAGGCTAGTAGTCCGGGTAACAAAAAATCTATGTATCTCTGTGGTCGTGCTTTTACGTCTTCAAGCTCTAACTCGAACAAAGGCTTAATATTACGAATATTCCTTTCAACCGAAAGAAGTGAAGACTCTATTACTCGTTTTATGCCATTCACCTGTCTAGTTTGAGAGGCATCTACATAAAACTTTAATGCATCAAGATTTTTGATATCTCTGAAATTGGCTGGAATCAAAACAAGTCCTCTAATTTCTCCTTCAATCAAGGATAATTTTAAAGATTCAAAATCATCCTCTATAAGATTTAAAGACTCTTCCCGTTCTAGATTTGCAATAAACTCACGAGAAAATTCGGATTTAGATTCGTCGGTGATACCAATATTGATTGCTTCACTACTGCCGCCAGAAAAAGAGAAAGCGCCAATGAAAATCAAAGGAAAAAAAAGACTAAATAAAATAGCCTGCCTGTTTCGCAAAAAAATTTTAAGAAAGACTCCGGCTAAATGAAGTTGGAGAGATGAAATCATTTCTATACTAATTCCTTTCCTGTTAAATATAGAAAAACATTTTCTAAGTTACCCTTTTCATTTTCCTCAGAGTCATATTGTTCAATGAGATTCTTAGGCTCTCCCTCAGCAATAATCTTGCCTTTATTCATAATAGCAACTTTGTCACAAAGCGTTTCGGCTTCCTCCATATTATGAGTGGTCAACATTATCGTCATACCGGTATTGTTCAATTCTTTTATTAGACGCCATAAGTTATGCTTTGCTTGAGGATCTAAACCTGTTGTAGGTTCATCTAAAAAAAGTACTTTTGGTTCATTTACAAGTGCACAAGCTATTGAAAATCTTTGTTTTTGACCACCGGATAGTTCTTCAGGTTTAGCGTTTGCTTTCTCGAGTAAATCTACTTTGCTCAATAGACTCTCAGCATCAACATTATTTTTATAGAGCTTACCGAAGAGTACTAGCAACTCCTTCAAAGACAATGCGTCAAAGTATTCATTAGATTGGAGTTGCACGCCTATAATTTCTTTCACTGCGTAAGGGTCGGACGAAACATCTATTTCGTTAACTTTTACAGAGCCACTATCTATATCCGTGAGGCCTTCAATCATTTCTAGGGTTGTCGTTTTTCCCGCACCATTCGGACCCAAAATTCCAAATATTTGCACTTCATTAAGGCTAAATGAGATTCCATCTACTGCATGGAATTTCTTTTTTGTTTCAGGGTTGATGAAGGACTTTTTTAAGCCCTCAACTCTTAGAATTCCCACTTATGCTTCCTCTAGAGGTAATGACTGCAATCCCAGAGCTTCTCTGTAAGTATTATGATAATGATGTAGTGCAGGTTCATTTTTTCCAAAAGTAAGAAAATCGAGATTGCCTGACAATAAGCCTTTATGTGATGAAGCAGCAGCAACGTAATCCTCGTCTTGAATTACTGAAGAAAAACCATTGTACTGATCCTCAAGAAGTTGTTTTGCGTCAACTCCTGTTTTCTCTAATTGATCTATTTGTTCAAGTACATGAGGGTAAAAATAAAAAGAAATCTTAGAAAAGCTTTTATGTGGAGATTTTTCCGCAGGATATTCCTTCACTAAGAAAGCTCCTTCAGGAGTAGGCATAAAAATTATATTTGGAAAGAGATAATAAACTGGTAAAGAACCAGCACAAATATCCCACTCAGATTCTGGAAGCTTCCTCATATCATCAATAGTTCTTTTGCACAGAATTAAGCGGCCATTTCTTTTGAAACTGTCAAACAATTGACAATTACCGTGAAAGGACTCAAAAAGTGAATCTTTATGTAAAACTGAAAAATGATATGTCTCTCCAAAAGTATCAATAGCTAGCTTCCAGTTCATGTCGGTTTCGTATTTATCCTCATTCGCAAAAACTAGACTTTGAAAATCCCATGACTCAAACTCTGTAAGAAGTTTTTCACCCAAAAGATCATCCAAATTTATTACACCATCAGTACATGGATGAACCCAAAGAAAACCAAATTTTTCTATAGCGGGCAGCTCCTTTAATCCATAACAGTCCTTATCAATATCTCCAAATTGATCTTTTTTAGGGTAACCAGCAAGCTTCCCTTCATTATCGAAAGTCCAACCATGAAATGGGCAAGAGAATTTTGTTTTCTCTCCACGTTCGCCTGATTCCACAGTAACACCTCGATGAGAGCAAACATTCGCATATGCCTTAAACTCTCCACTATCGTTTCTAACAGCAAGAACAGGTGAACCAAAATCCTCTGTAGTGAGATAGGTATTTGGTTTGGGTAAGTCGCCAGATAAGCCTATGATTTGTGGATGATTTAAGAAAAAAGAATTCCATTCCTTCTTAAATCTATCTTCCGAGATATAAGTATCAGCGGGCGTTTTTAAAATACCACCAGCATTTACATTAGTCTTATTATCTAAATGGTTAATCAGACCTTTAAGTAGTCTCAATTGTTCTTCTCTTACCATGTGATTAATTCTACTATTAATTCTAAAAAAAAACTTTATAATGCTCTCACCTTTAGCAGCATAGCGCTGCTTTTAAATGACAAGTACGTCAAGTCATTCTGCTTTGCTAAGTATTACGAGATTTTGGGGCACCAAAATTTTACGGTTATATACTTAGACGCCCAGGTTAAATTAACAATAAACAGGAGATAAATATGAAATATTTATTTATTTTATTCTTTGCTTTAACCTCAAACTTATCACTTGCTAGCTACCACGGTGGCAGTGGTGGTGGTGGTGAGTCAAACCCCTCCAATGACGATGATGGTGGTTACGGTAGCAGTAGTTCTGCTGCGGCAGCAATAATCGGTGTTGGTGTTATTGGTTACTTTATCTTGAGAGATGATGAGGAAGCTGATGAGTTCGCAAACAAAGATAAGCGAAGAAACTTTGAAATTAATTTTCTAAATGAAGAGCAAAGTTCAGGCTTTGCTGAAAATTCTGGATATCGAAATGATTTCCAAGTAAATTTCAAATATTATCTAAACTAATTGTAAGGCCTCCTTGGAGGCCTTATTTTTTCTTATCAATGAAATTATTTGTATTGCTTGGTAACCAACTTTTTAATCCCAAATATCTCAAAAACCTGGGTTGCACTGATGTTTACATGGCTGAGGATTTCGGTCTTTGCACCATTCATAAACATCATAAATTAAAACTGTACTTCTTTTTGACCGCCATGAGAGAGTACAAAGATGAGCTTAAAACTTCGGGCATAAATGTCCACTACCAGTTATTAAGGGACAATGGAAAATCTTATACTGAAAATCTGAAAGAGTTCCTCAAAGACTCTCATACTGAAATAAATTACTTTGAGATTGAAGATAAACCTTTTGAATTTGAGTTCCTTCACTTAAATGACAAAGGCTACACCTTAATTGAACATAAGAGTCCGATGTTTCTGTTTACAAGAGAGGAGTTTGAAGAATTTCATAAAGGGAAACAAAATTTCAGAATGGCATCCTTTTACAAGTACGGAAGAACAAAATTTAATGTTCTTTTAGAAAAAGAAACAGATCCATTGGGTGGCAAATGGTCTTTTGATGAAGAAAATAGGAAAAAAATACCCAAAGGGCTAGATCTACCCTCTTTGCCAGAATTCAAACTATCAAAATATCACAACGAAGTGTCTACCATGATTGAGAAACACTTTACGGATCATCCGGGTGAATTGGGAAATATATGGTTTCCTGTTACCCGAAAACAAGCTATGAAGAGCTTAAAAGTTTTTTTAGATAAAAGAATAGAAAATTTTGGCATATATGAGGATGCGATGGTGCCAAATAAAAATTTCTTGTTTCATAGCACCATAAGTCCGTTGCTCAATATTGGGCTACTGACTCCTGAAGAGGTTTTAGAGTTAACAATTGACGCCTTTAAGAAGAAAGCTTTACCTCTTAACTCCGTAGAAGGGTTTGTCAGACAAATTTTAGGTTGGAGAGAATTCATAAGAGGTATTTATCAACAAAAAAGTGATTATCAGGTGAAGAAAAATTTTTGGAAACACAAGAGAAGGTTAACTCATCATTGGTATGATGGCACAACAGGCATTGATCCTCTTGATGACTGTATCAGAAGAACCAGCATGGATGGCTATCATCATCACATCCCTAGACTGATGATAATTAGCAATATTATGAATATGTCTGAGATTCATCCCGACGATATAAATAAGTGGTTTATGGAAATGTACATCGATTCGTCAGATTGGGTGATGATTCCAAATGTTTATGGAATGGCAACCTATTCAGATGGTGGACTTATGTCTACAAAACCTTATACCTGTGGTTCTAATTATATTTTGAAAATGTCTAATTATTCCAAAGGTGAATGGTGCGATATCGTTGATGGTTTGTATTGGCGATTTACTGATAAACACAGAAGTTTTTATGAGAAAAATGCTCGTATGAGTTTTTTAACTCGCACACTAGACAGAATGAATCCTGAAAGAAAGTCGCTTATTTTCAACAAAGCAAATAAATTCATCAAAAACACAACTCAATAAAAAAGGAAATAGTATGAAGAAATCATTGATGATCTTAGGCCTAGCATGGAGTCTTTTCATTAACTCAAATGAGTCAACAACACTAGATCAAATAACAGTAGAAGAGTTGACCTCTATAGTAAGAGCAATTATTCAAGAGAGTCTAGAGAAATGTAAAGTAGTTGGCACCATGGAGGGTAGAGCGAAAGTGAATCTTGCAGTGATTGGATCAGTGGAAGCAGAAATGTTCTGTGACTTTGAAGAACTACCTCAATCTAGTGAGTAACAACCAAATATATCTTAAAGATAGAAAGCTTGTCAGCGCACCAATCACATAGGTAAACGCTGCAGCCCTTAAGATGTTTTTGCATTGAAAATGGTACTCCTTTGGTATCCTCTCTTTCAAAATTGGCATTGCTCTCTTAAAACTCGCATCCAATTCAACATTTAAGGTGATCAAATGTATGAAGACTCCAAGAAGCACCGAACATAAAGCCAATATCAAGCAAACTTTTATTAGCCCGAAATTACCCGTTGCCAAAATAATTGGCAAACCACTATAAAGAACAATTCCTCCAAGACGTGAGAGCCATTGAGTATTTTTTACAATATCTGTTCTTCTAACTAGTGGTCCATACTGTTCTTTGTGCTGAATGGCATGACCTATTTCATGACATATTATGGCTAAGGCTGTCAGACTTTTCTTTTTAAGCCTGCCCTCTTTAACTCTAACTGCTCGATCATTCAAATCATAGTGATCTACCATGTTAGTCTCTTCAATTGTCACATCTTCCATATCATTTTCTTTGAGGATTGATCTACCAAATTCTTCAGCATTGAATGGCATGCCTTCCAAATCATTATCGTATCTATTCATTGAGTAGCTGAGCCAAGCTTTAGGCAATACGAAAAAGATTATGAAAAAGATTATGAAAAAAGCCATTGGTGTGTTTTAAAGATATTTTTTAAAGTTCAAATACTATATTAAGTTTTTAGGATATTTGGGTGTTATAGTAATATAATACACCTGATTCCAATTCAGAAAAATATCTAATTTATTATGAGCACAGAAGAAAAAGGACCTTTAGAGTTTGAAAATATATCTAATTCGGAAATAAGAGCTAAATGGGGTCTCCCAGATGACATTAGTCCTTATGAAGTAAATCTTGAAGAATTAAATCCTGCAAATAATGACTGGTTTGGCAAAAACCTTGATCTTGAAGTCTTCAAAAGGCTTAGAGAAGAGTGCCCGGTTCACTTCACTGCAGATAGTCAGGCAGGGTCTTATTGGTCCATAACAAAATATGAAGATATTAAGGCTATTGATATGGATCATAAACGCTTTTCCTCAGACATAATGAATGGTGGTATAAGATTGGGAGGTCAACCTATGTCTGAACCACCAGATGCAATTTTCCATTTACCGATGTTTATTATGCAAGATCAACCAAAGCATACAGATCAACGAAAAGTTGTAGCTCCGATGTTCACAGGTTCCCATCTAGAAAATTTTGAAGACTTGATAAGAAGCAGAACAAAGAAAGTTCTTGATGATCTACCTGATGGAGAGCACTTTAATTGGGTTGATAAAGTATCAATAGAACTTACAAGTAGGATGCTAGCAACACTTTTTGATGTACCTCAAGAAGATAGATTAAAACTAATTCATTGGTCTGATACAGTGGAGAGAATAACAGATCCTGATTTCTTTGAGACACCTGAGGAAGGCTTCCAAGAGCTATGGAAATGCTTCGAATATTTCAATGCCATTTGGGAAGATAGGAAAGCCAAAGGGGGTGATGGAAATGATTTAATTTCTATGTTGGCTAGGGGTGAGTCAACGAGAGATATGACTCCTAATGAATTTTTAGGAAACGTAATCCTATTGATCGTAGCTGGGAATGATACAACGCGTAATTCAATGAGTGCGGGTATTAAGGCTTTTAATCAATATCCTGAGCAATTAGCAAAAGTTCAGAATAATAAAGAATTAATCAATAACATGGTTTCTGAAATCATTCGCTGGCAGAGCCCTGTGGGTCACATGTGTAGAACTGCCATGGAAGATGTTGAGCTTCACGGCAAGACTATCAAAAAGTGGGATAAGGTTGCCATTTGGTATACTTCTGGCAATAGAGATGATGATAAATTTATTGAACCTCATAAATTAGATATAGAAAGAGAGGATGCTAGACAACACCTATCATTTGGTTTTGGAATACATCGTTGTTTAGGGAATAGGCTTGCAGACTTACAATTAAAAATCCTCTGGGAAGAAATACTAGATAGATTCACATCAATTGAAGTAGTTGGAGATGTTAAATATTTGAACTCAAGCTTTATTAGAGGTATCACAGATTTACCCGTTGTAGCTCATAGGAAATGATTTCTATTTGAGAATGATTCTCAATAAGATAAAATCAATCCTATGAAGAATCTATATTTCATATTAATACTTGCTCTATTTGGGCAATTTTCATCCGCAAATGAAGTAAATGTCTATACCTCTAGGCACTACGACTCTGATCCTGGGTTGTATCAAGAATTTACCAATGAGACTGGAGTCAAAGTAAATATTATCTCTGGCAAGGGTAGTGCACTGCTTGAGAGGATAAAGGCCGAAGGTAAGAATTCTCCAGCTGATATTTTTTTTACTGTAGATGCAGGAAATCTCTGGAAAGTACAAAAGGAAAATCTCTTACAAAGCATCACATCAAAGAGGGTATTAGATGCAGTCCCTGATAATCTCAAAGGTCCAGACAATCAGTGGACAGCTATTGCAAAAAGGGCAAGAGCAATTTTCTACAATCCTTTGATGGTAGAAGAAACTGAGATAAATAATCTTAACTATGAAGATCTCGCTGATTCAAAGTGGAAAAATAGAATTGTAATAAGAAGTTCTAATAACATGTATAACCAATCACTAGTGGCATCACTCATCGCAAACTTGGGAGAAACACAAACCGAAAGTTGGGCAAAAAAACTTGTAAGCAATTTTGCTAGAAAGCCTCAAGGTAATGACAGGTCTCAAATCATGGCTGTGGCTAATGGTGAAGCTGATATCGCCATTGCAAATAGTTATTACATTGGAATTATGCTTTCTGGCTCAGCAGGAGAAGAACAACTTAACGCTGCTAAAAAAGTAAAAATGCTATTCCCAAATCAAGACAATAGAGGTGTACACATAAATATTAGCGGTGCAGGTATACTGAAATATGCTCCGAATGTTGAAAATGCCAATCTTTTTCTGGAATTCTTGTTATCAAAAAAAGCTCAAAAATATATGGTCGAAAAATCTTATGAATATCCTGTTCTAGAGGGTATTTTGCCGAGTAAAGAAATAGCTAGTTTTGGCTTAAATTTTGTTGAAGATCAAATATCAGTTAAACAATTTGGAGAATTGAATCCCAATGCAGTTAGATTGATGGATAGAGCCGGTTGGAAATGATTTTTTTTTGATTTAAGCTAAAATCATAGCTAAAAAATTGAATAGATTATCGTACTGGAGTTCACTACCTTTAGCGGTCCTAGTTGTCTTTACTGCCCCTATTCTCATAGTTATCTTAAGTCTTTTTGGAGGCTTCTCTGAAAATTGGTTTCACATCTTCGATTATCTAATCTTTGATTACGTAAAGTCATCTTTAATTTTAGTGCTTGGAGTAGCATCAATTGTATTGGCAGTTGGGACAGTTACTGCTTGGATAGTGACTACATATAATTTCCCAGGAAAAAGGTTGTTCGAATGGGCCTTGATTCTTCCACTAGCCATACCCCCATACATTCTTGCATATACATTTACTGGACTATTTGATCCCTTTGGCGATGCTAATAATCTTGCTAGATCTTTGCTTGGTATGGACAGTAACTTTGTCTTATTTCCTAATGTAAGAAATATCTACGGTGCAATTATTGTTTTTGGTTTCACGCTTTATCCTTATGTTTATTTGGTCTCAAGGAGCGCATTTATAAACCTATCAAGATCTATGCAAGAGTCAGCTAGGTTGCTTGGATTAAGTCAGTTCCAAGTCTTTTATAAATTATCGCTTCCCCTCATAAGACCTGCAGTAATTGGTGGTTTAATGCTTGTAGTGATGGAAACTTTATCTGACTTTGGGGCAGTCGATCACTTTGCTATCCAAACTTTCACTACGGGTATATTCCGCACTTGGTATGGTTTATATGACTTGCAGACTGCGATGCAGCTAGCTTCCCTACTCCTCTTGGTAATTGTTATCTTCTATATCTTTGAAAGGAATAATAGAGGCAATGAACTTTACAGTTCAAGTAACTCGACCTTCTCCCCGAATATTGAACAAAATCTCTATGGAATTAACGCATTGTTAGCCTTTTCTCTGTGCTTTATCCCAATATTTATTGGATTCTTGTTGCCTATAATCGAATTAAGTATTTGGGCATATGAGGTAAATCTAAAATTTTTTGATGCTAACTTTATAAATACCTTTACCAATACTATTGGTTTATCATTGGTCACGGGAGTAATTTGTGCTGCTCTAGCTTTATTAATAAATTTCTCAGTAAGATATAAGCCATTATTTGTTATAAATCGTCTTAGCTCTTTGTTATCAGTAGGTTATGCTGTACCAGGATTAATTTTAGCTGTTGGAATTGTTCAATTATTTGTCTACCTAGACACTACAGTTTTTTCTAGCCTTGATGTATTACTTACAGGCTCATTATTTGGATTGATACTTGCATATGTTATCAAGACTTATGCTCTAGCAAACTCCTCTATAGAATCTGGTTATGAAAGGATAAGTAATTCGCTTGATGATTCATCAAAAATACTGGGAACTGTAGGCTGGAGTCTTTTGAGGAAAATTCATATGCCCCTACTTAAGACAAGTATTCTTACTTCTATTTTATTGGTAATGTCAGATGTTATAAAAGAGTTACCGGCTACACTTATACTCAGACCTTTCAACTTCGAAACATTAGCTGTTTCTGCCTACGTTTATGCTTCAGAGGAAAGGATGATTCAAGCCGCTGCACCTGCAATTGCGATAGTAATGACAGGATTAATTCCAATTTTCTTCCTCTCAAAAATGATAAGATCATCAAGACCAGTAAAGAACGATGAGTAACCTAGTTCTGCAAATAAAAAATCTTAGTCATACTTATAATGGTACAGATCTCTCTTTGAATGAAATTAATCTTGAGATTAAAGAAGGAGAAAAAATATCAATTCTAGGTAATTCTGGCAGTGGAAAGAGTACTTTGCTTAGATTAATTGCTGGCTTTGAAAAGCCATCATCAGGTCAGATCTTCATTAATGGACTAGAAGTTTCAAGTAAAACTTCTTTTTTATTGCCGGAAAAAAGAAATTTAGGTTTAGTAGTTCAAGAAAAGGCTTTATTTCCGCATATGACTATTTATCAGAATATATGTTTTGGTATTCGAAGGGTTCCAGAAAAGGAAAAGATAGTAAATGAGCTTTTGGACCTTTTTAAAATTGACAAGTTAAGAGATAAATACCCTCATCAAGTTTCCGGTGGCGAACAACAGAGAGTGGCTTTTGCTCGCTCTATGGCACCAGAACCAAGCTTTCTAATGTTAGATGAAGCCTTTAGTGCTCTTGATTTGACCTTAAAAAAATCTTTATACCGAGAGATATCAGATATTTTTACTTCAAAAAAATCAACGGTCCTACTAGTTACACATGATCCAGAAGAAGCATCTGAGCTTACTGACAGACAGCTTACCATGAACAATGGTCAGTTAATCTAAAGTCACTCGTTTAGATCTTTTTGATAAGTTTCGGTTAAAAAGTAAACAGATAGCAGAGAAGCTAATGATGCAAAGGCAATATAAACTGATACCCAAAAAATATCATAATTTTTCCATAAAAGTGTTGCTATTGTTGGGGCAAACGAACCACCTATAATTGCACCGATCTGATACCCTAATGATGCTCCCGAGTATCTGACATCCGTAGAAAAAAGCTCTGCAAAGAATGCAGCCTGTGGACCATACATCATACCTAAAAACATTAGTCCGCCTGATACACCTAGGATGACAAGATAAAAACTTCCTGTATCTATCAATGGGAATAAAGCAAACGCCCATAAACCGGTTAGTACAGCTCCCGTCATAAAAATTCCCTTTCTTCCATTCTTATCAGAATAATCTGAAAAAACAAACTGCATTGGAACCATTACTGCGGATCCAATTAAAACAGCCATGAGTATGTCATTTCTTGAAAGTTCGGTTGTTTGGACTCCGTAAGCTAGTATAAACGCAACAAGAATATAGAAAGTTACTTGTATAGATAAAAAAGCCCCAGCAGCCAAAGATATACGCCCTGGATATCTTCTCAAGGCCTCAAGAATAGGAGAAGATTTTATTTGCCTTTTCTCTTCAGGCTCAGCTGACTTACTCGCTTCAAGTTCTTTAAATGCCCTTGTATCTTCAAGCCTCAACTGAATATACATACTGATAATTACCAGAACAAAACTAATGAGGAACGGTATTCTCCAACCCCAAGAAAGAAAATCCTCTTCGGTAGTTAATGAGCTAACAGATATAAAAGCGATATTTGCCAATATGACCCCAACAGGAGCTCCAGCTTGTGCATAGGCTCCGTAAAAGCCTCTTCTATTATTAGGTGCACTCTCGGTAACAAGAAGCATCGCACCACCCCATTGACCTCCTATCGCAATTCCCTGACAGAATCTTAAAAAAGTTAATAATAGTGGAGCAGCTATTCCGATAGTCTCATACGTGGGAAGTAATCCAATCATAGTTGAGGCTATTCCCATCAACATGAGAGCTATAACTAGGGTTTTTTTTCTTCCAACTATATCACCAAAGTGACCAAATATTATTCCTCCGACAGGCCTAGCAATAAAGCCAGCAGCAAAAGTTAAAAATGAGAGTATTAAAGCTGTTGTAGGGTCGACTTCTCCAAAGAATAATTTAGGAAAAACTAAACCAGCTGCAGCGCCATAAAGAAAGAAATCGTACCACTCAATACTCGTACCTGAAAGAGAGGTTAAGGCAACCTTTCTTATATTTGATTCTGTATGATTAGTATTCATAACCTCTCCTAAATTATCCGTTATGTTAACTTTTATTTAAAAAATCATTAAATTACTTAAAAACCGATTCAAGAAAATTGATCATCTTATCAAGTGCCTCGGGAGCATCTCTTTCAAAATTTGTACCTAAAAAATAATTATTGCCAGAATCTAAAAAGGCATGCCCCTTTCCAGGATATTCCCAATAAGAGACTTGATGCCCTTTTTCTTGAAGAGCATATAAGTAATCTTTTACTGACTCTGGTGTAGTTAATCTATCATTTGAACCTACTAAAAGCAGTTGAGGTGGAAGAGCTTTCACTTTCGCTTCTGGTATGTTGTAAAGAGGAGAAACAGCTTTATACATGCCTGGGTTGTTAACGTGGTCAAAACCTTCTCCAAATATTTTCCTCGGTGATGATCTTGAAAATGCCCAAAAAGGGTTTTTATAACTTTCGAAACCATCTACAGCACCAGCGTAAATATCGAAAGCTCCGTAGCTGATAATAGAAGCTTTCACATTCATTTGTTTTAAGATTTGTTCCTCTGATAATTTAGGGATAAAAGTTGGAGTAAATTTTAAACTTTCAGCAAAATTATTATTTAAAGATATCCTATCACCTGAGTTAACAATCATTGAAGCTAAATGACCTCCTGCACTGTCACCCGTCACTGCTACTTGAGTAGAATCTCCTTTATAGAGGTGAATATTATTCTTTACCCATAAAAGACTTCCAAACACATCTTCTACAATCTCATTCATCTTCACTGTGTTATTCAAATCGGAAAGAAGTCGATAATTGATATTACAAACAATTATTTCACTATTTGATGAAATATATTGAGCCATTTGGTCCATGATTGACTTATCACGAATGAGCCAACCTCCTCCGTGAAAAATCAATAAGACAGGAAGTTTGTTTAACGAAGAATTGGGGACATAAATATCTAGAGAAAGATCAAAATTTTCTTTAGAAACCCATACTATATCTTCATATACTTCATATTTTGATTGATCTATAAGCGGAGGTCTTTCAGAACTCTCTAGGAAATGAATTGTTATCAAGAAAAGGCTAATTATTAGATTACGCATAATGCTCTCACTTCAACTAATGTTTCTCAAAACCGTCTTTGTATGGGAGATAAGAGGCATTCCATCCTTCTAGTTCCTTTTTGAGCTTTTCATCTGCATTTCCTAAAACCAAAAAAGATTCAATTTCAAATAATTCCTGAAAAGGCTCATTGACAGGGCTAGTGATTAAATTATTAACTCGCACCAACGCAGAGGTAGAGTCTGAAAATTTTTCAAGTATGATTGCACTTCTCCCCTGAGGATTGACGAACCATTCAAAAGACAGAGTACCTTCTTCATCGCAACCATAAGTGTAAGGAACAGAAAGATCTTTGATGAAGCTCTCTATCTCAGGTATGTAAGCTTCAAATTGAAGTTTGAGAATAAAGGTAATTTTCTTACTCATATCTTAATAAGTTTATGGTTAACATATTACAATATCAATCATGGGGAATAATAAATGAGATATATCCAAATATTTTTTCTTACTATTTTCTTGTTGAGTAATTGTTCTTTAAATTCAACGCAGAAAAGAGTAACAGAATCAAAAAATGTGAGCTTGAACTCAGAATCTTCACTAAGTATTGATGAATATTCGATCATTCAACCGGGTTTGCCTGGTCAAGAGTCAAAACGGATTGATGCTCTAATGGCTACCAATATTGCTGGAGCATCATTTGTGAAAGCCGATGTTGATTTTCTTCAAGGAATGATAGTACATCATAGACAAGCAATTCTGATGTCAGAATTTGCTGAAAACAGAACAAATAATAAAAGCATATTAGATTTAGCTGACAGAATTGAATCTTCTCAAGATGATGAAATTGACTTTATGGAAAACTGGCTCTTGGACAGGGGCCAGTCAATAGAATCAAGTATGAGTGGTCATATGGCTGAGAAAGGTCATCATAGCAAACAACATCAAAACATGGCAGGAATGGCCTCCCCTAGTGAATTGAAAGAACTTGAGGAGTCTGAAAGTACCTCTTTCGATAAACTTTTTCTGAAGCTGATGATTAATCATCATGATGGTGCTTTGGAAATGGTAAAAACTTTAAAAAAATTTCCTGGAAATTCCTATGATCCGAACTTTGATGAGTTTGTATCAGAGCTAATTAATGATCAGGCGATCGAGATAGAAAGAATGAATGCTATCTTAGTGAGTTTATCCGAAGATCCAAGATCTAACCTCAAGGCTGGTTTGTTTGATGCAGAGGAATCTATTCTCAACATGAAACTTGTTAAAAGTTTAAAAAAACCTGCTGGTTTTTTTGATCCAAATAATCCCAAGGGCAAGGGTATAGAAAAAAAACAAGCTAAAGAAGAAGAAAGTAAAGAGAAGACCACTGAAGCAAAATCAAGATCGCTTAGATGGCCGATACTAAGCTTCGCAAATACTGATATGGCCTTTAGAGACAATGTCTTAATAGCTGGTAGCTATCATGGTTTTAATATATATGAAATTCAAAAACAGGGAATTCCTGAATTAATATCTTCAGTAGTTTGTCCAGGTGGTCAGGGAGATGTATCAATAGTGGGTGACATCCTGATTATGTCTGTAGAACAAACTCGCAGTAGATTAGATTGTGGGCTAGACGGAATCTCAAAGGAAGCAAGCCCCGATAGATTTAGAGGTTTAAGAATATTTGATATTTCTAATATACGTAAACCAAAACAAGTTGGAGTTGTACAAACATGCAGAGGTTCACATACTCACTCCGTTGTTTCAGGACCTGAATCGGATGGAAAAATTATTGTGTACAATTCTGGAACTGCAAGTGTTAGAGATGAAGAGGAGCTTGAAAGCTGCATTGGAAATATACCTGGAGATAAAAGAACCGCACTTTTTAGAATAGATGTAATTGAAATACCCATTTCTGATCCATCTAAAGCAAGAATTGTGAAAAGTCCCGCAGTCTTTGCTGATGAAAAAACGGGTGCTCTTGGAGGCCTTTGGGAAGGTGGAGACCATGGCGATAATACCCAAGAAACCAGGCGTACAGATCAATGTCACGACATAACTGTGTTTCCCACAAGAAAAATCGCTGCTGGCGCATGTTCGGGAAATGGTATCCTTTTTGATATTTCAGATCCTTACAATCCTGAAAGAATTGATGTGGTGACCGACGTAGGCTTCGCTTATTGGCACTCCGCCACCTTTAATAACGATGGTACCAAAGTTGTTTTTACGGATGAATGGGGCGGTGGAGGAAGAGCTAGGTGTAGAGCCTGGGATCCTTTGGATTGGGGAGCCAATGCTATTTATGACATTGTTGATAATAAATTGATATTTAAAAGTCATTACAAAATGCCAGCACCTCAGCTTGAAACTGAAAATTGCGTTGCTCACAACGGTTCATTGATACCAATTCCAGGTAAAGATATTTTTGTTCAGGCTTGGTATCAAGGAGGAATATCTGTAATGGATTTCACAGACTCGTCTAACCCTATTGAGATTGCCTATTTTGATAGAGGACCTATTGACGATGAGATTCTGATCACTGGTGGATATTGGTCAGCTTATTATTACGATGGTTTTATTTATGGTACTGAGATGACAAGAGGTTTGGATGTTTTTGAGCTAACAGCTAGTGATTATTTGAGTGAGAATGATTTAAAACTCGCGAAAGAAGCATATCCTTTAGTTGGTCCAAATGTGTTCAATCCTCAACAACAAATACCTTTAGGGTGGTCGGCAGGTAATTAGGGTTATTTCAATAAATAATTATTGATTATTATCACGCCAATTGATAAGGCAAGTATTATGGATATTGATTCTACTACTCTGGAGTTCTTAATTATCTTGAATAAAACTTTTCTTGAAATTAACCAAACAATAGAACCAGCAAAGATCATAAAAAAGAAAACGAATAAGTCCGAGATAGTTGTCCAAATATGTTCCATTTTTTTTAAAGATAAGTGCTTATGAAATTAAAAAAGCCGTTTTTTCTTTATCTCCTCCAATTTTTTATTTCTAGAGTTTTGAGAATCTTCCATACTTATCTTAGAACAACCGTACTGTGCATTATTCCAATTTAAATCTCCATTATTTCTATTGATCGACAGGTCGGAACCTTGAAACTCGAAATTTATCTCTGTTGGAGCTATCCTCATTTTCTTCAAAATAATCGACTGCATGGGGTTAGATGGAACCCATGCTATGTGTTCATTTCTTTCAAGATCTACCTGTAACCAAAGAATAATTAAATTTTGAGATGATGAACATTCAAGTTGGAGTGTCTCGTGCGGCTCTCTAACTTCACTCCAAAGTTGATTGAACAAAAAAAATCCAAAAAGTAATATCTTTTTAAACATAACACTCAGCTAAAATTACCATTAGTAACAAGCAGCCAGACAAAGAAACCGCTTACAATAATTATCGAAATATAAGTACCCCACTTATTTGCAATTATATTTCCCTCAACTTCTTTAACTTCCTTCTCAGGGTTAGAAGAAAGTTTTTTAAACCAAAGAACACCTATGAATATCACTAAAGTAAGTAAAATAAGTTCTACCATCACTTAACTATAACCTGCATCTATCAAAGATAGAACTACCCCTTAAGCAGTCCGCTAAAAAAAATTAAGAAAGGGAAATTGAATTAATCTATATAAGAGATGGCTTCATAGTCTTCTACGGATGAAAACAGCCTTTCGGTTAAGACTTCAAACAATTTCTTACTGCGCTTATTTTCTAAATCATAGTTGGCACCGCCCACAACGGGAAAGGTCATCATCGCCAAAAGAGAAAGCATCATATTCTTGTTTAATTCTTCACGACCAAAGTCTATACCGCTATCTCGTAATCCAGATAAATAGGCTTCACAAGATTCATCAAAAATCTTTCGCCTTAGATCAACTTTTATGTTTGTACATAAAAGATATGCTAAATCCCAGCCCGGTTTATTTGCCATCATGAGTTGCCAATCTATTACTGTTAAATCATCAGCCTTAGGCGTGAAAAAAAGATTTTCCACCCTGTAGTCCCAATGCGTCAAAGTTAAGGTACCTTCTGAAAGCAAGTCATGAAAATTAGGATAAAACTTTACAATCCTATCCAAGAGTTCAATTCTGGAATCATTCATTAAATAGTCGAAACGTTTTAAAAACTCAGGTTGATATTCAACCATATCGGATGACAGGTTCATCATGTAGCTCTCTTTCATATTTGGAACCCACTCTAGCTCATCGATGTTACCCCAAAACTGAGATGAAATTGGTATGAGGCCCTCAATGGCAAGTTTAATCTCTTTCTCAGATGCTCCTTCTATTTGATCTGGGTTATACCATCC
>ENA-OSEY01000988-OSEY01000988.1-marine-metagenome-genome-assembly--contig:-NODE-988-length-20091-cov-6.935245_pt1 | contig 20091 bp, 16 predicted proteins | sample MGYA00248465_ERZ534230 | MGnify/ENA primary metagenome ERZ534230 (study PRJEB26409, sample SAMN06344110) | marine metagenome | isolation source: Sea water from surface | place: Atlantic Ocean:Southern...
TCTATCTCTATCGCCACCACCGTATCTGGTAGAACCTTGGATGAAATCGATAGCATTGTCGCCACCAAATTGTTCATCATCTAACCTACCAGCTGAAGGCGTAATAAAATATTCTTGTGTCTGATATTCTGCATGAAGCGCAAACCCAATTGGAGCACCTTTGATATCTCCAATTTCACCATTCATTGTGAAGTCAACAAGCATTTGTTCTGAAGCTGAATTAGTGCTGTCATCTGCTAACCAACTATCAAATTGCTCTGGAGAAATTGCTCCGTAAAGAAGATCGGGTCTCCAACAGTTATTTCTTCCATAAAAAACATCAACTCCGCATGGTCCACCACTTCTACCGTAAGAAGCATATGCATCCCATACCTCATATGCAGGACCAAAGTTATAAGCCCAATATGAACCATAGCAAAGTCCGTCTGGTCTAATTGAATCTTCACAAGTCGTTCCAACACCAGCCATATAATTTTTAATACCTGATGTAAGTGTTTTTCTTGTAATAAGTGCATTATATTCTGTAGCGTTAACGCCAGCTTGCCATTCAAAACCGTTATCAAATACACCGCTGAAACCAACGAATAAATCTGTTACGTCCTCCGTATAGTCACTCTTAGACTCAAAAGCTTCACCCATTGCTGGTGTGAAATATCTTAGAGAATAGGTAATTTGTTGACCAAATTGAATTGGAACAAGATTATTTGGTTGAACGGTACTCAAAATACCTACAGGGTCTAAGTAATCACCCATAGATACATATCTAGAAACGTTGCTTCTTAGATATGCTGTATCTTCATAATAGAAAAGTCTAGCATCCATTTGAATGCCATTATCAAAGTTATGTGTGAATGTTCCCATAACAGTTACATCTTCTCTTTCGTTAACTATAGTTTGTGTATCACCACCATTAGCTCCACGGCCATACATACAAACATATCCTTGATATGATCCAGGGTAATTTGTAACACCATAGATATCTGGTAAATCTCTACTGAAATCTCTAAAGACTCCACCAGACAACTCATTAGAGTTACACGCTGGTCCTCCAAAGTCTGCTGGTCTATATGAAGCAGTATCTGCTCCAAAACCTGCCATCTGAACTGCAGCACCCCATCTTGGATTCATATAAGTAGTTGAATAATCTGGGCCATCAGTCCAATCATCAAAACCTTCTCTATCACTAAGATACATTGGATCAACTTGAGTAGCGTCAATACCAATAGTCCAACTTGAACTTTCAGTAAATCCACCAGTTGAGAAAGTTAAACTGCTAATCATGTCGTTGCCATGCTCAGTGACTGAAACATTAGCTTCAAGCTCAGAGAAGTCTTTACCAGTTGTTGTAATAATGTTTATAACACCAGTAACAGCATCTGAACCGTAAATCGCAGAAGAACCTTGAGATACAACTTCAATTCTATCAACCAGACCACGGGGAACGGTGCCTGTGTTTACAAAGTTTGAAGCATTGTTATAAGGAAGTGGATAGTCAGCAGTTCTTCTACCATTAATGAGGTATAAAACTCTTCCAGGACCAATTCTTCTTAAATCAATCTCGTTAGCGTTCGGTGTAAATGTGTTAACGTTCTGTTCGTCTTGTCTGTAAGCATTAGCTTGAGGCAAAGACTGAAGTGCTTCAGTTACACTTCTAAAACCTGATGCATCAATATCTTCCTTTGTAATTACAATTGTAGGAAGTGCTCCTTGAACGTCAGTTCTTTTAATTCTTGAACCTGTTACAACAACCTTCTGCAGCGTTACAACCTCATCATCATCTGATGTGGTCACTGGTGCAGGAGCATCGTCGGATGAAGAATCATCACTAGAAGACTCTGTTTCAGTAGATTCTTCAGCAACTACAGGCTCTTCAACAACCTCTTCGCCTGGGTTGTCTGCAAAAACATTTAATGAGAGCGTAAATGCAAAAAATAAAGTTAAAAATAGCTTATTATTCATAAGTTTTTCCCCGTAAAAGTGCGCATAAATACAATAATGTGCGCTATATATTAAATATCCAACCTAAATAGTAACCAAATGCTAGTATAAATCAAGTTTAATGTTAAAAATATTCAATAGTAATATCATTTAAAATCATTGATTTAAAAGCAAAAATATCAAAAATTTATATCTTTTTTTGTAAGAATACCTTTGATTATTTGAATTTAAAAATTTATTATATGAATTAATTATATTTATACATAAGTATAGATAGCTAAATCCACACTACTTTAAGGTAAAAATATGTTTAAAAATGTAACGATTTCTTTCTTATTACTGTTTTCATTTAATGTAGCCTCAGAAGAATTCTATGAGCTTCCAAACGAAGTTTGGTCATGCTGGGGTGATACACCTACGTTCTCTATATCTCCAAATGGTAAATATTTAGCCATCATGAGATCTCCAAGAGAAGATGTCTGTGATATCGAACAAGACAAAATTAAAGGTGTTGAGGATGAGATGACATATCAGTCACTCACATTCATAGATCTTGAAACTATGCAATCAAGAGTCTTTAGTGATGGTGTTGGAGAAAAAAGCATTTACGGATTCCAGTGGGTATCTGATGATAGATTTATTTATAGACCTGGTTTAACGAATGCCAAAGGTAGAAACATGAATTCGCTTGTGACATTTGCTGTTAATGTTGATGGATCTAAAAGAAAAATTATTGGCAAACAAGAAATGAAAGGTGGTCAAGGTAGTTGGACAAATATTAGTGTGGTCGACAGACTTGATGCTGATCCAGACCATGTAATCGTTACATCAAATGAAAGGAGAGCTTTCAGAAGTGACTTTTACAAAATGAATATTATGACCGGCAAGAAAAAACTTTTAGCAATCGGATTTGTACCAAAAAATGCTAAAGGCGATAGAGTTTATGGTACTTATAGAGACCAAGAAGGCTACCCAATTGCGACGCTTGTAGATGAAAGCCTTGATCGAGTCATTTATACATATAATAAAGATACTCAAGATTGGAGCGAACATGTGCGTTTTACTTGCCAGCAACCTTCTTTCACTCCTATTGCAGCAACGAATAAAGGCTGGCTAGTAACAGGATCAAAATTTTCTCCAAGTGGTGAACTTATTGAATATAACGATACAAATGCATTGTATCTATACGATCCTGAGACAAAGGAATTTAGTGAAAAACTTTATCAAGATCCAAACTATGATGTTGGTGGGTTTACTGGAACATGTAGAGATGCATCTGGATCTGCTGGTGTTGATTATGATACTAGAGAGCTTTTATACGTAACCTACGAAGCGCAAGAGCCAGTTAATGTATATTTTGATGAAGAAATCGCTCAAATCTACAATGGCTTAGAAGCTGTTTTCCCAAATGAGTGGGTAAGACCTGTTACCAGAGATAAGGATAGAAATAAGATGGTTATAAGAGTTTCTAGCCCTTCAAACCCAGGTGATTATTATTTTTATAATAGAGAGACTGCACAAATAATTCCGCTTTATAACTATGCACCTTGGATAGATAGAAAAATTATGGCTGAAACTATACCAGTCAAATATACCGCCAGAGATGGTCTTGTAATTCCTGCTTACTTAACTTTGACAAAAAAGAAAACTGAAAGAAATTATATGATTGTTCTGCCTCATGGTGGACCTAACACAAAACAAAGAATTGGTTTTGATTGGTGGACACAATTTTTTGCTAATAAAGGTTATAACGTTTTAAAAATGGACTTCAGAGGCTCAACTGGACTTGGTACTAATCATTATGTGCTTGGTAACACTCAATGGGGAAAGAAAATGCAAGACGACATCACTGATGGAGTTCTTTGGGCAATTGAAAATGGTTATGCCGATAAAGACAGAGTATGTATAGCTGGCGCAAGTTATGGCGGATATGCGACTATGGCAGGTTTAACTTTTACCCCAGATCTTTACAGATGTGGCATTAATTCTGTAGGTGTTGTAAACCAACAAAAACTTCTTGAAAACTATACAAGTAAATCAAGTGTATTTAATAGCTGGGAAGATGAAGCGAAACTTGAATGGGGAAATCTTTCTTCTGAGGAAGGAAAAAAATATGCTGATGAAACATCCCCTAGCCTTTATGTTAAAAATATAAAAGCTCCAGTTTTAGTGCTTCAAGGTACAAATGATAGAATTGTTCCTCCAGAGCATGCTAGAGAATTAATAAGAAAACTTGAAAAAGAAGGTAAAACTTACATGTCAATGTTCCAAGCTCAAGAAGGCCATTGCGTAAAATGCAGAGGCGAACTTGCAACTTTAGAATATTTTGATATTCAAGAAGAATTCTTAGAAAAGTATCTAGAAAATTAATTTAAAAAGATTCATGGTTTGTTTGGGCTTTGCCTAGTATCAAACCATGGATGTCTGATGTACCTTCATAGGTATTCACTGCTTCAAGATTCATACAATGTCTAATAACGTGATACTCATCAGATATTCCATTACCGCCATGTATGTCTCTCGCTACTCTTGCAATGTCCAGAGCTTTTTGACAGTTATTTCTTTTTAAGAGTGATATCATTTCTGGTTTCATCTTATTATCATCAATAAGTCTACCTAGTCTAAGAACTGATTGAAGTCCTATCGTAATTTCAGTTTGCATGTCAGCAAGTTTTTTCTGAACAAGCTGCTTTGCTGCTAATGGTTTACCAAATTGAACTCTTTCAAGAGAATAATTTAAACTAGCTTCCCAACAAAACTCTGCTGCGCCCATGGCCCCCCAAGCAATTCCATATCGAGCCATATTTAAACATGAAAAAGGACCTCTAAAACTTTGAACATTGGGTAGCATTTTATCTTTCGGTACAAAAACATCTTCAAGAAATATCTGGCCAGTAGTAGATGCTCTTAATGCGAACTTTCCATCAATTTTTGGAGTTGATAAACCTTTTGAATCCCTATCTACAATAAAGCCTCTTAAGATTTCCTGTTCGTCTTTAGCCCAAATTATTAACACATCCGCAATTGGTGAATTTGTAATCCAATTCTTTGAACCATTCAAAACATATCCGCCATCTTTCTCAATTGCTTTAGTTTTCATTGAGGCAGGATCTGAACCAGCATCAGCTTCAGTGAGACCAAAACATCCAAGCTTATCCCCTTTAGCCATAACGGGTAAGTAAAAATCTTTTTGTTCTTCTGAACCAAATTCATATATTGCATGCATTGCAAGAGAAGTTTGCACACTAAATGCAGACCTATAACTTGAATCTACTCTTTCTATTTCTCTAGCAATTAATCCATAAGAAACATAGTTTGTCCCTGCACATCCATATCCTTTGATAGGAGCGCCAAGAAAACCAAGGCTTCCCATTTCTTTATAAATACCAATATCAAAAGTTTCATTACGGTTTGCATCAACTATTCTAGGTAATAATTCTTGTTGGCAATATTCACGAGCTGAGCGATGAATTATTAGCTCCTCTTCTGAGAGCTGATCATTAAAAAGTAATATGTCTTGTAATTCCATAATCTTAAATTTTTTCAATACGTATGATACCAAATCTTGGTGACGAGAAGGTTATTGAATGTGATATTAAAGATTCTTCTGCAAGATTAATCATGCGTTGACTATTTCCACAAATTATTCGTAATGGGAGTTTATCTTGATACCTGTAGGTAAAGTCAATTACAACATCTTTTACATCAGGGTGTCTCTCCCCATGTAAATCTAAGCATGTAATACCATTCTCTAAAAAAACATTCATTCAGATATACTTACTTCAATATATAATAAATTATATGGCAAAACTTCATTTTTTTTATTCTACAATGAATGCAGGTAAATCAACCGCCCTTCTTCAATCAAACCATAACTATCTTGAAAGTAATTTAAAAACTATTTTATTTTTACCAGAAGAAATTTCAAAAAAATCTGATAAAAAAATTGTATCAAGGATTGGACTTGAGGCCGAGGCGATACCGATTGATAAAGATTTTAATTTCTTTGACTACATAAAAGAACAAGACCACAAATCATTAAGTTGTGTATTCATCGATGAGGTTCAGTTTCTCAGTAAAGAGCAGATTCAGCAACTAGGGAGAATTGCTGATGAAATTAATCTTCCTGTTATGTGTTATGGAATAAGAACAGACTTCCAAGGAAAGTTATTTGATGGCAGTTCGGAATTACTTGCAATTGCGGATAATCTAATTGAATTAAAAACTATATGTAGTGAATGCGATAAAAAAGCTACTATGGTGGTTCGACTTGACTCAAATGGTAAAGTTTTATTAGAGGGTGAAAAAGTTCTAGTAGGTGGTAATGACATATATAAAACTGTCTGTAGAAAACATTTTAGAGATTTAACAAAATTAATTTAGGAAAGAAAATGGCGAATATAAATAGAAAATACTTATTAGACAAAAGACCAACTGGAATGCCTGAGGACGAATGTTGGAAATTAGTAGAAGAAGAAACAGTTCCTCTTAAAAGTGGTGAGATTTTAATCCAGGTAAAATTTTTATCTATTGATCCGTATATGAGAGGCAGAATGAATGATGGTGTTTCTTATGCTGCTCCAGCAAAAATTGGAGAGCCAATGACAGGTGAGACTGCTGGAACTGTTGTTGAAAGTAAATCAGACGTATATAAAGTTGGTGATAATGTTTGTATTCATAAGGGTTGGCAAACACTTATAAAAGCTAAAGATACTGATCCATCAATATATAAAGTACCCCTATCAAATATCCCTTTATCGGCCTATCTTGGAGCTGTTGGTATGCCTGGAAGAACAGCATATTTTGGTCTGAATAAAGTGGGCAAACCTAAAAAAGATGAAACCGTCGTAGTATCTGCTGCATCTGGTGCAGTTGGATCTGTGGTTGGACAACTTGCAAAAATGCATGGCTGTAAAGTTGTAGGAATTGCTGGAGGTCCTGAAAAGTGCTCTTTTGTAAAAGAAACCCTAGGATTTGATGATTGTGTTGATTATAAGTCTGAAAACTTTGAAGATGCTCTTTCGAATGCATGCAAAAATGGAGTAGATATTTATTTTGAGAATGTAGGTGGTCCAGTCACACAAGCTGTCTCAAAATTACTCAATGATGATGCTCGTGTTCCGATTTGTGGATTTATATCTCAATATAATGAAGAAAATATGATTGAAGCTGATACACCTTTTAAAATACTTGGCAAACTTGATAAAAAACCTGAGCATCGATTCTTTGTTGTTACTGAATGGATGAACGAATGGGCTGAGGCTACAAGTATCTTATCCGATCATGTTATGAACGATAAAATTAGATATGAAGAAACTATAACAGATGGTTTTGAAAATGCTCCACAGGCCTTGAGAGATGTTTTAACTGGGAAAAACTTTGGAAAACAGATCATCAAGATCTAATTCAACTCAATTTCTCCTCTCATGTATATCTTGGCTTCTCCACCTATAAGTACTCTGTTATCTAAATTTTCACAAAAAAGTTCCCCGCCTCTTTGTGAAACCTGTTTTGCATGAAGTTTATCCTTGCCAAGTTTTTCTGCCCAATATGGGATTAAAGTTGTATGAGCAGATCCGGTTACAGGATCTTCGTTTATTCCATACTTTGGACAAAAATATCTTGATACAAAATCAAACTCTTTGTCAGTAGAAGAAATGATAAGTCCTTGGCCATCTAAATTTTTTATCTCATCAAAATTTGGTTGAATATCTTTTATATTGGTTCCCCTATCAAAAACTGCAAACATATTAATATCTCCGATATATGTTTCTAAGGGCTTAACACCAGTAGCGATCTCTATACTGTTAATTGCATCAATTTGCTGAAAATTATCCTTTGGAAAATCAAGCTCATAAATATTCGATCTTTTATTTACTTTAAGTATGCCGCTTGCAGATTCAAATTCTATTGATGTTGCAGCATTATCAATGTAGTTGAAATAAACAAACGCTGATGCAAGTGTAGCGTGTCCACAAAGATTAACTTCTATAGTAGGTGAAAACCACCTAATGTGGTTATTTTCTATAAAGGCTGTTTCAGATAAATTATTCTCAGCAGCAATTTGTTGCATTATTTTTTCATCAAAGTGTTGAAATATCACAGCAGCAGGATTGCCTGTAAAAGCTTTATTGCTAAAGGCATCAACATAAAAAATTTCGTGTTTCATTTTTAATAGAAATAATACTTATCTTACGCAATCATAACTCATATAATGAGATGATGAAAAATCTACTTTCAGTTCTTTTGATCTTTTCAATGTCTGTTGTTACAGATGAAACAAAAGATATTGCCTATATTTACAGCTATGATAATACTAATCAGATTGTAATGAATATTGAGGCTGCTCTTGCACGAGCCCAAGCATCTCAAGGGATAATTCCTGAGTGGGCTGCAGAAGAAATTACAAAAAAAGCTGAAGTAAGATATATGCCTAAAACTGAAGTTGATGCTGAAAATGAGTTTGTAAGACATAGACTAGTTTCACGACTGAATGTATGGAAAAGATCTTTGGATAATGGAGCTGAAGAATATTTGCATTATGGAGCAACAACAGTTGATATTTTTGATACTGTTTTAGTTTTACAAATAAAAGCATCGCTTGGAATTCTAATTGACGATCTTATTGAAATTGAAAATCTTCTTCTCAAATTAACAAAGGATAATATTGAAACTTATATGGCTGGAAGAACCATTGGCCAACATGCACTTCCAATAACATTTGGTAAAAAAACCAGCACATGGTTGGCTGAAAATAGGAGAAATATTGAAAGGCTTAAAGCTGTGGAAGAAAAAATAAATCGTTCAGTTATTTTAAAAGGTGCTGTAGGTACATATTTAGGTCTTGGTCCAAAGGGTATAGAGACCGAATTGCTTATGTCACAAGAACTTGGCTTAGGAACACCCTACATTGCGGATTGGCATGGAGTTAGAGATGTTTTTGCTGAATACGCTCTTACACTTGCTTTAATATCAAAATCATTTGGGCGCATTGGAGACGAGCTTACCCTTCTTCAAATGACTGAAATTGGTGAAACTCTTGAAAATCTAGGTTTTAAAGCGATTGGAAGTAGCACAATGCCTCATAAGAAAAATCCAAGAGGTCCAGGCAACCTTGTAAACTTTTCCAGAATCATACCAAGACAATCAGAAATCATATTGGATGATATGGTCAACAGTTTTGAAAGAGATCAACCAAGAAGCGATGAAACGCTCAAAGACATATCAATTACTGCAGAATTAATGACCAATACTGCTATTAGACTTCTTAATGAACTTGAAGTTAATAAAGATGTAATGCGTAAAAATCTTAACATTACAAATGGATTGATCTTATCGCAAAGAGTTACATATTTCTTAGCTGACATAATTGGGAAAGATACTGCTGAAAGTATGATTCACGATATAGCAATGAAAGCAATCGCAGAAAACATTTCATTATCAGATGCAATCAAAAATGACAAAACAGCATCTCAGTATTTCACTGATCAAGATCTCAAGAATTTATTAGATCCAGAAACATATATTGGTCTTGCTATTGAGCAAGTTGAAATAATTATTAATCAAATAGAATCTAATAGATTAGATTAGTTTTCCTTATTTACTTATATATTAATAATATATATAATTTGATATAAGGAGTACTTATAATAGATGCAAATTTTAGAAAAAATTAGCAGAGAAAATATCTCTGACGCTTTTGCCCTATCCATGACAAAATTCTTTAGGTTTATCGCGGATACATTCTTTGCAAAAAGATATGGTCATAGAGCTGTTGTATTAGAAACAGTCGCTGGTGTTCCAGGAATGGTTGCAGGTGTTTGGATGCACTTCAAAAGTTTGAGAAAAATGAAGGTTGGATATGGCGAACAGATCAGAGAAATGTTGGCTGAAGCTGAAAACGAAAGAATGCATTTAATGTTCTTTATTGAAATAGCTAAACCTAATTATTTTGAAAGATTCATCGTCTTGTTTTCTCAAATGATTTTTGGATTATTTTATCTATTTATGTATGTCTTCTTCACTCGAACAGCACATAGAATGATTGGTTATTTCGAAGATGAAGCAGTAAAAAGTTACACCGAATATCTCGAAATGGTTGAATCAGGTAAAGTTGAAAATATTCCTGCCCCAAAACTAGCAATTAGTTATTATGGAATAGGATCTGATTCTAAACTATCAGATTTAATCAGATGTGTTCGTGCAGATGAAGAACATCATAGCGAAACGAATCACAACTACGCAGACAATTTATAAAATTAACTTTTATTTCTAAACAAATACTGGTTCAATATCTACATGCATAAAGATGTTGTAGTAGTTGGAGCTGGTATTTCAGGCATTGCTGCCGGTTATAACCTTAAAAAATCATGTCCAAATAAATCCTTTTCTATTCTTGAAGGAAGAGAAAATATTGGTGGTACTTGGGATCTATTTAAATATCCAGGTATAAGGTCAGATTCAGACATGCATACATTGGGCTTTAGATTTAAACCATGGATTCATGATAAATCAATAGCTGATGGACCCTCAATTATGGAATATCTTCATGAAACGATTGAAGAATACGAACTTAAGAATAATATTCTATTAAATCATAAAGTAAGTTCTGCTAATTGGAATTCTGAGAAGTCCATTTGGGAGCTAAAAATTAATGTGAATGAGAAATTTGAAGATATGACATGTAATTTCCTTTTCTTATGCGGCGGATATTATAGTTATACAAAACCCCATATGCCCACCTTCAAAAATCAGGAGAATTTTTTAGGAAAAATCATTCATCCGCAATTTTGGGATGAGTCTCTAGATTACAGAAATAAAAAAATTGTGGTTATTGGTAGTGGAGCTACTGCAGTAACCATTGTTCCAGCAATTGCTGAAGTAGCTGAACATGTCGTTATGTTACAAAGATCGCCAACCTATGTTGTATCAGGTCCAAGTGAAGACTCAATTAACAAGTTTTTAAGAAAAATACTTCCAACAAAATTTACATACTTTTTAATTAGATGGAAAAATATTCTCTATCAAAGTTTTACTTTTTACATGGCAAGAAAATATCCAGAAAGAACAAAAAATAGGATTTTAGAGCTGGCAAAAAATGAAATTGGATCTTATGAAGTCGATAACCACTTTACACCATCTTATAAACCTTGGGACCAAAGGATATGCTTAGTACCTGATAGCGATTTATTTAAATCAATTAATAACAAAAAGGCATCAATAGTTACAGACACAATTAAAGAATTTCAGTCAGATGGAATATTGCTTGATTCAGGTAAAAAAGTTGAAGCAGATATCATTATTACTGCAACTGGCATTGAGCTAAATGCTTTAAATGATATCAATGTATCGATTGATAATGAGGAAGTTAAGCCTAATGAAAGATTAACATACAAAGGAATGATGCTTAGTGGGGTTCCAAATTTTGCTATTTCATTTGGATACGTGAACGCTTCATGGACTCTTAGAGCTGATCTTACATGTGAGTATGTTTGTAGGTTGATTAACTTAATGGATAAAAAAGGTGTTAGCTGTTGTGAACCAATTGATGATAAAACTGCATATGGCGATGATCAATTAATTGATTTTACTTCCGGATATTTCCAAAGAGGCTTAAATCAAATGCCCAAACAGGGTAATAAGGCGCCTTGGAAAAATTATCAAAACTATTTGAAGGATATTTTTGCAGTAAGGTTATTTTCAATTAATGACTCAAATTTAGACTTTTATAATTCTAAAAGGAATTAAATCTTTGGCTGGTCTACTTTTAAAAAGTTAGATAAGATATTTTAATTATGAAAAACAAATTTATTTTATTAACAACACTACTAATAACCTTTTCAGGTATCACATTTGCAAATCCAACATACGAAAACGCTGAATCATTAATCCAAAAAATGTGGGATTCGTTCATTGATGGCGATATTGATGCATTTTCTCAAACTATGTCAAAAGATGAAGATATGGTTACATTTGGAACAGATGCATCTGAGAGATGGGATAGTTGGCAGGAGCTAGAAGATTCGGTTGCTCTTCAATTTGATGCTTTTGATGTGATTAGCGTAGATAGGAAAAATAAATCACTCAAAATTAGTAACTCAGGCAATACTGCATGGTTTTCTGAAACTGTTGATTGGGAGTTTTTATCAAATGGCAAAACTGAAGAAGTTAAAGACATAAGATATACCGGAGTAATGGAATACAGAAAAGGACAGTGGAAGATTGTTCAATTTCATTGTTCTGTTGGAGTTGCTGGTCAAGTAATTGAGTACTAATCTTAAATATGCCTAACGTGTTTAAAAAATTAGCTACCATTGTTATTGGAGTGTTAATTTGTGGTGCAGTCTATTTAAGTCTATGGTCAGTCTTTAAATATTTTGAGATAGTAAGTTAAATTTGGTGGAGCTACGCGGGATCGAACCGCGGACCTCTTGAATGCCATTCAAGCGCTCTCCCAGCTGAGCTATAGCCCCAAAAGACAATCATCTTACCTAAGTATAATTTTTAAGTAAATCTAATTTAAATTTATCACATCTCCAGGCATCAATGATTTGAAATCAATGTTATTGTTATTATTTGTTGCAGCTTGAAGTCTTTTTGGGGGTTCTAAAGTATCTTCGTCAGTAAGCACAAATGTTCCCCAATGCATACCAAATGCATAATCAGCTTCTAAATCAAGCATTATTTTTACAGCGTCTTCTGGATTTACATGACTTGAAGCCATAAACCATTCAGGGTCATATGCCCCAATTGGAATTAATGCATATTTCGGTGAACCTAAAACCTCTTTTGTTGTTATAAAATCATTTGAGTAGCCTGTATCACCTGCATGATAAATTGCGTAATCATTAAACTGGAAGAACCAACCGCCCCATAAACTTTTATTTCTATCAAATAAGCCCCTTTTTGACCAATGCTTAACTGGCGTAAATGTGAATGTAATCCCTGAATTTTTATGTGACTCCCACCATTGAAATTGAGATGCATTTTGAATTTTTTTTCTTTTAAGCAACCTTAAGTCTCCAGCAGGAACAAGGAACTTTGCTTTAGGATGGAGTTTAGATATTTTTACTAATGATTGAATATCAAGATGATCGTAATGGTTATGACTTACAGTTACAAAATCTATTTTTGGTATATCCTCTAACGATAATGCAGGTGGAATTAGTCTTTTAGGACCAATATTACGAAAAGGTGAAGCTCTATCTGAGAAAATGGGATCAGTGATAATAGTTATACCGTTTCTTTTTATTAGAAAAGTTGAATGGCCAATCCAAATTATAAAATTATCGTGATTCTCAAGATCATAATTTTTCCAATCTTCAGATATATCTATATAAGATAAGTTTGGCTCAATTTTAGATCTTTGCCATTGCATCAATTCTTTAAAAGATTTGTTTATTGCCTTTCCGTCACTATTTTTATATTCAGAAAATATAAATACTGAAAAAAAAGTTAGGAAGTATAGCAATAAGCGCATTATTTATTTATGTTGAATGTTATTTAGCTTGTGACTTTACGTAAATATTCATTAGCTTGATGAAAAACTTACTGAAGTAAGCAAAAATAAATCTAAGCATTTTGACATAAAAAATTTTAAAGCTACTTTTCATTTTTTCTCATCTCGTAAAATTCATCTCTTAATAAAAAATTTAGGTCTTTTACATTTCTTTTATATAAAGAGTATGTATATCTGTGAGATTGATTTTTTAATGTACAAGGATTACCTGAAGTATCCACTGGTGGTGAATATTTGATATATTTTGCAGCTTGAATTGAATTAGTTTTAAAAAAAGGACATTTTCTAAATTCAATACTCCCATCATCGTTCCTTGATATTGCACATTTTGACTCTACAGCAGATATGTTTTTTAAATTACCCTCTTCATTAACATCAAAATTGATTAATGCGTAACCCTGATAGGTGGTGTATGGATATTCTGGCATCATGATTTGTAATTTCTTCGAAATACATTCATCAGTATTTGTTTCGTTCGACTCAAGATCTGAAGAAACAACATAAAAAGAAAGTAATAATAAAAACAACTTCATTGATTTATTTTAGCAAAAAAAAGAGGGCTAAAAGCCCTCTTTCTTTGGAAAATTACCTTATTACAGTTCTAATGTAAATCCAACAAATGTTTGCATACCCATATCAGTGTGCAATAGTCTGTTGTATCTACCGTTTGCTGTTAATGGTGGATCTTCTTTAGTCAAGTTTCTAACAGCTACAGAAACCGATAGGTTTTCCATGCCTGGAACTGTGTATACAGCTCTTAAATTAACTTGATCAAAGTCATCTACCATTGAAGTAGCTTTGTAATTAGCATCTGTTGTATCAGCTATCTCATCGATGTACTCATACTGTAAGCTCATGTACAAATTAGGTACAGCTTGTAATGTATGACCTACGTCAACTGTATATCTGAATTCTGGGATTGATGTTAATCCAACAAAGTTCACAACTGGTCCGTTAAAGAATGCTTCTGATTCAGATTCATCCATAACAACAGCTGAGAAGTTTACATCAAAGTCACCAACGCCAGTTTCAAATAAACCGCTGTACTTAATATCTGTACCAGATACAGATGTTTCGTTACCGTTAATAGGTCCTCTGAAACACTCGTTAAGAGGTGCATCAGCTTGTGTTCCTACTCTTGTACAGTATGCTCCTTGAGATTCAAGTTGAGCAACATATGATGGCCCTAAAATCGCAGCATCAATATAGTCCTGTACAGTAACAGAAGTGATAATTCCATCTATTTCAGTATTGAAGAAATCAACTGCAACTGAATGGTTGCCTGCACTGTAGACAACACCAACGTTCACTGATTCTGATTCCTCAGGTCCTAAGTTTGGATTAGCTGAAATATATGTGTTTACTTGCTCTGAAGGACAATCTTCTCTAGCAATTCCTTTAGCGTTACATTTCACATAGTCAACGTGTGAATCTGCACTAAATGATGTGTTTGCAACTAGGTCACCAAGTCCTGGTGCTCTAAAACCAGTACCAGTAGAAGCTCTTAATGTAAGACCATCCATTACTTCCCAAATACCTTTTACAGTATAAGAAGTGTTAGTACCGAAGTCGCTATAATCGTCGTATCTGACAGCAACATCAATTTCTGCAGCGCCATCCATAAGTCCTGTTTTTGACTCATAGAAATAAGCTGTATATTCTCTGCCTGTTCCATCAGAGTTACCAGCAGAACCACCAACGTTACCAATTTCTGATTGCTTATCATATGTATTTTCATATAGATACTCAGCGTCTTGAACACCGATAATGAAGTCAGTATTTGGTACGATATTTAATGGTCCACCAAATGTATACTCTAAGCTTCTAAACTGTGATTTAGATTTCACGTTAGGTGAACTTGAGTAATAAGCAACAACTTCTGGATCAAATAGTGAATAGTACTTTGTACCGTTTACAGTAAAGTAACCATCATCTTTGAAACCTTCAGCAGCTTGCGTATATTCTGGCTTTTGTAGGTAACAGCAATCGAATGTTAAGAAGTCAGCTAGGTGCCACTGCATGGAAAGATCCCATGTGTAGTCATCCATTACTGTACCACTGAAGCCCATTACTACGTTACCTGTCCAGTCTGTATCTTCCGAAGCTCTTGGTCCAATCTCAATAAATCTTTTTCTTAATTGAGTAGGAACATTGATAGTAACAACTCTTTCAGGTGTACCATCAGCTTGAGCAGGAATTCTTGCAGTAGCAAGTCCAGCTGGATATGGATTAATAAATGCAGCAGGAGGAGCATATCTACCGAATGTTTCTTGTCTAGAAACAACGATTTGTGCATATGCACTCATGTCATCATTAATCTGCTTGTCATAATTAACTGTTAAGAAATCATTTTTCTTACCAGCAGCCTGAGCCATGATTTGAGTATAGTCGAATGAACATAGATAGTTGTAATCTAATCCACCTGTTGGGGCACTACCTAAAGTATAAGTTTTACCACCACCGACAAATCTGTCATCACCAGCACATTCTGCAGCAGGTAACCACTGACCAGCAACTAAACCGTTAGCTGGATCATCTTCTCTAAGAATGTAGTTCCATGCAAATGTTGAGATACTAAAACCAGTAAACCAGTCATCGCTTGTAGGAGCTCTACCAGCGTTGTAATCTCTATCTGTAAGATAAACAATATCTCTTTGTGAATGTTCATATGTCCATGTTAGGTTTGAATCATCACCAGTAATACCACCAACGACTGAGAAAGCTTCTTCCTCACCACCTGGTAGATCAGGATCACCAACTCGACCTGAAATAATCATGCCGTCGAATCCTTTCTTAGTAATAATGTTCACAACACCACCGATAGCATCTGAACCGTAAACAGCAGAAGCACCGTCAGCAAGAATCTCTACTCTTTCAACAGCTGCTGTTGGAATAGTATTGATATTAGCTGATTCACCACCTAATTTTGGTGATGATGGAATTCTTCTACCATCAATAAGTACTAGAGTTCTACCAGCTCCTAAGCCTCTAAGACTTAATTGAGCTTGTGATCCAGCACTTGAGCCTGACCGCTCAAAGAAAGAGCCTGCGATGTTAATTGGTAACTCTCTTAGTACTTCAGCGATACCTAATTCAGCAGTTCTTGCAATGTCCTCTTGGTCAATAACAACAACTGGCTGGGCACCTGTAAATTCTGAAGTAGCAATACGAGATCCAGTAACAACAACCTCTTCTACATCATCCTCTGCGTCGTCTTGAGCAATCAAATTGGTATTAAATATACCGAAACCGATCACTAGAACCAACATGAGGTAATTTTCTTTTTTAAACATACATTTCCCCTGTAGTTTTAGTTAAATTAGTGAAGCACGAACAATTGCACGCACATTCACGCTTATTTCGGTTATTGTTCCAGCGTTTTTGCTATAAATCAACAACTTTTTTAATTATTTATATCTAAATATAAGTGATATTTATAATGTATGTTTAATTTAGTTAGATTTCTATCTAAATGATGATTATCTACTTTATTTACTAAAATTCTTTTACAATAATAAAAAATTAAGAAATAGTTAAAAAATGTTGCTAAAAAACAAGAAAATAGTCATTTTTGGTGTAGCAAATAAGTATTCTATTGCTACCGGCATTGCTAAATCAATGCATGAGCAAGGCGCAGAACTTGCTTTTGCTTATCAAAATGAAAGGCTTTTAAAAAATATTAAGCCTATTGCAGAAGAATTAGGGTCAGAGATTCTGATCGAATGTGATGTTTCAAATGACAATTCGATAGATCAAGCCTTTAAAGATTTAACAAATCATTGGAATAAATTTGATGGATTAGTTCATTCAATAGGGTTTGCGCCTGCTGATCAATTGGAAGGAAATTTTGTAGATGTTACCACTCGTGAAGGATTTAAAATTGCTCATGACATAAGCTCATACAGTTTCACAGCTTTAGCGAAAGCATCCAAACCATACCTAAATGAGAATGCTGCGCTATTAACTCTGACGTATTTAGGCTCAATGCTGACCTTGCCTAATTACAATGTCATGGGCTTAGCAAAAGCTAGCCTTGAAGCTAATACAAGGTTTTTAGCGGCTTCAATGGGTAAAGATAATATAAGGGTAAATGCTATTTCTGCAGGTCCAATTAAAACTTTAGCAGCATCTGGAGTGAAAAATTTTCGAAAAATGTTGAGTCAGCATTCTAAAAGAGCGCCTCTTGGCAGAACAGTGACTGCTGATGAAGTAGGAAATGTTGCTGCATTCCTTTGCTCAGATTATGCAAGTGGAGTAACAGGTGAGATAACATACGTAGATGCTGGTTTTAACATCTCAGCTATGCCTTTGGATGAATTAGAAGAATGATTTCATCTTTATACGAGAAATATGCACTCCCTAAAATTTTAGATTGTTGTTGTTCTACAAAACCAGTCAATTATCAAAGAAACAAAATTGTTCCTTTAGCAAAAGGTAAAGTACTTGAAATTGGTATAGGCTCTGGTCTAAATATGCCCTATTACACAGGATCATCAGTAGAAAAAATCATTGGACTAGACCCTTCAGAGGAACTAAATGAAATTGCGCTAAAAAAAGCAAAAGATATTAAACTGAATATAGATTTTATTCTTAATGGTGCTGAGGAAATATCTTTACCAAATAATTCTATTGATACTGTATTAGTTACATATACCCTTTGTACGATTCCTCAAGTAAGCGAAGCGTTAAATGAAATGAAAAGAGTTCTTAAAGATGATGGAATGTTTCTGTTTTGTGAACATGGTATAGCCCCAGATAAAAACATTGTAAATTGGCAAAACAGAATAAATCCTCTTTGGGGTAAGTTGTTTGGGGGCTGCAATATAAATCGTGATATTCCAAAAATAATTCAGCAGTCAGGTTTAAAAATTAGTAAATTAGAACAAATGTATCTTCCAAGTACCCCAAAAATTGTTGGTTACAACTATTGGGGTATTGCAACCTTATAAAATCTAAATGGATACTGCTCCTGTAGTTATTGGTATAGGTGACATTCAACAAAAAGGTGATTTTGATAATCTCGATGAAGCTTTGATTTTGATGAATGACGTAACTCAGTCAGCTATTAATGATTGCGGTAACATAAATATCGTGAATTATATTGATGAAATTCGAATTCCAAAAGGATACTGGAAATATAGAGATCCTGGTAAATGGATAGCAAGTAAAAATAATTTTCCAAATACAAAGACTTATGTAACGAAAATAGGTGTTCTTCAACAAAATTTAATTAATTCAGCTTGTAAAAAAATCTTATCTGGAGAAGTTAATGCGAGTCTTATTGTTGGGGGTGAATCTAGATATAAAAGAACAAAAGCATTAATTGAAAAAAAGAATTATGAAGAGACAGAGTTAAACATAAATCCAGATTTTTATATTAAGGCTAAAGATGACTTGTATGCAGATATCGAAAAAAAAGAGTTAGGAATGATGGCAGTTGGTTATTATTCAATTATAGAAAGTGCTCTTAGGGCAAAAAGTTCAAAAAGCTTTAATCAACATCACGAGTATATTGCAGAGTTATATTCTGAATTTTCAAAGATTGCTTCTAAAAACGACGTTGGATGGATTGATAGTCCTTTAAATCCTGATGAAATCTTAAATCCTAGCAATATAAATCCTGATATTGCTTTCCCATATAATAAATTTCATTGTTCAAGTTGGAATGTTAATCAAGCTGCTGGATTAATAATATGTTCATCTAAAATTGCCAATTTACTAAACATTGATGAAAGTAAAAGAGTCTATTTATTAGCCTCATCAGAAAACAATTACATGATACCAACCCTTTTGAGACCAAATCTTTCAAAATCATATGGTATGAGCATGGCTGCTGAATTTATTTTAAATATTTGTAAGATTAATAACATAAGTGAAATTATTTATGACCTATATAGTTGTTTTCCAGCAGCAGTTGAAATGTTTGCGGATGCTTTAAAAATGAAAAATATTTCGCAGTCTTCTATTACTGGCGGTATGTCTTTTGCTGGAGGTCCTCTAAATAGTTATGTATTAAACTCAACTGTACAAATGATTAGAATGATAAGAAAAGAAGAAAATAAATGCGGTATTGTTACTGGAGTTTCAGGCATGATGACAAAACAATCATTTGCTTTGTGGGGAAAGAAAAATTTAATTGATTTTACTTTTAAAGATGTCTCCGAAGTAGCTAAAAATAATGAAGTTCCTCATAAAGCCTCTTCAGATACATCTGGAGAAGGAAATATTATTGGCTACACCATCATAAAAAATGAGGATGAGGTTAAAAAAGCTGTAATATATATTCAGAATGTTAAAGATGATAGAAATATAATAACCAGCAAAAATAAAGAAGTTATTAGATCAATGGAGACAAGTGAATGGGTAGGAAAATGGATAAAATTCAAAAACTCACAATTAGTTGTATAGTTTTTATAAGTTTTTCATCAGCAATATTTACTGATGAATTGAAAGATATTATTAATTCGAAGAAAGATTCTTTTGAAGAAATTGCAATTGATATTTGGAACTATGCTGAACTAGGATATCTTGAAACGAAAAGCTCAAACCTTCTTGCAAGTGAACTTAAAAATAATGGATTTATAATCCAAAAAGGAGTTGCAGGCATTCCAACAAGTTTTATTGCTGAGTTTAAT